>Ga0180007_10003316_pt1 | contig 18058 bp, 26 predicted proteins | sample MM_PC_MetaG_FD_121122 | JGI IMG/M metagenome (GOLD analysis project Ga0180007, IMG submission 121122) | Groundwater microbial communities from the Aspo Hard Rock Laboratory (HRL) deep subsurface site, Sweden - MM_PC_MetaG | ecosystem: Environmental > Aquatic > Deep subsurface > Groundwater... | reverse complement strand
CGTTGAAACATTTTTCCTATCTTTTATTGGATTAAAAACTTTTGGTTTCTCCTTGCTAAATACAAACATATATTCAAATCCCTGATAATATCTATTTTTATCCGGGAATGCTAATTGGTTCTTCAAATATATCATAGTATCATGTAGATTAAATCCAACCACTTCTTTAAAAAACAATGCTTGCTTAAAACTTGTGCCGGTTTCACTTCCTTTAATTGTCGCATCTCCAACAATCCAAACAACTACCCCGCCTTGTTTCGTTACTCTAAATAATTCTTTAGCAATGTTTTCAAAATCAAAAGAATATCCTCGATATTCCCGCAAATCATCATAGGGTGGGGAAGTTACAGTTAAGTCAATAAAATCATCTGGCATTTTTAACATTGTATCAAGACAATTTTCATTATAGATTTTATTTATTTCTATCATTTTGATTCCAATTACTGAAGTGTTGTTGTTCCCTTGCTGATGATTTTGTTGTTCAAGCCTTGTTGCAAATGCGACATTGATTGTATTCCTAGAAATAATTTATTGGTTATTGTGATATGCATTCTTTTTATATGGGTTAACGCCATTGATTTTATATATCTTATGTTTCTATGCACAAAATTATCATTGAATTTGGTAAACCAGAATTTACTTAATAGATGTAATGCATATGCATAACTATCCTCATTGTATTTTTCCGCATCCAACGGTAATTCCGGATCATACATTCTAATTTCACCAGGAAGCCAACCACTAACTATACAACCCACAAACGGGCTATAGGATAAAACAAGCTCTGTACAAATATTCATCAATACTGCACTATAAAGTGTACTATCCTTATCAGCAGGAATCATATCATCTAAAACAATGCCTTGTGTTCTTGGAAACATTGTTGAGATTGCAACCGGGTCAAATGCAATAAGTAATGCTTCGACTGCTGACATTATAGAAGAAGTAGTAATAAAATCTGCCATATTTATCTTTGATGTTAATAAATTCTCATGAAGTATAGGAATATATTCTGTCCTTGTCTTCTCCAAGCCTGCATTTGGTCCTGACGTATTTATAATAACAGAATAAACAATATCAAATAAAGTCTTGATATTTACAAGTTCATGTGTTGGTGCAAGATCAACTGTTTGTTTTGCAATTACATATCCAAAGTTAGAAAGCAATATGAATGCCTTATCTTTAAGTCCTAAGTTTTCATACATAATCATCCCCTTGTATTATGGACTGCCCATTTTGGTACGATACTCGTATTGTGTTATCTGCAAAATCCTCAAGCTCGTCCATATGCGAAATAATTATTAACTGTATGCCAAGCTCATTATTAAGCGTTCTCAATGTTGACATGGTTTTCTTTAATAAATTATCCTCATTTCCTATCGCGCCCTTGAACGGTTCATCAAGCACAAACACGGGCCGTTTCCGTGGATATTCCTTTGACCATAGAATCAGTCTCAGCACAAACCCCAAGATGGGTAGCATCCCACCACCAAGTTCGTCTTTGGGTTCATATTCATAGCCATCTTCAAAGATAGCAGACCGGCATTCGGTCTTTCCTCTTTTCTGTTCAATGATTATCTTAAATTCAAATTGTCGTTCAAATATGTTCTGAATAGCCATAGTTGCTAAAGCTTCAACTCGTTTACAAAAAGTCTCTAAGTTTTGTTGTGAGACCTCAACAATCAAGTGCTTGCCCAAAATAAGGGACTTGCTTTTGTATGCAAGTTCTGTCCTTTGAGCAAGTAATCCATTAAGCATACTTTCTTTTTGTTGCTTTATCATCGAAAGTGCTTTGATCTCTGACTCAAGCTGATTTGTCTTCATTCTTTTTAACCTCGTTTATAATACCCCACGCTTCGTTTATAAGCTCTTCGGCTCTTTTGTCCAAGTTCTCAAGTTCGTTAGTAAGTCTTGTTTCTTCCTTAGAGGCTGTATCAAAATCAAATCCCATATGGTCCAGCTCCCTCCTACGCCGTTCCACCTCCTTATTGTAATGATCAAGTTTTCCACGTAATTGTTCAATCTCGATTTGAATCTTACGTACTTTTTCGCTCATTTCCGTCATGAAAGACCTCCTGTTTTTTATTTTCTCAACCGGCTAGTTTATTGATATTCGTTGGTACTTACCCGGACATTTTGTCCTGATAAATGTCCGGGTAAGTATCATTCTCGTGGTTAACTCTCCCACAACTCGATTCCCTTAACAATTCTCAGGTATGTTTCACCACCCTCACACCCTAATGCAACGTAATATTCCCCTGGTTGAAATAATGTGAACCTCGTATCGTTTTCATCAACATGGACTACGTTCCAGTGCGGACACCAGGAACCGCAACCGGGCACGCTTTCAACAGCCTCAAAGGGACAGTGGAGTGCAATACCCGTTACCGCACACAACATTCCCACCATATCGTTATTCTTTTTCAACTCGACTTTTCTCATGACTCGCTCCTTTTTTCCTGGGCGATAATATAATTGGGGATGTTCCATTCCACGGCGCCTTCGCATTGCGGACACAATGGCAAAAGCATGAGAGCCCCGCTGCCCTGCCTGTATGCCGCCCCAATATAAAGCATTTCGCAGGCAGAATGTGAGGCCCCCGCTCTCCAAAGGTGGACATACTCCGAGTAGTCGTTGCCTATGAGTCCATAGCTCATGGCTCCCTCCTCTCCATTATCAGCGTCACGGCAACAGGCTCGTCGGCCCAGGCGAGGGAGGGGAACTCATCACAAGGTAACTCAAAAAAATACCCTCCACTCTTCCAGTCGGTCACGCGAAGAGTCCATATAAATTCTCGCCTTATAGGGAATTGCCTAAAAAATCTCAGGGTTTTGGCTGACTCGCTCCTCGCCACCCAGCTTTTGATCTTGACTTCAGGTATTGTCACTGATTTTTTTTCCTTTTTGAAGGTTTTCTGTTATCAGCCCTATCGCCAATAGCCTTATTTTTATTTATCACGAATGACCCCCAATGCCGTTTTTATAGCCAGTTTAAAATAAAGCCATACCAAGTGTTGCACCAAGGAGAGTTTTGTCCGTACAGGGCTTCTACGGTCCTCTGAGAGGATATCCATAGCCTCTCTGATAACAACATCCACTTCTTCAAGACTACACGATATTCTTTTTTTCTTTGTCAATTGGTTTGAATGTCTTCGCCATATAGCCAGTGGCTCATATACACACAAACAGGCATATGCTTTTGCTAGCCTAACTACCCATTCGTAATCCTCTGCACCATAGTACCATGAAGGCGACTTGGCAATTCTTAAAAAGGCGTCTTTCTCTATAATTATTGTACAACATGGGACAATATTTTTTTTATAAAGCAAATATTCAAATAATTCAAATGGTGGTTTTTTGTGGTGTTCAAGAAATGTTTTAGGTTCAATCTCCATTTCTTCCATAAATGCGGGATAGTTTTCTACCTGCCTCATAACCATTTTTCCATAATAGCAGTCACTGAAATGCAATCCAATAGTTTCTGTACTCTCTAAAATGGATTCAACTTGAACCTCAAGTTTATGATTAAGCCATATATCATCACCATCAAGCAACGCAATATGAGTTACTTCAGGATAATGACTTATCAATAGCTTAACAGATAACCATCTTGCAAATCCAGTAGGCAATGGATCATAAAGTGTAGGCGCTTTGTCATGAAACATATCATGTGCTGTAACTACCCATATCTTGCTTTTTAATGTAGTATCTTGTTCAAAACAATTATCAAGCTTTTTGTTAATAGTAATTGTTGTTTCAATATCCGAATTGTTATTAAATATTAAAAGTACCCAATCTTTGTATGTCTGATTTACAACAGAATCAATTGCTTCCCCAATATATTTTGAACAATTATATGCTAAAAGTGCAACTCCTATCCTCATGTTACTTTATTCCTTACCTTGATAAAGCACGCACCAAAAGTTCGGCTTGGTTATAAGGTTCAAGTCGGCAACTTCTGGGTCAAGCTGAATCAACTCTCTCTCGTAATTAAAGGTTACTCCATCTATCCATGTGGCTAACATTATTTCCCGTCACCAACGACTTGCTGGGAAGCACAATGCGTACACGGATAAACCTTGAAGAAACCAAACTCTTCGCTATACACCTCCACCTTCAACTGGTTCTCACACTCAGAACATAATAGTAATCCAGCGACTTCCATCTTCAATTCTCCTTCAAATAGCCTAACTGTTTTGTGTTGTCGATTATCACTTTGTTCTGTATCACTCATTTTCTACCTCCTTAAAATCAATCCCGGTTATCATCTTAACACCTAATAGAAGTTGCTCCACGACTTCCTGGTCTTCTAAAAGCCCTATTGATGTCGTTATCGCAATTCTTAATTTTTCCATTGGGCTTATTCCCTCGGTGGAAGAATCCTCTATTATCATCTTAGCAAACTTCTTAGCGGATTCTATAGTATCCTGCTTTTCTTTTGTAATTTCTATTTGCTCCCTATTCAACACCTTCTCTCCAGGTTCATGTTTAACAATGTTTCGAGTGAGTTCCCAAGTTTCCGTATCCAGAATGTAATAACAAGGTTCGTGTGTAATATTATACTCAGAAGCGTCGTATCTCAATAAAGGCCCTGTGTTTAGAATGCTTCGATTACCGTCTTGAATTAAAAAATGCCTATGAATATCCCCACACAAAATAAGTCTGTATCCGGTATGCACTCCGAGAAACCATTTAGCATCCATATATTCATGCCCATGCCATACCCCTTTATCTGAAATCGGGGCATGAATGACAAGAATATTTTCTAAATTATCTATCTCGGGTTCTGGAACTATACCACCATAGCTTGTCCCATAAATTTTAACACCCGCCTTTGGAATTACAAATGGCATTTCAGAAAGCACATGGGCATATGTTGATGTTAGAATTCCAAGGTTTGTTTTCTTTCGAGTTGCTTCTGAGTGCATATACGTATCATGTTGCCCAAAAACAGTTAGTATTGTAACCTTGGGATGATTATTAAGTAGCTCAAATATTCTTGATAGCAATGACCACGACCTTGGTTTTTCAGTAAAATCTCCCGCCTGCAATAAAAACGTATCTGTATTATCAAGCACTTCAGATAATTTATCAAATTGAGTCTGTATAGTGTTGTCAAGCCTTGATCGTGGCTTGTCCGCCGTAATATGATAATCAGAGGAAAGCGTTAATTTCATTTTTCTCTCCAATTCTTCCTGTTTTTAACTGGAACGTAGGGTGTTAGCCCATGTAATATAGATGTTAAATTCTTTTTTATGCGGTTAATTCTAGCGGGAGTTATACTAGAAAAACACGTTGGGCACCTATCCGTATGCCCAATGGCTTCTACATAAGCACTTACTCGTTGACCATATACCCCGTTTGTAGATTTCAACATTTGTTGTAACTTTATAAATTCGTTTAGAATTTCAATCTTGTATGTATTGTCAATAATGTTTTTATCTATGGTCTCAAGTTCAAGCATCAATTCATCTAATTCAGAAACCCCCCTTGAAAATAGATTCTCTAAAGATAAATCAGTAGTATATTTCTCATATACAGCAAGTGTTAAATTCATTGTATTTGTTTGCTCTATATTCTTATTTAATTCAGTCATTAAAACATCAAGTGCCTGAATATTCGGTTTCAACCTTAAAACAAATTTCTCTGCTTCTTCGTAGGCATCCAAGATACAAGAAATACTTGTAAGTTTCTGTTCCGCGTTCTCAATTTCTATACCGATATCCGCAATTTCTTTCCATAACTCAACAAGTTTATCTACTGGTTTAAGCCGTTCAAGTTCCTGTTCAACTGTAATAATTTGTTTATTTGTTTCCTGAAGTTCTTGGCCTTGATCTTTTATAAGCGTAGAGGCTACCCTTATCCAATCATCATATTGGTCTGTCTTAAGAATTTCGTTAATAGCTAATGTCATTTCCCCCGCAGTACCCGTAATGAGAAAGTGAGGGTCTTGTTGATCCTGTACATTAAGTGCAGACATATTTATACACTTAGTAATTTCTTCCGGGATTTCCTGTCCCATCCCAGAATATGAATACCCCGCATCACCAATAATATTATATTCTGACTTCACTACTTTGCGTACAGAATTCGTAGTTTTAATTTCTCTACGTAATGAAACTACATGATCATCAAATTCCCCGGTAACTACAAACGCACCTGATTTTATCTTTCGGTTTAGATACTTTGGACCAAGTGGCTTGTTTGACATCAACATTCTTAATGCCCTATTCGCCAATGCAGACTTACCTGCTTGACTTGCACCAATAATGGCATTGATACCAGTAGTGAATTCTACTGTGGTATCCTCGTGCCCCTGAAAGTATTCAAGATGAAGTTTCTTAAGCATAGTTATTATTCCATTTCAATGCTTGTTTAATAGCATAAGCATAAACACCTAATGTGTACATAATATCGTCACGAGTATGCGCCGCAGTAATAAAATGTTGATCTGCGTATAAAACATTATTTTCTAAAGTATGTGCACAAAAAATACTCCGTGCTTCTTGACTCTTTTTTGTAGTCCCCCATCGGAAAAAGGTTATCGGCCCAAACGATCTAAAGGAAACTACATAGTCTGTTCCAACAGTTGAAAATATTGTGGCAAACCCAGAATTAAGCAACTTAGATTTTTCTTCTAATTGGTTAGCAATGTTCAAGGATTCTATTTTGTCAATAGTGTATCTTGCCATTGCTATTGGAAACCCCTCTCCGGCAAATGTTCCACCAACATAACCATTCTCAAGATGCTCCATATACTTTTGTCGTCCAAGTAACGCAGCAACTGAATATCCATTTGCCATGGTCTTACCATAACAAACCAAGTCTGGGTCAGCAGTATCCCATTTACTATTACATCTAAATCCGGTTAATAATTCATCCATAATAAACAATGCCCCGTTATCGGCACACATCTCTTTCATCATTTTTAATGAAACATTGGAAACAATTGATTGTTGCCTTTTGTTAAATCTATCAATTGGTTCTGTAATGACACAAGCAATATCCCCTTCATGATTCTTAAATGCAAGCGCAAGGGCATCTAAATCACCATATGGTATTAAGGTAGTATTTTGTGGGAGAACAGGATCATAAATAGAAGAATACCAATCATGCCATCCATGATACCCGGATGCAATAATATGTTTTCGTTTTGTTATTGTCCGTGCAAGTCTTACCGCTGCAAGTGTTGCCTCAGACCCGGTTTTGAATAATCGGACCTGTTCCATAAATGGATTTCGATGTAGTAATTTCTCCCCAAGAAGTATCTCGTTCTTGGTGACTGATGGTACTGAATTAAGTTCTGATCCAAATCCTGAAGCTACAATATCATCTGCAATAGAATTATACCCAAGAATAATTGTTCCACATGATGCCGACCAGTCTATAACCCTATCCTGGTGGCCTTTAATTTCAAGATATGCGCCCTTGCCACCTGTAACCACAAAAGGAATCATTGAAGGTCTCTTGGATCTTGTGTTTGCACCTCCAGGAAAGATTTGTTTAGCTACTTCAAGAAAATTCTTACTCATGGTTCCACTACTCCCGTTACATGCCAATTTCGTTTTTGTAGAAGTTCTTCTAAAAACATTACTATCGATTCTTTGTCAAGCCATTTCAAAAAACTATTGAGTGTAGTAATATAAAAGCTCGCATTGTTATCAAAATTAAATCCGATTAGTTCTTTAGTATATGCCCCATTATATCCCTCAAATATTGTTAAAAATGCTTCCTCAAGCAACACACATATTTCTCTGTAATCTCGTTTGAATATAATAAGTACAAAAGATCGTTTATGAAAATTAGCTTCCTTTCTTGCCTTCGCATACCAGTCAACTAAAGCAAATTGTTTTTTTCTTTTGTTATCAATAAGATCAAGAACACTAATCTTATCGGTATAACCTCGTTTCAACTCAACAAGAAAGCAATCTGTAAATGGATGCCCTACTTCATCAACAGCCATTAAATCTCCTGCTGCATTAGCAGTTGCAACCCCTTTCTTTTGTCTTGTTGTGGCACGACTTCCAGAACCATGTGTTCTGTAAAACACATCGTCTTGTTTGTCATCCGTCCACCATAAGCTAATTATCTTTGGAACAGATCGTTCAAAATCTTCACCCTTGCCCATTTATATTCTCCTTATTGAACTAATTTGCTTTTGTGTTTCTTCTAAAACCATATCGCTAAAACAAATTGCTTCAACTCTACAATTACTCATAAGCATAATAATTATTTCCGCATCCCATTCAGAAGCCCCAATCAATTCAGCAGCAACAAAGGCCGCTTTCTCAACTGGATAATCTGGCGTATCTTCTAATATCTTTTGAACTCGTTTAATATGATATGCTTGCTTTAAACATCCCATTTATATTTTCCTTATTGTCTTTCGCGTTAGTCCATATAACCCCTTTGACGTTTCGCTTCAGCTTCTAAATGAGCATTACCTTCTTGCCATAGTCTCCGACTCTTTTCCCTTAATCTACATGCTTCCTTAGAAAGATTATCCCCTTTTGATTTTTTGCCCAAACACGAACATCTCAGAGCTTGGTGAAAAAGACATTCAGCTTTGTCCCACAGTATGTTACATTTTTGGCAAAGTTTCCATCGTTTTTCTTCTATACCTACAACATCGCTATGATAAAAGAGACAACTATATCTAGGTGATTGAATACTATTCATTTTGTTATACTCTTTTATTTTTATTGAATTAAAGACCCGTGTGCACCCTTCAATGGGCAATTCTCACGTATAATCTCTGGCAATTCAATCTTCTTCTTATCCACAAGACATTGAAACGATATCACATCAGTTTCACTATCATATTCCATATCGAAATAATTACAAAGAAGACAGGAAGGTGGTTCATAAATGATATTAAAATTGGTAGTCATGATTTTCTTCCTTCTTTTCTGTTCGCGGCACGGAATACCCATTTAATAATGTCTTCCTGGGAATAATTGGGATCAAACCAATATGTTCCATCATCCTTCATTGTGAAAAGATCATCATGACCTTCTAATGTAAGTATAATCACTTCATGCCCATCTTTTTCAACTTTATAAAATCCGCTAAGGGGCTTCTGGAACACTATTGCTGGGGGAGGAACCAATATAAAGAAGATATCATCTTCGGGTTTCCAATCCTTGGAAGTAATATATCCGGGATCTCCAAACACTGTTGATGGGGTTTCTGATATAAAGGAAATGTCGTCTTCCGGTATATACCGTTGCCAATCCGAAGGAAGTATCGTGCCCGATTTCTCTAAATCCCTTACCTTAATCATTGCCTTTCTCCAATTCTTTCTCTATTTCTTTCACCATTCGTTCATATTTCTGAAGAGCCTTCCGTCCCCCCTTGGGTGCGGCTGGTAAATTAAATACCCGGCTACAAATATCTTCCGCAACTGGACAATCTCCAATCATATACCCAAACTTAGAAAAAAGCAATGTTGGATCGTGAACCCCATGAACAGGAGAATTAAACCAAGTTCCAATCTCAATATACTTACCCCATTGTTTTATTATCTGACCTCGTTGTTTCATATCCTTAGCCAAATATACCCTTCTGAGGTCCCCGTCGCAGTATCTAAGGCGCTTCCAGACCGCTTGGGTACTGGAAGACCATGCCTTTGTCCATGCCCTATAAAGGGACTGCGTAGCGATTCTCTTTTGATACCAATGCGCATTCAATAAAAACTCTGTTTCTATATCGGCTCGTCTTCGTCTTTCCATGGAACGAGTCCATAATTTCATTATTGGAGAAGCAAGCCAGTATATTCGTGGATGAGTAAGTAATACCCGAACAATAAAACCAAGTGGTAAGAATGGTTCAAAGGCTGGTGGTCCCTGAAGTTTTTGAAGTTTTGCATATAAATTAAGATACTGTTCATCCTGTGGAACTACAATTGCACCACCACCTGCGCCCCCAAATCCCTTAGTGTGATCAAATGATATAAAACCAAGGAAATTGGTCTGGTTAATTCTTATGTGCGGCATTGCAACATGAGCATAATCACAAATAATTGTAAAATTACCTTCACTGCCTTCAATTCTTCTTGGAAGTTCCGAAAGACGGCCAAAGGTTTCTTGAATGAGAATAACCTTTGTCTTGGGAGTGATGGCTGCATTGATAAGATCAAATGAAGGCGTAAAGGTATTGGGATCAATATCGACATAAACCGGGATAGCCCCTGTTTTTTTAATCATCTCCGGCACACAATAACAAGTAAACGCTGGCAATATAACCTCGTCACCTTCCTTGACACCAAGGGCCTGTAACAAAGCCAAAAGAGATTGTCTACCGGAACGATAATATACCCACATTACCGAGGTGCTTATTGCCCATTTTGTTTTCTTCTGAAAGAATGCCGTAACCGCATCCTTAACGGATGTTGCCTCATTGAAATAGCCCCATCTGTAGAGATGCTTTCTAACGAACACATCTTTAAGCTCTTGTTGCCAAGTCATTATACTCTCCCAAACTTATATGCAAGTCCCTTCTTATTATTCCATTTAGAAGCTTGTCTTTTAGTTGGTTCTGTTCCAACAGATTCACATGCCTGAAGAAATAAGGCGTTGGTTAATATTGCAGTATTCCTGTTCCGGCGCGCCAATTCTTCTTTAGGCACTGGCGTTTTTTGTACTCGGTCCCATAATCCAGCTTTAGACATAACCCTTCTCCTTTTTGTTTGTGAACAACCCCATCAATTTCTCAACAATAGTAATTACTCTTATACCATCTCCCACATTACAAAACAACGACTGCTCACCTGTTGTAATAAGTGATATAAATTCCGACATCTGAAACCGAATTCCGGGTTTTATTTTGAACGGGAAATTTGTTCCATGTGTTACAGTATCACTATCTATTATAACTTTCCCTTTATCTGAATTAAGATGTATGAAGTCATGATAATAAGTTGACCTTTCCAAAGGCATTATTTCAAAAATACTACCGTCATGAAACAGTATTCTTATGCACCAATACTCCATTGTGTTTGTAGCTACAGTAAGAAATACTGGAACAACTTTGTCATTAAATATAAACGATGAATTAAATCTTGACCTACTAACATTATATTTAGGAACATAACCCCCCTTCATTTTTTCAATAGCCCAAGTAAATTCGGTTTCACCAGTTCTAAATTTTATTAAATCTGCAATTAGAAATAAAAGATCTATTAAGTGAGTTCCCCTATACAACAACTCGTGATGAAGAGAACCAATTTCTGTAGGGTCGGAATTTAATTTAGAAGCTGGGAGAACAATACGGGCATCAATTTCAGCCACCCTCATTTCTTTTCTTCGTAAGACATCCAAAAGTGCTGCATAAATATTCATATAAAATCGTCTATTGTATGCAATATAGACATTACCCATTTGATGATTAGAGGCATATTGATACGTATTTGTAAAGAATGGTTTTTCAACCAGTATCGGAATAGTTTCATTAAAACTAACAATTAAATATACTACTTTATACAAATCAAACATTGGAACTGCAACAACAAGCCCATCTGGTTTGGCATCTAATAATGCAACCACATCTTGAAATATTGGACACCCAAATTCTCTTTGAAATCCGAGTGTTCTATATGATGGCGTTTCCGTCTTTCCAACAACACCCATAATTTCAACACCAAGACTTTTTGCAGCCAGTGCGTGTTGAGTGGTCATTCTTCCTGAACCAATAAACCCTAATTTCATAAACCCTCCTTAATCTTATTTCTTCCATCTAACGCAGAGTTAAGCGGCGGTGTTTTTTGCCGTCCTGTTAAGCGACTGGTTATGCTCTTGTCTCGATATTCTCCAAAAGATCATAATTGATTTTCCCCAACGAGAATCCATTATCTTCTGCGTATTTCTTTAACTTTAAATAATCTGCTTTCCACAGCTTTTTGTCAAAAAATGAATCCGGCAATTGACGGTCGGCCCTCTGGATAATGGTAGACAAAAGGGCCAATCGAGGACTCTGGTTATGGGTTCCTGGAAAAAGCTTACAGTTCTCTCCAACAAACAAGAAATCTTTTATTTTTCGATGGAACTGTTGAAAATTAAAAGGCTCCAAAGCCATCGGCGTTTTTACGTATGGGATAAAATGTGAGTTTTGCATCTTTATCAAGATTTTTTTTGACAGCAGGGTATCCACTTCTTGCACTACATCGAATAAATCCAGATGCAAATCTGATGGGCACTCCCAAGGATACCCATAAATATTATACAATTTAATTCGATGCAATCCGCCGTATGAGGACTCGTTGACTTCTAAAAGTTTCGACCGGATATCTTCCGTCGATATTTTTTTATTTACCCGGTATCGCGTGCTTTCATTCGACCCGTCAAGGGCGCTTACCCCACCACGAGCTGCCGTTTTCCATTGAAAAGAATTGAACCAGTCCTCATACGGACCGGTGCCAGACGTGTATCTTTTTGTTTTTGCAACTTTCGTAAATTTATTCCAATGGCTATAAAAACAAAAACTGCATTTCATTGGGCACCCTACACTGTGTTCGATGAATTCGGCATCCCCAAATAAACACAGTTGATCTGCTAAAAACGATTCTATTTGAGCTTGTGCAACGATGTACTTTTTTTGAAAATTAGGATCGTTCTGTTTGACCCACAGCGAGGGTAATTCCGACATTGTGACAACACCAAGTATATCGTCACAATCGCACCTGCCGAAATAAGCGCCGTCAATAAAATTGAGGTAGCCCCTGATGTTGTTGCAGGCTGGACCACCTATTATGATTTTTGCCTTTTTTGGTTTCGTTTCCGACAATTCTTTGAGCTTTAAAACGTCATAGAAACTTTGCATTGAACATAAAATAATATCAACCCGCCAATCTCCGGGGCGAAAAACAGATACATTGTGTCTTTTCGTCAGCTTCCGGCCAAAACGGCTCAAGGCTGTGTATGGATAATTCCGGCCATCATGATTTTTCCTACCATCTCTGCTGTTTATTGAGCAATCAGGCTTCCAAAGTGCCACGTTCATGTGAGTCCTTTCATCTTAAAGCATAACACCAAGTTCGCTTGCGTAGTGAAACGAAGTCAAGTGCAACTATTTGTTATGTGTTTTTGGATTAACTTTGCCACAAACCATGATTTTTAATTTCTTTTTTCATAATCCCGTCCTTAATCCCAACCACCTTCCCATTCGATTTTATCAGGTGGTCTACCCGGTGAAGGTCTAATCTTTATGCCCATTGCTTTCAGCCTTTTGGAAATCGTTGGTTGTGATACTAAAAAAATCTTAAGCATATCAACAATTGTCATCTTCTTATCCAAATATAAATATCGTAAGACTTCTTCAACACTCCTGAACTCAGTTCCTAATTGTTCATTTGTCATAATTACAACGGTCTCTGGGTCGAACCTTGTCTTTGATTCTCTTTTAACCCCTAACTTACTGCATCTTCGTTGAACAGCACTACGGGTAGCCCCGATAAGGTCTCCAATCTCACTATGAGATAGCTTCTGTTCCATCCATAAATACCGTAACATATTATCAACATCATAAAACTTTGTATCAAATATTGTTTCTGCAATATCTAATTTATCAAGCCAATTTGTGGGTTTCCCCGGCATTATACTACGTCCTTTCTTTTTGAACTGTAAGGTGAAGTACGTTTGTTAGCTTACTAATCTCACCAAACTTACTGTACAACACATTTGCATTATAGTTTGCAATGTTAGTAGCGGCATAAAGAGGTAAGGGCCGATGACATAAAAACCATTGTCTAATTAAATTCGTACCAGTCCCTAATCCAGAGTATTTTGGGAGCACACCAATAAGATCAATCCTATTACCCATTGTTGTAATGAATCCACAAAGTTCGTTCTGTGCCTGATTAAGCGCAAAGATAGTCTCTCCTCTTTTCCCATATAAACAATTAAGTATCCATTCCTTTTTTATCGCAACCGCTGATTCATTTGGAATAACTGAATCAACAAAAAACCTAGAATGTCTGAAAGCAGCAGCCATTTCTTTTACATAGTTTGATATTATTGGATCTAAAACATTATGCAAATAATAGGTAAATATCATTTGGGTAGGAAATGGGAACGGCAATTCGTGCAATTTATAATCAGCCTCTACAAGAACATGCCTAAAGCCAGCCTTTAAAAATTCTGTATAAATATGATTAGCAAACATTGGAATTCTTACACTGCACAAAACGCTTTTATCAATTTCTTTATAAACTTTCCAACATGCTTCAAACAACTCTCCCTTAGTAATAGTAACGAAGTCTATCAAATCCACCCTGTAGTGTGTGAATTCAGGGTCTACTTGAGTAGCCCATTCATCAAGCACCAGCTTCATTAGCCATCTCCTTTATTTTGGTTCTTATTGATCCACCATTTTGGTCTAAAGCAATATAACGGTTTCTGCGTACTTCGACAAACCCGGTGGTAAAATCAGTTACAAACAGCTTTGATGTTTTTATCTCATTTGCCCCAGGTAATGGTACTGTAGGCAAGTACCCGCCAATAGGGCCATTGGGCACAATCACTGTAATACCTGCATTTAACAAATCCACAGAAAAACTTGAATTGAAAACAACCGCATATGCTATTCTATTAAACAATTCAATATCTATTTCGGTTACAACCTTAATACTGACACTCCTGCTTCGTGCAAGTTTCTGTACTTGTCTCTTAGAATTATCAGGATGCGCCTTTACGACAAGCTTATAATTAGAACCTTCAGGGGTTAGCTTGTTTAATAGTTCAGATAGAAATGTAGCATTTTGTTTCATGTTGACACCAAAGATTATCAACATAGTATCTTTCTCTATGTCTGTAATCTCTGTTGGCAAAGAAGACCTATCGAACAAATGATAATCAATCTTTGCATTACATGAACCCCCAAACATTGTTTGTGCATATTCAAATACTTCGGCATCCGGGTATATTACCCCATAACTTTCAGGAGTAGCATTGAAAAAATTAAGTGAAAACGGAGATGGATACGAAAACATTATTCCAATGGTCTTTGCCTTTATATGTTTCTCTAAGAGTTTCTCCCATCCTTGACCTTCTTTTGGATAAAGCACAATGGTCTTTTCATTAACAACTTCCCCGATTCGTTTGAATGCCTGATTATAAAACAAGCCCTCAATACAGACATCACCACCAAGACTTCTCCACAAATCTTCTTCCCAATATGTTATCCAACCACCTTCTTTACAGAACTGTTCACAATGTGGTATATTCTCTATTGCAGCCCATAACGGCTTCCAGTACCGCATCAATAAAAACTTAGTAAACGTTCTTGCCCACAATATTGGTACCAGAATAAAGTCAACAAGGTTAATAAAATTATCAATGACATAGTCACTTGTTATTTCCTTTCTTCTCCATATACCCTTAGTGGGTAATGATATTATAGTTAATGGCAAATCCAAAAATTCATCACGACATTCATCAAATGGATAGTTCGATCCTGAATAAGTAATTACTAAAGTATTTATTATAGTGGAAGAGGTTGGTCTCTTGCCACCACGAATAAAGACATACCGAAGAACAAATACACAATACTTTCTCAGGCCAAGTAACACTGTTTTGATAAATGCCCATTCATATTCTGTTGGCTCCTTCCCGAGTATTGCATCATGAGGGGCATCGGTCTTTAAGGTATTTAATTCCGAGATAGTATTATATAGCCATACATCCCCAAAAAAGTTTTTTATTTTGTGGCAAGCATAACTTATTCCAAAGACTAACGATAAAAGATAAGGATCTTTTATGAGGTTCATTATCTTACTTCCTCTATTATTCTACTTGCCATCAATCGTCTATTCATCTCTGGAATACTCTCTTTCAGGGAAACAATTTCTCGCATTTTTGCTATGATGTAGGGTATTTGCCCCCTTACTTTTACTTCCTGGTCTACCAACTCTTTTTCAATAGTTTTTTTTGAAGTAATAGGTTCACTCGCAATAAGCGGAGAGGAACCATTCAAAAGCCCATCAAACGATCCATATGGAGGGGTTCCTTGACTTTCTAAACGTTTGCCGTCAGCGTAATAATCAACATAAGTCCTTACTAAAAACCCATCGTTAGGGCTTGCTGTATGTATATCCTGTCTTATCTCCGCCGTTATTCTTCCGTCAAAATTCATTATGTTACCTCCTCTCTATTCCAAGTTCTTTTATAAGGTTCATTATCTTACTTCCTCTCCACTCCAACGCCCTTCACACCAAGACCTTGCCCATTTAGGACGTTTTACCTCACGCCGTTCAATATGTGCTGGTTTAGTCTTGCCCCCGTCCTTCAACCGTATTCGCGTCCCTTCAACCCTACTATATACCCCATAAGAGATATCCACTACTCGTACCGGAACCTCTACCCACCAAGGTAAATCATGTGCCTTAATCCCAATAGGCCAATAAAATCTAGTTTGTTCTGGCCTATCCCAACTTGTTACCCATACATCCCTAATCATGAGCCAACCATCATAATCCACTATCAAAAGTCCGGTATACTCATTTTCCTTCATAAAATATTCCTATCCCTCTTCCTTCAACATCATCTTATGCCACCATTCGACTTGTGGAACTTGCCATTCATAATCCACATCAATTGCCGGGTATTTCTGAATATAGGGATATATCTTCCTACCCAACCAACGTTGTGGTGGGGGTCCCGTGAGGTTCTTCACAGCATTACTTGTGACAATCGCACAAGAACAATCATAAAACCAAGAAGAAATTCCCCTACTTCTGTCACATGATATGTTTTCTTCACTAACCCAATCAGACTTAATAAGTTGTATCATATATTTCGGATTATTCAAATCCCTATTTATGGTTTCGATTTTCCAAGCCCTGGAAGGATCAAACATATTATATTTGGATACAGTACAAATACCGTCATAATCAAATTCTTTCTTGCCATTAACATCTACAGTACCATATATTTTCATTCGTTGAAGCATTGCATGAATCATTCTGCTATTGATACAAGGTGCATTTGCAAACAAAAGAACAAACAAGTCGGCTTCATGTCGCATGGCCTCGTATCGAAACACTTCTTCCCCCAAGGCTTCGTTTGTTGCAAGATCTATCGGTCTCCAACTTACTTTAACATTTTCGTAATTATCTACAAGATCGGCTATCCTATTATCATCTGTTGAAACAATGACTTTGTCAATATATTCGCACTCACTTGCTGCATCTATAGAATGCATTACCATTGGCTTTCCTGCAATTGGATATATGTTCTTATCAGGAAAGCCCGTACTGCCCTTTCTTCCTATCACTATTGCTATTATCTTCATTTTAAAACCTACCTTTTTAATTAACATCAACACAAACAACACAAGCCTTAACGTTTGTACCACTTTCAGCAAATGTTTTATCCGGCAATTCCTTAAATGTACCCCCAAATTTCTCTATCCGGTTTCTGAATTTTCTGGTTTTTTCATTGTCTCTGAATAATACAGATGCCGACATAACAGATACTACTCTTCTTATTGCAAAATTCATCATATGATTAACATGATCAATATCCTGTTGTTTTGTAAATGGGGGATTTGCAATTATAACGTCATATAAACGAGCATGAAATTCCATAAAATTTCTTCCAACAACATTGAAATTATTTATAACAAGATAATTATAGTTGTCTTCATTTAGTTCAATACAATGACATTCTTTTATCAATCCTGCTATTCTGCCCCTTCCTGCACTTGGTTCTAACACGGTTTCCTCATCCCTAATTTCTGCAAGACTAACTAACATTTTAGCAGTTTTAATAGGGGTTTCAAAAAACTGATATTCTTTTTTAGCGTCAGTATATTCCCCTGCTAATAAAATACTATCAATAATATCGTCAGGGGATTCATTAAACAAATGCGCTTGTTCTTTACGATTCCATTTCCCGCCAATTGCTTCAAGAACTTTATTAACGGATAGATAAAGTTTTCTTTCAAGTTGCACCCTGGGTAAGAACAATTCGTTATCCGCAATTGTTGAATTCGCTAAGACATTAGCAACATCGTTACTTATCTTCATAAATCCGCTCCAACTTCTTCTTGTATATTAAACGTCCAAT
>Ga0180007_10003315_pt1 | contig 18061 bp, 15 predicted proteins | sample MM_PC_MetaG_FD_121122 | JGI IMG/M metagenome (GOLD analysis project Ga0180007, IMG submission 121122) | Groundwater microbial communities from the Aspo Hard Rock Laboratory (HRL) deep subsurface site, Sweden - MM_PC_MetaG | ecosystem: Environmental > Aquatic > Deep subsurface > Groundwater... | reverse complement strand
TCTCATAATCTGAAATTTTTGTTGTGAATAATCTCGGAGTATAGAAAGAATCGGGTACTTTTGAAAGAGCTATCCCGCGCAGGCGGGATTTAGTTCAACAAAGTGTATAAATCATTGGGCGGTTAGTGTTGATTACAAAGGAGTTACGCTTAATAAACATTGTAGCGGTTTGACAGGAAAGTGCTTCGAAATGCCCAACGCTACATACACCAACCGTTGGCAACAAGTGTAAAAAAAGACAACCCGACAGCTAGTTACGATAACGACAAAATTGAAATAAGAAAGGATTTAGCTTTTTGACAGGACAGTACTAATTTGATGGAATTTATTTTGTTTTTTTCCGACGCTCAAAAGAAAATGAAATGAAACCCCAACCCACATTGCACACATTTGCAAATCGCACCAGCCGCACGTAAACCAAAATTTGCAAAAGAGTGCAATCTTCCCACCACACTACTGCTACGATAAAACATTCGTTAATTTATGCAAAAAAAAGATTGGATTATAGAAAAATATATCAATCTTTGTACCGTAAAACAATTTTAGTACAAATTTGATATGAGCATTGATAATACCAAAGAATCAATTTTAAGCGTTGCGAATAAGCTATTCAGTCGCTTTGGGTTCCATAAAACTTCAATGGATGAAATCGCTAAAATTGCGAGGAAAGCCAAAGGTTCCTTATATTATCATTTTGCAAGCAAGGAGGATTTATTTAGGGAGGTAGTATCAATTGAAATGATAAACCTGAAAAATCAGCTGTCTTTTATTGTTAATAATCCTGATTTGACTTCTACGGAAAAGGTAAAAAAATATCTCGTTAAAAGAATGGAGATTCTAAATTCTGCTGCAAATTATCATGAAACGCTAAAAGCTGATTTTTTTGAACATTTTCATTTCATTGATGATTTACGGACTGAATTAGATGCATGGGAAAAAGAAAACCTGAAAAAGTTAATCCTTCAAGGTGTTGAGAGGGGTGAATTTGCTATTATTGGAGATATTGATGTTTTGTTAGACGTATTCATTATGGTTATAAAAGGGCTTGAGATACCCTTTTTTCTACAGAACAAATATGTGAAATACGCTCCTCATTTTGAAGGTTTAATTGGAATACTCACAAAAGGTTTATCTCGATAATTTTTTTTGCACTAAAACTGACTATAAAACGATTTAAGTATAATTAATTTTAAAACAACAAAATATGAACAGATTCGCAGATGGCATAGTGAAATTTAAATGGCTTATAATTATAGCCGTTGTAGGTTTAACCGTATTCTTTAGTTATCAGGCAAAAGACTTGCATATAAACGCTGATATAATAAGCTCTTTGCCCGATGATGACCCTGTTGCCCGGTTGTACAAGGAGATAGGAACACAGTTTGGCGGAAATGATATGGGAATGATTGTGTTGGAAACAAATGATGTTTTTAAAGCAGAAGTCATTCAGCATATAAAGCAAATTACCGATAGCATAAAATATACCAGTGGGGTTTCAACCGTTACAAGCTTAACCAATATTCTCGATATCAAAAGCTCTGAATGGGGTATTGAAATCGGCAAGCTGGTTGATGAGTATGATTTGCCCGTTGAGCAATCGCAGTTAGACAGCCTGAAAAACTATGTTTTCTCCAAAGAGATGTACAGGGGAGCTATTGTTTCAGAGGATGGAACGGCAACCGCAATAATGTTTACACTTCTCCCCGAGGGAGATAAACAGGCTGTTGCAAAAGAAATTAAGGATAAAATTGAAGCATTGGATTTGCCCGAGACAACTTATTTTGGCGGTCTCCCCATGATGATGAACGACATTAACGATTTGATTGTTTCGGATATTGTATGGCTTGTTCCCATCGTTTTCCTCGTAATAGCCATTATTTTATTGTTGAGTTTTAAATCTTTTAGAGGGGTATTGTTGCCGTTGCTCATAGCAGGTTTGGCCGTTATTTGGACAATGGGCTTAATGGCAGTAACCGGGTATGAGTTGACAATTATCTCAAATATAATTCCGGTTGTGCTGCTTGCTGTAGGAAGTGCTTATACAATTCATGTGCTCAATAGTATTAACCACAATAAACTTGCAGACAGAAAACAGGCATTAGTTCAAGCACTTAGATATATTCTGATTCCTGTAATACTGGCAGCAGTAACCACTGCCATTGGATTTGTATCATTTGTTTTTGGGGCATACCTCACCATGATTAAAGACTTCGGAATATTTACTGCGGTTGGTACATTAATCGCTTTAATACTATCCCTATTTTTTGTTCCCGCACTTATCTCTGGACTTTCAATGTATGGCAAAAAAACAGCTATTGAATCCGAAGAAAAGCAAACCATATTAACTCACAAAATTCTACTGCCCTTGGTAAAATTTCTGTTTAAACATCCCAAATATACACTTACAGGTTGGGGAGTTCTGCTAATGTTATGCATTGGTGGCCTAATGTTGATAAAAACCAGCGTTAACATGGCCGACTATTTTAAGAAAGATAATCCAACAAGGATTGCAGAGGATGTTATGCAGAAAAAATTTGGCGGCTCGTTACCGGTATTTGTTGTTTTTGAAGGAGATATGCAAAGTCCAGAGGTGCTGAAGATTATGATTAGTACCGAACATTTCATGAAGGAGGACCCGAATATTGAAATAACACAGTCGGTAGCAGACTTGATTGAACAAATGAACGATGCCATGGGCGAGGGTAAAAAAATTCCCGATGACAAGGCAAAAATTGAACAATTATGGTTTCTGCTCGATGGGCAGGAGGTTATGCCCCAACTAGTGAACAATGACCTAACCAAAGGAATTATCCAATCGAAATTTGCATCGGTTGACAGTAAAGAACTTGAGGTGTTTACTGCAAAAATGAACCGGTTCATCGAGGATAACCCAAACGAACATTGTAAAATTGAATTGACCGGGATGCCTTCTGTGTATGTTAAGCTCAACAGTAGTTTGATAAATAGCCAGTATAACAGTTTGTTGATAGCCATTATTATGGTTGTACTTATTGTGGGCTTGATATTGCGCTCCGCTTCAAAAGGGATTTTTGCCGCCATACCCGTTGTTGCCACTATTATTGTATTATTCGGGTTCATGGGTATCACAGGTATCCCCCTCGATATTGCAACTGTACTTGTGGCCAGCATTGCCTTGGGTATAGGCATCGATTATTCCATTCATGTTATAACCGGTTTCAATAAGCATTTGATAAGCCACGGGGATGCTGAAAAAGCCATAGAAGAAACCATATTGCTAAGTGGGAAGGCTGTAATTATCAATGTCATATCGGTATCAGCCGGATTTTTAGTGCTTCTGTTTTCGCAAATCGTGCCCTTGCAAAATTTCGGCTTACTGGTTGCCATAAGCATGTTTGGCTCCGGGTTTGGGGCTTTAACGCTATTACCGGTTATTTTAATCCTTGTGAACAGGAAACGTAAAATAATAGCAAATAATCATTAACAATTAAAAATAAAAAGTATGAAATCAAGAATTAAAACAGCGGTAATGACCGCTATTATCGTAGCAGGAGGTATTTTTTCTGCCAATGCGCAAGACGCAAGTACAATCCTTAAAAAAATGGACGATGTGATGTACTCTCCCAAAGACATGACAGGGAAAAATAAAATTATTCTGATTGACAAAAATGGGAAAGAGGAAATCCGTGAAGCCACTGTACAACAGAAAGGTAACGACAAGCGTATATTTCGTTTTACTTCCCCTGCCTCACAAGCCGGAATCTCCGTTTTATCATTGCCCGATGATGTGATGTATTTGTATTTACCTGCCTTTGGAAAAGAAAGGAGAATTGCAACCAGCGCTAAAAATCAAAACTTTGCAGGTACCGATTTTTCTTATGACGATATGGAGTCTGTGCTATTCTCGATAAAGTACACCCCAAAATTAGTAAAAACTGAAGGCAATGTATATGTATTGGAATTAACTCCTATCGGTGGTAAATCGGATTATTCAAAAGTAATGGTACAGGTAAATAAAACAGATTATTATCCCGTATCAATGGAATATTACGACAAGGGAAACACCAAAATAAAAGAAGCAAAATACACTTTCAAAAAGATTGGCAATTATTGGAATGCCGCTGAAATTGAAATGACTGATTTAAAGAAAAACCACAAAACCAAAATGCAGATGTCGGATGTGAAATACGACACGGGGTTGACAGACGATGATTTTACTGTTAGGAAGCTAAAACAATAATTGGTTGTTGAGAATGAAAACCATTTCAGGGTACATTTTGACAAAAGTTTTGGGTTGGAAAATTGTCGGTGATTTTCCAACCCTTAATAAATGTGTTATCATTTTTGCACCGCATACTAGTTATTACGATTCTTTGTATGGCAAATTATTTCTAAATGAGATAAGCATTAACCATATCATTTTATCAAAAAAAGAACTTTTCTTTTTTCCGATGAATATCTTAATGAAATGGTATGGTTCTGTTGCAGTTCGCAGTGTAAAAGGTGAAAATACTATTTGCAAGATTTCTAAAATAATTCAAGAATCTCAATCCGTACATGCAATTATTTCGCCGGAAGGGACAAGAAAAAAAGTTATCAAGTGGAATAAGGGCTTCTATTATATTGCATTTAAAGCGAAAGTTCCTATTGTAGTAAGTTATCTGGATTATCAGAAAAAAGAAATTGGTATAAAGGGAGTAATTGATGATATTGAAAATATTGAAACCGTAATGCAACAAATAAACCTTATGTATAAAGATGTTACCGCAAAATATCCTGAAAATTTTTCACTTGAATTAAAAGTATAGAGTATATGAAACAGAATGTAGCATTGGTATTATCAAGCGGGGGCTCAAGAGGTCTTGCCCATATCGGGGTTATCTCAGAACTGGAAAAACACGGGTTTACCATTACATCCGTTTCAGGCTCTTCCATAGGAGCGGTTATGGGAGGGCTTTACGCCATGGGAAAAATACAGGAATATACCAAGTGGGTAAGCTCCTTTAACAAAAGGGATATCTGGGGCTTTATGGATTTTACAATTGCCTCTAATGGTTTATTAAAGGGTGAGCGGGTTTTTGATAAAATGAAGACATTTATCCCCGATATGAATATTGAAGATATGCCCATCCCCTTTGCTGCCGTTGCTACTGATATACTCCACGAAAAAGAAGTAGTTTTTACCAAAGGAAGTTTTTATGAGGCTGCCCGTGCATCCGTTGCAATCCCGGCAGTTTTTACGCCGGTAAAATACACTGATACCATTCTTGTTGATGGTGGCGTTCTGAATCCAATTCCTGTTGAATACGTGTCTCGTAAGAATGGAGATTTGCTGATAGTAGTGAATTTGTACGGTGACAAAAAAACTGATATTCCGAAAGAATCAAATAATAACAATGGATTCTTAAACAGGTTGATGAACACCATATCGACCTTAATTATAACCGGTGACAAGCACAGTGCAGGGTACTACTCACTTCTAAGCGGTACTACATCGGCAATGATACATAGGATTGCAAAAATGAGCATCGAGAAACATAAACCCGATATGATAATTAATATACCATACGATTCGGCAAATACCTTTGATTTTTACAGGACAAAAGAATTGATAGAGTTGGGGAAAAATGCAGCAAAAGAGGCAATAAATTATTATTATAAAAACCTATAAGGGAATGGATTTATCAAAAGAATATATCAATATTCACAGGCTTATAAAAGCAAGCGATTCAAAGCTACTGAAACGCTTACCTAACTTTATAATTTACCTGATTAAACTAATTATCAGGCAAAATGAGATAAATCGAATTCTATCTGTTTACGCAAATTTCGAAGGAGTTGATTTTTTATCCAAAATAATTAAGGAGCTAAATATAAAAGTTGAAATTGAAGGAATTGAGAATTTGCCCGAAAACGGTAAATGCTTTTTTGTGGCAAATCATCCTTTTGGATTTGTTGATGGCCTAATTCTAACAAGCACAGTTGCTAACAAATACGGTGATTTTAAGGCTATCGGCAACAACGTGTTTATGCTTATACCCCATTTAAAAGGGAATATTGCTGCGGTAAATGTTTTTGGAGCGAATCCAAGGGATTATGTTATAGAGCTGGAGAGAGTATTTAATTCTGATATCCCTATCACTCATTTCCCCGCTGGTCTTGTTTCGAGGATTCAAAAGGGAAAAGTTGAGGATAGTGATTGGCAAAAAGGGTTTATTAAAGCGGTTGCGTATCAGCGTAACGTTGTTCCGTTTTATTTCTACGGGCGAAATTCACTTCTTTTTTATTTTATATATATCGCCCGAAAAACTTTTGGAATAAGTAAAACCTTAGAATTAGTTCTATTGCCTCATGAACTATTTAACAAACGAAATAAAACCATAAGGGTTAAAATAGGCAAGCCCATTTCATACAACACCTTCGATATGTCAAGGTCGCACCACGATTGGGCACAATTTGTAAAAAAACAGGTGTATAACTTAAAAAACGCAATATGAAAAAGGTGTCAGCAATAATATGTGCATATAACGAAGAGAAAACGCTAAAAGATGTCATTCTTTCAGTTTCAGAATCTTTAATTGTTAGTGAGATTATTGTAGTTAACGATGGGTCTTCAGATAGTACTAAGAAAATAATTGAGGAGCTGCAGAAAGAGATTGAGATAACAGCAATCCATTTAGCAGAAAACAAAGGGAAAGGCTACGCTATGGCGGTGGGTGTTGAAAATTCAATCTTTGATATTATGCTATTTGTTGATGCCGACCAGTCGAACATTGTTCAGGGATACATTAATCAATTAACCAATCCTTTATTAAAAGAAGAATCGGACATGGTTTTAGGCTATTCTACTGTAAATATTTTAAATCAGGATATAAACCCTTTAAAAATATTGACAGGCGAAAGAGCTTTATACAAAGAAGATATTATACCAATTCTTGATAAAATGAAGGAATCACGTTTTGGTGTAGAAACCCTATTGTATTTTTATTACATATCTATTGGCAAATCCATAAAGTTTATCAGGTTGAAAGGGATGGCACATAAGGATAAGTACAAGAAAATGTCTGCGTTTAAGGCAACAACAGGCTATATTAACGAAGGTTTTGAAATTGCCTATACAGCCTTTAAAAATTATGAGCTTTTGCTAAAATCTGTAGAAAAGCAAATTTCTAAAAGAGTGAAACAATGAGTAAAATTTCAGCAATAATTTGTGCGTATAACGAGGAGAAAACAATCAAAGAAGTAGTAACAGCCGTGTGCGATTACTTTTTTGATGAGGTAATTGTTGTAAACGATGGGTCAACAGACGGTACGGCCAAAATTTTAGGTGAACTTTTGAATTTCTCCTCACTTAAATATATTGCACTTCCTGAGAATAAAGGGAAAGGTTATGCAATGGCAACCGGGGTAGAAAATTCAACAGGAGAAATTATTGTTTTCATTGATGCCGATTTGTCTAACCTAAAAGAGGAGCATTTTGAGCAGCTAATCAGTCCCATTTTTAACAACGAGGCAGATATGGTATTAGGCCAGGCAACAGAGCCCCTGATTAACTATAAAATCAACCCGTTCAAATCGTTCACTGGCGAAAGGGCACTGTTAAAGAAGGATGTACTGTCAATTTTGCAAGATATGAAAGCATCAAAATTTGGGGTAGAAACCCTGATTAATCTTTACTATATGGCACACGAAAAAAAGTTAAATATGTGATGCTCGAAGGACTAAAACATCCAACCAAATTTGATAAAACCTCACAATCGCAAGCCGTTAAAGAATTTGTTATGGAGGGGCATCAAATTGCATTAGCGGCGTTTAACAGCTTTAATTTGTTAACAAAAATCGTTAGAAATCAAATCAAAAAAAATATAGATTTATGAAAACAAGAATTTTATTTTTTTCTATGCTTCTGCTTGTTTCCGTTTCAAGCGTAACTAATGCACAGGAAGATAACAGCCTTAAACTGTCAGGTGAACTTTTAACCGACCAACGTTTTTTACTTAAATCACCCAACGATTGGGCTTGGAACGAAAACCGTCTGACTTTAAAACTTGACAAAAGAATTACCGATAATTCAAAATTTTACAGCGAAGTCTGGTTGCGTAATATTGGCCTGCCCGGTATTAATTCATCATCTGACCTTTATAATAAAGGGATTATTGACCCTTATAATCTTGAAATCAGGGAAGCGTATGTTCAGTTATACGGTTTTCTTACTGAAAATTTAGATGTTACCATTGGTCGTCAACGCATTGTTTGGGGAACTGCCGATAAATTAAATCCAACAGACAACCTTAATCCATTAGATTTGGAAGACATTTTAGATTTTGGTCGTCGTCGTGGTTCTGATGCTATTAACCTAAATTACTACATAAACAGTGACTTCTCGCTTCAAGGGATTTTTATTCCTTTTTTCCAACCTGCGAATATGCCTGTTGGTATTTTTGCAAACGCACTCTCCCCTAATTTAGAATTACCACAAGGCATGGTCTTAAAAGGTTTATCTGATACTTTAATGATGCCGCGCTATAATTTGGGAGAAAGTTCAACAGCGGGTTTAAAATTCAAAGGTTTTGCAAAAGGTGTTGATTTTTCCCTGAGCTATGTTTGGGGATATGACGGATTACCTTTCTCCACAAGAAATACTTTTATCCCTGTTGATGCGTTTGGCGGAATAACTATCAATTCTCAGCTTTCATTTGCAAGAACACATATTATTGGTGCAGATTTGGCTACAAGCATTGCAGGTATTGGTTTTTGGGCCGAGGCAGCAGCATTTATTCCCGATGAAGACGTAATCATGACCAATGATTTGTCTGCTTTTTATCCGCTGTCACCCGTTCCAGTAACTCAGGATTCATTAATTTTAGACAAAACAAAGCCTTACATTAAATTTGTTGTTGGTGGCGATTACAATTTTGCGGATGGTTCGTATCTTAATCTTCAATACATGCACGGGTTTATTCACGAACGAGGAGCCGAAAACCTGAATGACTATTTCTTTTTACGGTACGAAAAGAAATTTTTCAATGAAAAGTTAAAAGTAGCTCCTATTGGTGGTGGTTTCATAGTTACAGACTGGAATAATATAAAAGATAATTATGCCCTTGTGTATATGCCTGAGATTGCTTACCAAGCCACTATTAATTCAGAAATCACTTTAGCAACCACAATTTTTGATGGCAAAGGAGATAATTTGTTTTCGAATCTGAAGGATTACAATATGTTTATGTTAAAATTGAAATATAGTTTTTAATGTTAAATCAAATATGCCCTACACACTGCCGTAAGCACATTTGCAACCCCGCACGAGCCAACGCTCCAACCAAAGGCTTGCAAAAGAGCTTCCGCCTCTCCAGCCCAAGCAACCGCCTTTCAGGACGGTTTTAGGATTGTCCACGCTCAAAAAAACAAAATAAATTTGTGCTTCGTTGATAGGTTGGTGCAGATTGATAATGACAAGAAAATAAAGCTAAACAAATGACATACAGACAGATATGAATGAACACCAGTTGCCAACATCGTATATAAAACATTTGGCAGTCAGTGCGTTATTAAGCATTTCAGCTCGTATTATAGGCACTTGTAACTTGACAGGAAAGTGCTTCGAAATGCCAAACGTTTCATATACGTGACCGTTAGGTTTCATGCAAAAAAACATTCTGCAAATAATAGACATAGCAGAATTTTATAGAAACAAACAATGAAATACATTTTTTTGATAGCTGCCTTCAATGCCTTGTTTTTTGCAGTTTTAGTTATGCAGAAAAAAAAGGCCTTACATGATAAAATCCTGATTTATTGGCTAGTTTATTTGGGTTTATACACAGGCATATACGCTTTGTTTTCAAATAAACTATTTATAGATTTTCACCTCCTTTCAGCAAGTTTTATTTCGTTACTCTTACTTCATGGGCCATTCTTGTTTTTATATATTTCTGCTTTGATTGAACAAAAATTTGAATTCAATAGGAAAAAACTGTTACATTTTATTCCTTTTATACTATTCAATCTTTTTATTGTTATCGCTTCCTTTTTACCGGAAATATCGGAACGAATAAGATTAGACCATGTGGAAAGTGAACATGGGGTTCCTTTACTGTTTAATTTATTCCTGATTCTTACAGTTTTGTCCGGGCCATTCTATTTTATTTTATCCATCCTGCTTTTTAAGAAATTGGACATTAATATCTTCAATAATTTTTCATCGTATGAGGATGTTAACCTCGACTGGTTAAGAAAGCTTGTTTATACTTTTGGGGCTATTTGGACAGTATTAATGATTTTTACCACTGTCCATCATGTTTTCGGAATGTTCTCTTGGGTTTTTTGTACGCACGGCTTATCTCTTTCTTTGTCCGTTTTTATCATCTTAATTGGGTATTTCGGCCTAAAGCAAAAGGAAATTTTTATTCAATATCATGATAACAGCATCGAATATGTAACGGAACCGAAGACGAAGTATGCCAGTGTAGTTTTGAAAGAGGCTGATGCAGAAAAATATGTAAGCAAAATACGGCATTTAATGAGCAAAGAAAAACCATATCTGGATGCCAACCTTTCACTCCCTGCGTTAGCGAGCAAACTTAACATACCTTCTCATCATCTTTCGCGTGTTATAAATGAACAGTTTAATGTTAACTTCTTCGATTTTGTTAACCAATACAGGGTAAATGAAGTAAAATCAAGGATGGGTAATCCTGAGTTTGAAAATTTGTCCCTTTTAGGAATTGCTTTCGATAGTGGCTTTAATACGAAATCGGCATTTAACAGGGTATTTAAAAAAATAACCGGATTAACCCCAAGTGAATATAAGAAACAAACATAGAATGCTCCATTTCAAAACAATATATGCTTATGCAAGTCCTATTTCATAAATAAGGACTTTAAATTTGTGTCTAATAGGTACTACATTACGAAGTAGGTCGCACCGGGATATTTCTCAGCATACTTTTGTCTCAGCATAATTTAGTAATAACGATTAAAAAAAATTTATCATGAGAACAACAGAAATGAATTTGAGAACAGAAGTTCCAATGAGTCTTCTTAAAACCCGTAAAACAAGTTTGCAAACAATCCTATCGCTTGTATTAGTATCATTATTTATGATATTCGGTTCACTTCCGGCATCTGCCCATTGCGACTCCTATGACGGCCCTACAATTAAAGACGCTGTTAAAGCACTTGAAACAAACAACGTTAATTTAGTTCTAAAATGGATTACTGCTGAACAGGAAAAAGAAATTATTTCTTTGTTCAATAAAACATATACTTTGAAGTCTGGTGACAAAGAAGTCTATGCCATTGTTGAAAAACATTTTTTTGAAACCCTTGTGCGTCTGCACAGGGAAACAGAAGGAGCTCCATACACAGGATTAAAACCTGCCGGAACTACGAAGAAAATTATTCAACTAAGTGACCAAGCTTTAGAAAGTAAAGATATTGATGAATTCCTCGAAAAGTTAAACAACCATATTGGAAAAGTGATAAGGGAGAAATATGAAAAAGTAGCAGCACTTGACAAAGTGAAAAATGATTCTCCGGAAAAAGGACGCGAATATGTAAAAGCATATGTTGATTACACCCATACTATTGAAGCTATTCATGATATTGCTGAGCAAGGTGCTGGACACTCGGCACACTAACATTGAAAATGATATAGTAAATAATGACGGAATAATTTTAGAATCTTCTCTGGTAAATATCGGGGAAGATTTATTATTATTAGATTTGGAAAAATGCACGAAAACCTAACACATGGTATAGTGCATGCGGGTTTCAGAGGGTTTCGAGCGTTCGTGGCTCGTAAAAAAAGTCGGTGTAAACTGATAGATAATAGCTTCGTACTCCCGCACGTCACCATACCATAAAACGTTGGCAGTAATACATGAAAAAATGAAGAAGTATTTCATCATAGTAGCATTAATTAATTTATTTGTTGGGTGTAATCAATCCAAAAAGAGAACAGAAGAGTATAATTTAACCCCAAGTTCTGTTTTTACCCAAACAAGATTAGATACAATAAAGAAATATTGCTCTGGTTTGCCTGAAAATACTGAGTTTGCCTTCACAATTATTCAAAATGATTCTGTTTACCATTTTGGAATCAAAAAAACAAATGGAATTTATAATCAGATTGAGAACAGTAAGTCAATATTTGAAATTGGCTCAATTACAAAGGCATTTACAGGATTATTGCTTGTTGATGCTGAAAATCAAGGATTGTTGAATATAAAAGATTTGATTCAGAATTTCTTTGATAACAAGTTGAGACAATCATCATTAAATGATACTGCAATTACTATTTTGAATTTAGCGCATCACAATTCAGGACTCCCACGAGAAACAGAATATACTATGAAAATGTTAAGAGAATCACCTTATGATAGCTGGTCAGGATTTGATTCAATAGAATTTTTAAAGTTTTTAGAAAATGAAATGAATTTATCTTCTACTCCCGGAGTAAAATGGGAATACTCAAATATTGGATACGGATTACTTACAAATATTATTCTTAAACAATCTGGAAGGGGATTTGAACGATTATTACAAGAACGAATTTGCGCCAGATATGATTTAAACTACACAACATCTGACACGAATAAGATAAAAGAAATCGAGGTAATTGGACTTAAACCAAATGGACAAGATGCTCCTCATTGGGATTCAGGTAAGTTACTTGGTGCTAGTGGTGTATTATCAAACTCAGTTGATATGACAGTATTTGCAAAAGCCTGTATGAATGATGATTCATTGTTTGTTTCTCAAGCAAAACAATTATTCTATGTAAATGATATTTATTCTGTTTCTTTGGGTTGGGCTGTGCAATATTATCAGGGAGAAACCTATTATGTAGCTAACGGAGGAACACCTGGATATATGGCAACCATAACAATTAATCCCAATAAAAATAATGCTGTAATTATACTATCAAATGTTTCATGCTACCATGAGAAAATGTTGGGTATGATTGGATTAAATAGTCAATTAATGCTTACGATTGAATGAAGTACTACTGCCAACAAAAGCTATACCCAATAAGGGTTTTAGTTGTAAATTGAATGTAAATGCAAGTAATGAAATTTAATAATAAATTGAAAAAGAAGTGCTATAAAATCCCTTACTGGGCATAGCTAAACCGTTATGCACAAGCGGAAAAAAGACAACGACACAGCAAATTGACAATGTAAATGGAATATTTAACTTGAAATGAAAAACGAAACTGACAGACAAATAACCCGACACTCATTGCCGACCCGAATGTGTTTTAATTTTTTTACCCACCGCACAAGAATTTTGAATTCTGCTGACCCACATTGCACACGACTTGGCCCGATTAATCGGGATTGCCAAAGCCCCACGAGCCAATGCTGCAACCAAAGCTTTGTCAAAGAGTGCAATTTTGCCAGCGCTTTTAGTAAATTTGAAATTTAATTAAATATATGCCAAAGATTTACGACAATATTGAAAACCACCTTACACAAGGTCTAAATGAAACTTTAGAGGTTTCGCAAAGAACAGATTTTTGTGTAGGTTATTTCAATTTACGTGGCTGGAAAGAAATTGCTGATAAAATAGATACACTTACTGGCTCTATAGTCGCTGAAGAAAAAGATGAATATCCAAGAATATGCAGACTGTTAGTTGGTATGCAAAAATTACCGGTTGACATACTGCGTGACTATTTTAAATCAGATGAAGATTACATTCTTGACCAAAACGAAGCTGTAAAATTAAAAAAACGCTTAGCTCAGGAATTTAAAGACCAACTTACAATTGGAACTCCAACAGATGCAGACGAAAAGGCTTTAAGAAAGTTAAGTCAACAGATGAAAGATAAAAAAGTAGTCGTAAAGCTTCATCTACGCTATCCTTTACATGCAAAACTGTATTTAGCTTATAGTGAAGATAAACGAGTGCCAATTGTTGGATTTTTAGGCAGTAGTAATTTGACGCTTGCTGGGCTTGCTAAGCAAGGAGAATTGAATATTGATGTAATGGATCAGGATGCAGCCAAAAAACTATCAAAATGGTTTGATGATAGATGGAAAGACCGCTGGTGCATTGATATTACGGAAGAACTTATTGAAATAATTGATAATAGTTGGGCAGCAGACCGTTTGGTTTCACCATATCACATTTACTTAAAAATGGCTTATCATCTTTCACAAGAAGCGAGAGCCGGATTAAATGAATTTAAAATCCCTACGATATTTAGAAAAGAACTATTAACATTTCAACAGGCAGCCGTTCTTATTGCAGCAAAGAAATTGAATAGTCGTGAAGGTGTTTTTATTGGAGATGTTGTTGGTTTAGGAAAGACAATTACTGCTTGTGCCTTAGCAAAAATATTTGAAGAAGATTTTTTCTTTTCAACACTTGTTATTTGCCCGCCAAATCTAAAAACGATGTGGGCAGGTTATATCAACAGATATGATTTAAAAGCTAATGTAATTTCAATTGGTGAAGTTCAACGTAAACTGCCAGATTTAAGAAGGTATAAACTTGTAATAATAGACGAAAGCCATAATTTACGTAACGATCAAGGCAGTCGCTACCGTTCAATAAAAGCTTATCTTGAAGAAAACGACAGCAAGGTAATTTTGCTTTCAGCAACGCCTTATAATAAATCTTATCTGGACTTATCTAATCAACTAAGACTTTTTATTCCCGATGATAAAGATTTGGGTATAAGTCCGGAGAACTACATTAACAATATTGGCGGACAAGTTCAATTTTCAGCACAGCATACAGAAACTTTTATCAGGAGTATCAAAGCTTTTGAAAAAAGCCATTATGCGGACGATTGGCGTGAATTAATGAGACTTTATCTTGTTAGAAGAACCCGAAGTTTCATAAAAGAAAATTATGCCGAATTCGACCCTGATAAGAACCGGAAATATTTGACGTTTTCAGATGGAACAAGGTCATACTTTCCAGACAGAATTCCAAAAAAGGTTGAGTTCGACTTTGATCCTGATAACCCAAAAGACCAGTATGCAAAATTATATTCCCAAACAGTTGTTGATACTATAAACGGTCTTGATTTGCCTCGTTATGGTTTAGGAAATTACATATTACAAAAACCAGCTATCAAGCCGACTAAAGAAGAAGAAGTAATAATTGCAAACCTATCCCGTGCTGGCAAACGGTTAATGGGATTTTGCAGGACAAATCTTTTCAAAAGGCTTGAAAGTAGTGGTTTTTCATTTTTAATTTCTTTGAGCAGACACATTTTGCGAAATTATGTTTTTTTCTATGCTATTCAGAATAATTTGCCTGTTCCGATTGGTAAAAACATTTCACAAAACCTGGATGATTTTTTAGAGGATAATGATACTGACAATAATGGGGAAGAAGAAAATAGCATCAGTTTTATTCTCGATGAAAAAGTGTATTTGAAAAAAGCTTCTAAGGTTTACGACCTTTATTCAAGCAGTAAGTTTAAACATCAATTCGACTGGATTAGAAGTGAGTTTTTTGCTCCTGCTTTACTCAAACAACTTGCTACGGACTGTACTGATATTATCAAGATTCTAAAAATCGGCCAAGATTGGAATGTGAATGAAGATAGAAAACTAAATGCTTTGTACAAGTTATTATCTGAAAAACACAAAGCTGAAAAAGTTTTGATATTTACTCAATTTGCGGATACTGCCTACTATTTATCAGAGCATTTAAAGAACCGAAACCTTGAGAATTTGGAGCATGTTACAGGAGATAGTGAGAATCCGACTGTTTTAGCTCAGCGCTTTAGTCCATTAAGTAATAAGATTCCTGTTTCAAAGAATGATATCAGGGTTTTGGTATCGACAGATGTGCTAAGTGAAGGTCAGAATCTGCAAGATGCTCATATTATTTTGAATTATGATTTGCCCTGGGCAATAATAAGATTGATTCAGCGTGCTGGTCGTGTTGACCGTATCGGGCAGAAAGCAGATGAAATAATTTGCTACTCATTTTTACCAGAAGATGGGATTGAACAAATTATCAATCTTCGTCACAGACTAACAAATCGAATCCGCCAAAATGCTGAGGTTGTTGGCTCAGATGAAGTATTCTTTGATGGAGATCCAATAAACATTGAGGATTTGTATAATGAAAAATCAGGAATACTTGACGAGGAAGATGGTGACAGTGAAGTTGATTTAGCATCTTTTGCTTTTCAAATCTGGAAAAATGCAACAGATGAAACTCCCGAACTGAAAAAAACAATACCAAATCTTCCGAATGTAATCTATGCAACCAAACCAAATCAATTAAGTGCGGAAAAAGAGGGAGTTATTGTTTATACACGCACCTATGATGAAAATGATGTTCTTGCATGGGTAAACAACAAAGGAGAAATTATAACTCAATCGCAATTGACCATATTAAAAGCTGCTGCTTGTAATTCTGAGGTTGAGCCTTGCTATAAGGTTTTAAATCATCATGAACTTGTTAAGAAAGGAATTGAATATATCCGTGACGATGAAAAAAACACCGGTGGTTCTCTTGGAAAAAAAACAGGGGCAAAATATAGGGTTTATATGCGCCTTGACAGGTATTGCAAAGAATATGAGAATACTTTATTTGTAAATGATGCATTAAAAAAAGCTGTTGATGATATTTACAAATATCCTTTTAAAGAGTTTGCACGAGAAACATTAAACCGTCAACTTAAAGCAGGTATATCAGATGAAGACCTTGTTAATTTGGTGGTTTCTTTACGTGAGGAAGATAAACTTTGCATTGTAAATATTGACGAAATGCCGAACAAGGAACCTCAGATAATTTGTTCTTTAGGGCTTATAAATAAATAATTATGGCAATAACTAAACAAGATTTTTCCGGCTACATTAAACAGTATAAATTTCGTGAGTTGTTTAATGAAATGGGCTGGAATAACGATAAAACAAAGCAACCTATTATTGTTGATGATATTACATTTACACTTCAGGCAGTAGCAGAGAAAAGCGGTTTTAAAATTCTTCTATGCAATCCAACCGAGAAAGGATTAATACCGGATTATAATATCCGCAAGAAAATTGAAACTAAAGTAACCAAGCTGTTTCAGGAACATTTAATAATCTTCTGCGATGCAAAGAACCAGGAGCAAATCTGGCAATTGGTTGTAAGGCAATCGGGCAAACCCACAAAAGTTACAGAAACACGTTATCATATTTTACAAGACCCTGAATTATTATACCAAAGGACTTCGGGTATTTTCTTTGAGATGGACGAAGAAGATAAAATTACCATTGTTGACGTAAAGGGTAGGATGACCGAAAACTTTCATGCAAATGCTGATAAAGTTACAAAAGCTTTTTACGACAAATTTAAGAAAGAACATACCTCCTTTCTTGGTTTTATCAAAGGCATAAATGAAAAGGTCAATCAGGAATGGTATGCCTCTTTAATGTTGAACCGCTTAATGTTTTGCTATTTCATTCAGAAAAAGGGATTTCTTGATAGCAACAAAAACTATTTGCGTGACAAATTAAAAGCAAGCCAGGAAAAGAAAGGGAAAAATAAATTTTATTCATTTTACAGGGATTTCCTGTTGGTGTTGTTTCATCAGGGCTTAAATGAAGCAAAGCAAAAGGATGAAGTAAAAATTGAAATTGGCAAAATCCCTTATCTCAATGGTGGTTTGTTTGATGAGCATGAGTTGGAGAAAATGTACAAAGCCATTGACATTGAAGACAAAGCATTTGAACGGATTTTTGATTTTTTCGACCAGTACGAATGGCATCTTGATACGCGTATTACTGCTTCGGGTAAGGATATTAACCCAGATGTAATCGGATATATTTTTGAAAAGTATATCAACGACCGTTCAAATATGGGTGCTTATTACACCAAGGAAGATATTACCGATTATATCAGTAAAAATTGTATTCTTCCTTATTTGTTCGATGAAACAAAGCGGCAATATCCAAAAGCATTTTCAAACGATGGTGAAATATGGGAATCAGTAAAACAGGCTCATCAGATAAAACAGGTGGAGAGTTGAAATTCATTAAGCAAATATTAGTGAAACACGATAGATGAAAAATGCAATATCATTGATCCCTCTGAACACGGCCCTAAACGCCTTGATTTT
>Ga0180007_10003314_pt1 | contig 18066 bp, 17 predicted proteins | sample MM_PC_MetaG_FD_121122 | JGI IMG/M metagenome (GOLD analysis project Ga0180007, IMG submission 121122) | Groundwater microbial communities from the Aspo Hard Rock Laboratory (HRL) deep subsurface site, Sweden - MM_PC_MetaG | ecosystem: Environmental > Aquatic > Deep subsurface > Groundwater... | reverse complement strand
GTTTCCAGTTCTTTCCTCTCCATGAATTCAGGCTGCAGCCGCTCAATGACCAACGGCAGGTAATGATCCGCCTGCTCCCTCGTCCAGCAGTCAAGCGGGAACCCGACCGGAAAGGTAAAATTCATCTTGCAGTCATGCCTGAGGCCTCCTGTGCAGACCTGTTCCTTATCAAGCACCAGTATCCGCATGGCAGGCTCCCGGTCGCTCAAACGAAACGCCGCCCCAAGTCCGGCAGGACCGGTACCGACGATAATACAATCATATATTTTCATGAGTTATCCCAACTTGTTGTATACACTCTTGCCGGGTGAATCCGTAATCGTTCAATCTAATAGTATACACTGATCGACGCGAAAAGAACCTGCTTTGATTGTAACTCATTTCCCGCGGTTTGCAAAAAACACGAATTCAGAAATACGTGTCTGTCAATCATCGGCCTTTGCTTGTGTTACAGAAAAAATGCCATAAGGCGCTCAGGGTGGTCAGAGGATGGGGAGGACAACCGGGGATGAAAAGATCTATCTCCAGCAGAGAGTCAAGGGGGATAATTTCCGGACTGCCGTGAAACGGACCGCCTGAAATTGCGCAGGCGCCTGAAGCAATGACCACTTTGGGATCGGGTATTGCCTCATAGGTAGCCAGGAGTGCCGTCTTCATATTCCTGGTCACCGGGCCCGTTATATGGATGCCGTCGGCATGGCGGGGCGAGGCGACAAACTGAATTCCGAATCTGGACAGATCAAAAGCCGGGGTGTTCAGGACGTTGGTGTCCGCTTCGCAAGCATTACAGCCGCCGGCAGAGACCTGCCGCAACGCCAGGGAACGGCCGAAGAGTTTCTTGAAATGCGTTTTTGAGTGGGAAGCCAGATCAGGGAGTCTGCCCCTGGTCAACAGATGACCTCTTTCTGACGCGGCAAGCTGAAAATCGGTACTGAATTGGACAAATTCCCCATCTCTCACTCTTTCGCATGCACCACAGAACACACAGCGGCCAAGGTCAAGCAGGCGCTCCTCTTTATTGATGGCGTTCTGAGGACAACGACTGACACACTCATCAACAATAGCAGCGTTGCAGGTTTGGTTAACCATGGGAAGCCCCCGAAAGGGCTTGGCAAGCGAAACAGGACTGCCGGGATAGGCCATTGTATGGTAGCCCTGCTGCAAGCGGTTTTTTACTATTTTGTACATATTCTTTTCACCTATAGATCAAAACCGCAATAAGACAGGTTGAAACTTTTATTGTTCAGAGGGAAGTCGGAGATTCCTTCATCGCGCAGGGCCAATGCCAGGCCCAGCCAGTTATGGAAGGAAGGATCTTTTATTTTATAGCGCAGCAGGCGTCCATTTTCGTCGGTCAGAAGGCAGTGGGAAAGTTCTCCCCGCCAGGCTTCCGTCATTGTAACGACAAAAGAGCCGGGCGCAAGATTCCGCTCATCTGCAACGAATGACCCCGCAGACAAGATGGGCTTGCCTTGCAGTATCTTTTTTACACAGGCAAGAGAAAGGGCAATTTCCCTATCGCGCACCCATGCCCTTGCAAAAACATCACCCGCGGTGTGGATTACTTTTTCTTCTTCATAGCAGGTGTCGGCCGGCCCCAGGGAAAAACGGACATCATGGTCAAGCCCGCTTGCCCTGGCCGCGAAACCGACCAGACCGATCTGTGAAGCTGTCGCGCGCGACACAACACCACACCCTTCAAAACGTCCCAAGACCGTATGGGCGGAAAAAAGAAGATCGCCCACTTCCGCCAACTGCGGCCCGATCTCGGCAATTTTATCAAGGATTGCCGCTCTTGTTTTTTCATCACATTGAGACACAACCCCGCCGGGCCTGATCAACCCCTTGCCAAAACGGTTGCCGCTCAACCTGAGAAGCAGGTTTAAAAATTCACCCCGCATACGGCCATAGTATGCCGCGGCCGGGGCAAAGGCCACGTCACCCGCCAGGGCGCCAAGATCGCCGGTATGATTTGCAAGCCGTTCAAGTTCCAGGGCGACAGCTCTGATTTTTTTCGCTCCATCGGGCACCATGATTCCCTGCAGCGCCTCAATAGCCTGACAATAACAGATGCTGTTGGCAATGGCCGTGTCGCCGGCGACAGATTCCGCGATAACCGGCCGGCGGCACCGGTCCACCGAGGTCATCAGCCGCTCTATGCCCCGATGCTGGTAGCCGAGCTGAATTTCAAGGTGGAGAACCTTTTCGCCAATACATTGAAAACGAAAATGTCCGGGCTCTATAATGCCCGCATGTACAGGACCCACCGCCACCTCATGAATCTCATCGCCCTCAACCAAATAATACGGATAATTGCCGGGAATGTCTTCATATGAGTTGGCAAAAGCATCTGCCTTGCCGCGCCAATTCGGGTGGAAACGGACATTTTTCAGCCAGGGATGACCGTCCGGCAACACTGCGAACTGCTCGGCAATTTCCCGCTCAAAAAGATGAAATTTTGTGTTTTTCCGGGTCAGACTGGGATATGTCTCCGGCAGCGGACATTGACCGGCATAAAGCTTCTTGCCGCGCCGCACAACCGCCAGGCATGACACGACATTGTTTTCTTCATAGGCAAAAAACTGCACGATATAGCCCTCGATATCCGCGAAGGCAAGAAGCGCATCCCTGAAATCATCCATGGGCAGCAAAGGGATGTCGGACCGATTTATCCGCTTGCCGGGTTCTATCGGGAGCAGATTATTCATACATCAGGCCCCCGACCTGGATAACGATCATCCTGATGGTATCAAGAATGGTTTGCGGCAGCCACAGGCAGAAGACCACCGACCCCCCGAGAAGAATAAGAGATGGAATGGTGCGCGCCCAGTTATCCGTAACGATAAGTTCCGCTTCGCTTGGTGAAAAACTCATCCGGATAAAGGTTTTCGATGCACCGGAAAAAACGAGGATCACCGCCAGCAGGAACAAGGCGGCGTACAAAAAACGGCCGCTTTTCAAGAGTCCGACAACAATCATCAACTCACTCAGAAAAATCCCGAAAGGCGGGAAACCTGAAATACCGGCAAAGCCGCCGGCAAAGCCGGTAAAGGTTCTGGGCAGAAGACGCGGCATGCTCCCCACCTGAAGAGCATCTTTTGACCCATAGGAGAGGAGGACATTGCCGGCCGAAAGGAAAAGGGATGACTTGATAAGCGAATGATGCAGAAGATGGAGTATGGCCCCGAAACACGCAAGGCCGCCGACACCGGTACCAAGGGCGATTATTCCCATATTTTCAATGCTTGAATAGGCCAGCAGCCTTTTGTAATTGTTCTGCTGAAAGATAAAGAGACCGGCAAGCAGCATTGAAAAGAGCCCGAAACCGCTGAGCAGATCGCCGGCCCACCGGCCCAGTCCGGCCAGATGCATCAGCCCGAATATTTTAAATATCCCGAGAAAGGCACAGTTAAGGAGCGCTCCCGACAACAACGCGGATGCAGAGGCGGGCGCTTCACTGTGAGCATCAGGCAGCCAGGTATGCATCGGCGCTAATCCCATTTTTGTGCCGTAACCGATCAGTATGAAAATAAAACCCGCCTTCAGCCAGCTGTGATTCATCTGGCCGGCCATGGTTTGCAGGCTGCTGAAGGTAAGCGTACTGTGGATGCCAGGCTGATCTATGGCCAGGACGATAAAAAAAGTGCCGAGCAGGGCCAGGGCTATACCGACGGAACAGATTATAAGATATTTCCACGTCGCCTCAAGGGATCCCCTGGAGTGATGCAGGAGGATCAACGGCGCCGAAACCAGGGTTGTTGTTTCCACGGCGATCCAGAGCACGATGATATGGTCCGCGATACAGACCATGGCCATGGCGCCGAAGAAGAAAAGGAAACAGGCACGAAAAATCGGTTCCCGGGACATCTCCGTTTCAGCCAGATAAGGAACCGCATACAGGCTGACAATCAGAAAAAGAAATATGGTTATGAGCAGGACATAACTCCCTTCCGGGGAAACACGGAAATAATCGGTTGCCGGCAGGATTTTGTCTGTCCAGAAAGCAAGATATGCCAACACCAGTTCGAGAACAGCGGTGCAGACAATGATTGCTCTCCCGGCAAGAGGCGGCATGAAAAACGTGAGAACGCCTGCTATAAAAGGCAGAATAAAGATGAGTTCCAACATACGGATGAATCCTTAATCCTTCAGTTCCGACAAATAGGCAAGATCAATATCATTATAGGTGTGGTTTATGCGATGGACAATAATCCCCATGATCATGACGCCGGCCAGCAGATCAAGAAGGATACCGAATTCAAGGACGAAGAAGGTCTGGGTCTCCCTGGCCAGCGCGGCGCCGGCAAGATAGATGCCGTTCTCAAACATCAGGTAACCAATAACCTGGGTAATGGCCTTTCTCCTGGCCATCATCAGAAACAGTCCGGCGGAAACAGTTGTTATCGCACAGGGCAACAATAAATTGGAGGGCATCGGACCTGTTGTGTTGTGCAGGATCCTGCTGATATAAATTGAGGCCAGAATCATACCAAGACCGGCAAACAACGAGGCGTGATAGCCGATAATCGGTTCGATTTCACGTCGAATTGAGGCTTTCCGGATAGCCAGCCACAGAAGCAGCGGGATCACCACACCCTTGATGCCTATCAACAGGCTGGTAAACCAGAATGATAGTCCCGCGGCATGGAAGTGATCGGCAAAGTACGGGACCAATGGCACCAGGAAACCCTGAAAACTCGATATCCTGATAAGCGCCAGCAGACGGTTGGAGGCCAGGGCGAAAAGAATGGACAGAAAAATCAACACGAGAACAACATCTATCCAGGCTATCACAATGGGACCTCCATGGACAGGATAAGGGCAAAAAAGACCAGAGCAAAGCTGGTCAGAATAAACTTGGGGACATGGTTCATCTTAAAGCGTGCGGTTATCGATTCCAGCATGCCGATTGCCGCGTAGAGCAGGAGCATGAACAGCAAATAAAGAGATAATTGTGTGATATTGTCGATTTTCCCCGGCAGGAGCAGGTCGGCAATGATGCCGGTGTAAAAAAACATCTTGCAGAAAACCCCCGCTTCGATAAATGCCAGGTCCGGACCGGAATGATCAAGGATCATGACCTCGTGGATCATGGTCAATTCCAGGTGGGTGGCGGGATCGTCAACAGGCACCCTGGCGTTTTCAGCCACCAGTACAATGAAGATGGCGGGAATAACAAGAACCAGGGAGGTAAGGGCCGGGTGCCAGACAGTAATAACGGAAGCGCTGCCGAAGAAACCGGCCAGGCTGAATTCTCCGCTCAGTCGGCTGAAAAGAAAAAAGGTCAGAAAAACCGTGGCCTCCGCCAGCATGCCGAACATGGCTTCGCGGGCCGCCCCCATACCTTCAAATGGAGAGGCGGTGTCCAGGGCCGCGCTGATTGTGAAAAAACGGGCAAGGGCAAAGAGATAACAGACAAAAATCATATCTCCCTGGAACGACAGCAACGGTCTCATTCCCGCCACCGGCAGAAAGGCGAGAGCCGCCAGGGATGCGGACAGCCCGACAAGCGGTCCGAACCGGAAAATGAAAGTGGTCGAGTCGCTGTATACCGAGCCTTTTTGCAGGAGCTTGGCCAGCGTCTGATATTTTATGAACAGGGAAGGTCCCTGTTTGCCGGCGAAAAAGGCCTTTACCTTCAGGATGACCGCCATGAAGAACGGCGCCGCGAGAAAGGCGCCCAGGTAGAGAGAAAGACTGATGAAGAATCCTGACATTCTTATCACCTGATTTGAAAGAGAAGAAGGATAATCACAGCCAGAACGATATAGGCAATATAGAGCTGGATATTGCCGTGCTGGATAAACCGCAGCTTTGCGGAAAACCAGGTAAGAGGTTTGCCGATACAGAGTATCCCGAACAGTTCGACCGTATCGAGGACCTTCGATTTATACGCGGCTTGAGATGGGAATACCGCGCCGCTCACCTCGTATCTCTGAACAAGCAACGTGAATGGGCGGAAGAACAGAATAATGGACCTGGCAAAGGAACTGGCCGTGTATTGCATGCGGGCGGTTGGACGGCTGAAACCGCATCCCCAGGTTGGACCGGAGCGGATCACCTTGTTGCGATAGAAGAATCGGCGCAGCAGATAAAGGACGGAGAACAGAAGAAGAAAACCCGCACCCCCAAAAGAGATGTTGCGGCAGAAATCCAAGAAGGGATAGGGAACGGGCTGAGGCTGGTTAATAAACATGCCGGCAACCGCCAGGGCGGGACGAACAAAAAAAACAGGGGCAAGGCCGATAAGCAGGCAGAAAAGGACCAGAACAGCCATGGGGAGAAGCATCGTCACGTGTGCTTCATGGGCCTGCCTGGCTCCATCATTGCGAGGCTCGCCAAGAAATACAACGCCGAACACCTTTGTAAAACAGGCGATTGCCAGGCCGCCGATAAGAGCAAGAGAGAGAATGACCAGGACGGTGAAGAGCAGGTCCAGCCGTTGCTCGCCAACGCCCTGGAATCCTGCAGCATAGATGAGAAATTCACTGACAAAACCGTTCAAGGGCGGCAGCCCGCAGATGGCTATTGCCCCGACCAGAAAGAAAACGCCGGTTGTCGGCATTTTCTTTAACAGTCCGCCCAGCCTGTCAAGAACCGGCGTCCCGGTCCCGTGCAAAACACATCCGGCCCCCAGAAACAGAACCGACTTGAAAAGAGCATGGTTCCAGACATGCAGAAGTCCGCCCGCCAGGCCGAGTCCCGCCATGGCCATGTTGCCGTTTGCCATGCCGATAAATCCTATTCCACAGCCAAGCAGAATTATGCCTATATTCTCGACGCTGTGATAGGCTAACAGACATTTTAAATTGTGCTGACCAAGTGCATAAACAACACCAAGAACTCCTGATACCGCCCCGACCAGGATAAAAATCCGTCCCACAATATCAGGGTCAGGAGTTAAGAGCATGAACATCCGCAGGAGTCCGTATATCCCCAGCTTAATCATGACGCCGGACATGAGGGCGGAGACATGGCTGGGCGCGGCGGGATGCGCGTGAGGAAGCCAGGCGTGCAGGGGGACAAGGCCGGCTTTTGAACCGAAACCGATCATCGCCAGGAGAAAAATGGTGAGTCGCAGACTCGAAGACAGTCCAGCCGGAACAAAAAAATCAAAGCTGTTGCTGCAGGAAAACAGCAGGCCGAAGGAGATGAGGATAAAAAGACCGCCGGCTTGCGTATATATAAAATAGCGGAAAGCGGCCCGCCGGTTGTCTGCTTCTTCATAGTCAAAGAGGACCAGAACCGCCGAAGTGACAGACATTGCTTCCCAGAAAAAAGCAAAGCTGATCATTGAAGCTGCGAGAACAACGCCGGTCATTGAAACAATGAGAAGCGCCAGGAAAAGGTAATGGAGGGCGATCCGGTTTTTTTTCCGCAGATCGTTAAGATACTGGTAGCTGTAAAAGGCTGCCGCCGCTCCCACCAGAAAAAGAGGGATCAAAAAAAAGACAGCCAGCGGGTCGGTTTTGAACGAAAAGGACAGGTTGCCGGCAAACTGATAAGGAAAAGAGGCAACGCGACCGGAAGCAAGATCAAGAACCGAAAGGACAAAGCCCGCAGCACACCCTGCGGTAATAATCATTGAACCGAGAAAACGCATCGGCTGGAAATGCTTCGCCAGAAAAACCGGCAGGACTCCGCCAAGGCAGACGATGAGAGCGACATGCAGGTACGTCATTTACGAGGTCCTGTCATCAGCTTGCTTTCCCAGTCCTTGACCAACTGGAAAGATTCTTCCCTGCCTGGCTGTTGCAGAATGTCTTGTCTAAACATTTTTTCCATCAGGAGACGACGGAGCCTGGTTTCCAGAATTACCTGTTCTCCGGCGTTCGCGCCGAAAATGAGAAAAATTGCCTGGGCGGCTTGTCGGTCAAGGGCCTTGAAATCCGTTGGTTTTTCAAGGAAGGCAAGAATAACCAGGGAGTTATCCATAGAGATGGGATGCTCGGTACTCGTGGTCATACAGGAAATTCCGCCCAGACATGATGAGACCATGGATTCCCGCATCAAAACCGACAGCTTGATCTTTTCCTGATCAAAAACGGAATATTGAGGGAGTGCCTGCAGGAGCGCATCCAACGCTTCATCTCTGTTGCTTCCGTGAATTCGAAATAAAATGGCGCCATGCTGAAGAGCATCGGCAAAAGTAATGCCGTAATTTATTTTTCCGCCCTCGGATTCACTGCGCGTCCGGCTTAGAATCCAGCTGTCAACAACGTCTTTACGGAAGCGCCATTGTCCGCCTATTTTAACAGCGAACGGCAACTGATTATCATTGAGCATGCGGTATATGGTTTTCTCAGAAATCCCCATATTTGCCGCAAGCTCACGTACACCGACGAAACTTTTGTCCATTGTTGGCCACTCCTGTCCCCTTTTGTCCAAAAAAGGGAAAAAGGTTAATACATCCGCTTTGATGAGATTGTCAAGGGAAAAGATAAAACCAACAGGATGGTATAAAGAAAAAAACTCGGACAAACAGATTTACCGCAGAAGGTATTTCGTCATCCGTCAGATGAGTCTTTTATGTACGTTCCTCCGGCAAACCGTACTCTTGCACCAACCGGGCCAGAATAACGAGACCATCGGGCGTAAACAACTCCCTCCTGCTCAAGGCCTGGATAGCGGCAAAGGGCATGAACCGGCCGCTTGCCACCTCTTCCTCCTGCAGGATGACCCTGCCGTCATACCTGCAGGCAAACACCCTGCCCCAGACCAGGTTGTCCTCATCCTCATACCTGCAATCAAAAAGAAAAGATAACGGAACAGAACTGACGCCTAGCTCTTCAGCCAGTTCGCGTTCAGCAGACTGTTCATAACTTTCATTGGCAGCCACCACCCCGCCCGCGGCAATGTCATAATAACCGGGATAGATATCCTTGCTCATCGTCCGTTTCTGAACAAAAAGTTCGTTGGCACTGTTAAAAACAAGGACATAAACGGCCCGGTGCGGCAGGCGCTCCTTTCGCATTTTACTGCGGGGAGCAGCGCCGACCACCCTGTTCTCATCATCAACTATGACCACCATTTCCTCGTCAGCTTTCACTGGATATTTTCTCCTTTCAGCCTGACCCCTCAATCCCGCATGCAAAGAGCCACAACCAGACAAGAAGCATACAATATACAATAATTATAAATAGATCAGCATATACAGCCGATATATACATAAGGGGATTGCTTTATTCAACTTCATACTAAAAAAGTGAGCCGGATTCAACCCTGCCCATGTATTCCGGCCGGGCACCAACGCTGTGTTTATCTTGACAAAAGACGCCGTGTCCATTATTGAATTCTTAATGGTTGCAATTATTTTGCATTTCATACAGTTATCTGTATAACCGGTTGCCATGACCTCTCAAAAGTCCACTTCCGACAAGCCGGGTGCCGGCAAAAAAATCCTGGCTGAAAAAACAAGCGAGGATTATTCGCTCCGCCTTGAACTCAACCACGAAGAATCCGAGTGCTGGTTAATCTTTGAGAAAAAAACAGACAAAGCGGTCATGGAACCGGAAGAGCTTAAGCAAGCCCTCACTGATGCCAACATCCCCAGCGAGTACATAAATAACAACAGGATCAAGGTGTTCTGTGACGTGGTCAGGCGGGGCGAAAATCCCGGCAAGACTGTCGTGGCAGCAGGCAAGCACATGCTGCCCGGCCGCAACGGCTGGCTCGAACTGAAGGTCAGCGCCACTACTGAAGAAGCGCATTTTGAGTCGGATGAACGCGACACGATCGACTACCGTCACCGCCGCGCCATTGCCAATGTCAAGGCCGACGACAGGGTGGGAAAAATCCATCCCCCCGGTTCAGGGGCACCTGGAATTACCGTGTTCGGTGATGTCATCCCGGCAAAACCCGGCTTGCCCCTGCAGTTTGTCGCCGGCGACGGCATCCGCCTTGATGACGACGGTGTCACTCCCGTAGTTGTAACCCAGGGCCGGCTTCTCTATGACGGCAAGACCCTGTCGGTGACCGACGAGTTTTTCGTGCCCAGTGATGTCAATTTCAGTGTCGGCCACATCGAGTTCCTCGGCTTTGTCAACGTGGCGGGCGATGTGCTGGACGGCTTCAATATCAAGGCTACCAGGGGCATCGAAGTGGGTGGTGTTGTCGGCGAATGCCATTTGATTGCCGGCGGTGATATCTCCATCAGCAGCATGTTCGGCAGGGGCACGGGAACCATCAGGTGTACCGGCGATCTGCGCGCCAATCTGCTGATCGGCGTCAATGTCGAATGCCATGGGGATGTTATAGTAGTCGCTGAAATCCGCGACTCGGAAATCAACTGTCTCGGCAAAATCACAATAGAGTCCGGGACCATCGGCGGCGGAGAATGCAAGGCCCTGAGAGGAGTGGAGGCCAAGACGCTTGGCTGCAAGAGCGGCACCAGAACCATTATCCGGTCCGGGGTTAATTTTCTTCTTGAAGACGAGGACGGGCGGCGACAGCTGCAGGCGAGGCTTCACCAGGCAAACAAGGAACTGGAGGAAAAGGAAAAATCCATATCCATGCTTGAACAGCATGTGGAAACGACAGAGGTCGAGTCTGTCAAGACGCGGCTCAACCTCCTGAAAAAGAGGGTTAAAAAAGTCAAGCTGGAAAAGGAACTGCTTGATGAACGGATGCGGTTCTATGAATTTCAGGATGATGTGGAACCCATGTCCAGGGTCAACTGTCACGTGGAAATTTTCGAAGGCGTTGTCGTTATTTTAAATAATATGGAAAAATTCTACCTGGAAAAGACCGCCGGCCCGGTATCAATAATAAATGATCGCCTTGGTAACGGCCTGGTAGAAATTAAAATGTCACCGCTGGCAGATGAAGCCGTCACCCTGACAGAAGAACAGGTCCATGAAATAATATCAGAGGACGAGTCGTAACCTGAAAAAAAACTCATGATTAATTTTACCGATGCCCAGTTGGAGCGTTACAGCCGGCATATCATCCTGCGCGAGGTCGGTGTTGAGGGGCAGGAGAAGATTCTCAGGTCAAGGATTCTCATCATCGGCGCCGGCGGACTCGGCTCACCGGCCATCCTCTACCTGGCCGCAGCCGGTGTCGGCACCATCGGCATTGTCGATTACGACACCGTGGACATGACAAACCTGCAGCGGCAGATTGTCCATTTTACCGGCGACCTCAACACAAGCAAGGTCGACTCCGCCGCTGAGAAGATGCGGGCAATCAACCCGGAGGTGCGCGTCAGGACCTATCACGTAAACCTCTGTGCCGATACTATCAGTGAAATCATTAAAGACTATGATTTTATCATAGACGGCTCTGATAATTTCCCCACCAAGTTCCTGGTAAACGATGCCTGCGTTCTGGCGAACATCCCCTTTTCCCACGGCGGCATCCTGCGTTTTGACGGCCAGGCCATGACGGTGGTGCCCGGCCGGTCGGCCTGCTACCGCTGCATCTTCAGCAAGCCGCCCCCCCTCGATGCGGTGCCGACCTGCTCCCAGGCCGGGGTGCTTGGAGTTATCGCCGGGATTCTCGGAACCATCCAGGCGACAGAGGCCCTGAAATATGTTATCGGCATCGGCGAACTGCTGACAGATAGACTCCTCACCTTTAACGCCATGAACATGGAGTTCAGGAAGGTCGTACTCAAAAAACAGGAAAACTGCCCGGTCTGCGGCAGCAATCCTACCATTACCAAATTAATGGACGAGGAACAGGCGGTGTGCGCCCCGGCAGGCCCGGGCCGTCCAGCCTGTTGAATGACGAACCGGCATGGAAGCTGAAAACTCCGCTGTGACTGTTAAGGACCTGCGCGGGGTCAGCTGCCCGATGAATCTCGTCCATACCAAGGTGGAACTGGCGAAAATCGCGGCGGGAGCACTCCTGCGGATCATTCTCGACAACGGCCCGCCGATTAAAAATGTCCCCGGCTCCCTCGCCGAAGAGGGCCATGAGATCGTCAGGCAGGAACAGAACCCGGACAGCTCCTGGACCGTGCTCATCCGCAAAGGCGCCTGATGCGCGCAAGAGTTGCACCCTGGCGCCTGGGGTCTTGAAATGTCAGCTTTTAACGATTCAAGCCCCCCACAAAATTTAATCTTACAGCGGTGCCGTGGCCTGGAAATGCATTGCATCACGTCCCCAGAACGCGCCTGCCGACAGCCACCCTTCCTGCGCGAAACACTCCATTACTTCAATCGGCATGGTTGCGTTAACCGGCCAGGAGGTCTTATTTCCATTCCTGCCGGCATTGATGTCGATGGCATTCATCCAGGCGTGCATAGACCAGGAACTCGAACTTCCACGTTTTAAGCGTGGATTGTACAGACCATTGTATATAAGTATACCGGCGGCTTCGCGGGATGACTTGTCCGGAGAGACGGCTTCCAGTCTCTGGAATACGCGCAGCAGACTGTCCGCACATTTTTCATGAACCGTCAGTTTGCTGACAGAGGATCCGTCATAATACATTTCAAATGGAAGTTCGATTTTCCTGCCTGGTGGCGCATACCCGTTCTTTTCGCCATGAGGCCCGAAAAACTCCAGAAACTCCTGCGATCCTTCAACAGGAAAGGGATGGGGCGACGGCATCATGCCTTTGAGATGCTGTTGGCACGCCGCAATACTCTTCGGCCCCCAAAATCCATCACCCACTGTACCAACACGCTTTTGAGTGCGGATAATCCCTGCTTGGTTCATGGCAAAACATCTCCGCTGGCGCCTGGGAGCAGGACCTGAAATGCCAGCTTTTCACGATTAAGTCCTGCTCCATCTCCCCCTTCTAATCAGATGGGTTGAGAATTTACATGGGTAAAATAGAGCAGGTCTTCTTGAAGTCGAAAACAATTCAGAGATAGTGTGAATTCATACCTTAAATTTTCCACTTTCATCAGCATATTCAGGATAAAGTATTTTAGAACAATCAGGGCATATTCCATGGCTGAATACAGCTGCGGAGCGAGTTCCTATGTAGGACTCCATCGGATTCCAGAATCCTTTCTCGTCTCGTATCTTCTTGCAGGAAGCACAGATGGGCAAAAAACCTTCAAGGTGCTTTATTCGTGATAGTAAAATTGAAGTATAATAGATTACGATGAAACCACAGAAGAATGCAAGACCGCTTTCAATAATACTTTCCATGTAGTTGATGGGTGTTGACGGTCCCCCAAACAGAGTATGAGGCAGATCGAGAAACTCATCCAGCCACAGAAAAATAATTATTAGGGTAACACCAAGTAATTCCAATATAATTATCCGTCTTGAAAAGTTTTTTTTTGTCATAATTCGCTCCACTCCATCGACTGGAGACCTTGATCCCGCCTCGATTTATTGTACACCTTGTTTGTCGGTACAAAGTCAACATTATTTACTGCACCGCATATTTGAGACAAAATTTTCAGGTGTCTCCTCTAACGGGTCTGTCTCACACCAATCCCTTGCTGTTTCAGGTTCACTGATAGTAAAAGATACAGGATTTGCTTACAACAAAAAAACACAAAAAAACCTCCCAACAGGATGAATACCCTGCGGAGGCCTTATTATGGCAATTTGATTTTAACCTCATTCATTGCGGCTTCCCTTCTGGGTTGAGGTTAATTTGGAAAAATTAAAAATAACTATAACAAATATAAAATGTTCGCGAGTAAGGCAAATTGTCGCACCTGTCGGCCTACGTGTTAATTCAGCCGGCCTAACTCCCCAAACTCTTGCAAGTAAAGGAGATCGTAATGTCTAATTTACGTTCTATTCGGCTTTCTGTCTGGCCCACAGTCACATGGCCCACAGTCACTCCCCGAGGTTGTCGAATCCCCTCACCCCCCAAAGAGTACTACGTGGGGGGTCCAACTAGCCACCCCCATAGCGGTAAGTTTTTTCTTATCAAGCGGCTTCAGGCAGAGTTCTTTTATACCCATCGCCAGAACATTTTCCTCGGACATCATGTTGCTGAATCCAGTTCAATCGTTTAATTTTTAGTTTTACAACTTTTCCAATATTTGCAAATTGAAGGGCTTGCTTTTCTCGCCAAAATATATTGACCGGTGTGGAAAAGGTATTTCGATATTGTTTTCATCAAAGGCATATTTAACTCTTCGCAAGAACTCCCGCCCCACTTCCCACTGTTTGATTGGTTTTGTTTTGATCCGTCCTTTAATGACGATGGAAGAATCATCAAACTTGTCTACACCAAAAATATCAAGGTCTTCGAGCATACTTTTGCCAAACTTTTCATCCTCTCGCATTGTTTTACCGACCTCTTGCATGACTTCTATGACATGATCGGTATTTTCCTTATAAGCAACCCCTATATCAAAAACATATGCGGACCATTCGTTCGTTAAATTACTTAATGAAGTTATTGTTCCATTTGGGAAGATGTGAAGCACACCACCTAAGTCTCGAAGCACAGTCGTGCGAAAATTAATTTTTTCTACGAGACCGCCTGTCCCATTGAGAATGGCAACATCTCCAACTCGGATTTGGTTTTCCAGAATCATAAAAAAACCGGAAATAATATCACGGACTAAGTTTTGGGCGCCAAAACCAACAGCAAGGCCAACAACACCTGCACTGGCAATAATTGGCCCAATTTCAACTCCAAATTCTTTTAAAATCACTAAGCTAAATGTCAACCACAAAGCAATCAGACAAGCTTGTTTTATCAAACGTACAATAGTCTCAATACGTTTTTCAGATTCCGAGGGTGGTTCACCCACATCCTCGCTTTTTTTAATTAAATGTTTTTCAAGACGCTGAAGAAAATTTTGCAGCAACTTCATCGCAAACCAGGCAAAAAGAAGAAGCATTGAGATTCGCAGCCCAGTTTTAATAATGATATCCCAAGTAAAATCTCCAAAGAAGTTTTGAATTATATTCATTTAATTCCTCCTTCCTGTTTGTTGTAGATATGTTTTCCACCAACTGATTATCAATTTCTGGATTTATTGTTTCATCTTCCGGTCCCTTCGTTCTGAACACTCCCGAATCCTTCATTCATCCGACAAATAAACCCGCTATGCAGCCAACGAACATTGGAATTATATGTCGAAAACAATCATCAGAGAGTCCGGTACCAGAAAGATTGATACAAAGATTTGTCCAGAACAAAAAACCTCCGACAAGATAAATACCCTGTAGGCCTTACTGTGGCGGTTTGATTATAACCTCATTCATTGCAGGTTCCCTTCTGGATTGAGGTACTATGATGAGATGTTTTACTAAAATAAATTGTTAGGATGCATGGTACTCGATTTCAAGGAGAAACACCACATCACTTCTGTGCTTGTTAAACTGTGCCACGTCAATTTTGTCAGGCTCGTTTTTCTGCTCATTTTGCAACAGGCTCAAAGACATAATCATTAATCATAAGTCCCTGGTACAATTATTTCACGTTATTCATCTATTTATGCTATCATACCTAATAAACGATGATTAAATGAAGGATAAATATGATTATTTGCATCGGAGAGATTGTATGGGACATCTTTGAATCAAAAAAGGCATTAGGAGGCGCCCCGCTCAATGTTGCCTACCATTTGCAGGATATGGGGCAATACACCCACATCATAAGCAAGGTCGGCCAAGATGAATACGGCAGGGCCGCCATCCAGAAAATCGAGCAGCTTGGCCTCACAGTAAACACGATCCAATACGACCCCAAATATCCGACCGGCCAGGTTCTCGTCCGCCTGGACAGCACCAACGAGCCTTCTTTTCAAATACTCTCCCCTGCCGCCTGGGACTTTATCCATCTGTCGGAAATTAGCAGACTCACCCCAAAGTCCTATCATCTCGTCTGCTGCACCTTAGCCCAGCGATCTGCAATAAGCCAATCCACCATCCGGGCCCTCCAAACTGGAGCAGAGACCGTCTTTTACGACGTCAATTTAAGACCGCCCTACACTCCCCGGGAGTGTGTCCTCAACTCGCTTAATCAAGCCAATGTAGGGAAAATGAATGAAGCAGAACTTGCTGCAATAAACGAATGGTCGTCTCTTCCTCAAGGAGGTTTGGAAGAGATGGCTCTCGCTGTTTGGGACAGATTTCATTTAGAGGTTCTCGCCGTCACCCTCGGTGGAAAAGGAGCCATGCTTGTTTGCCACGACGGCGTGTTTCAACATGGCGGGTTTCCGGTAAAGGTGGCAGACCCCGTCGGAGCCGGCGACGCTTTTCTTGCCGCTCTCATTGATGGCATCCTGCACAAACACAATTGGCAGGAGAGCCTTATCCAGGCAAACAAACGAGGCGCCTACGTTGCTTCGCTGCCTGGCGCAACACCAGCAATGGAAAACTTCCAACACGATTTCTCCTGAATGGAAGGATCTTCTCGCATTACCTTGTGAGATACAGAACAGATCGAGTTTGTATATTGCTCAATTCAGATCACAACCACATAGGATAGCATATGGACTCCAAAGGATTTTATATTCAGCTCTTCAGCGTACACGGCCTGATACGAGGAGACTCTCCTGAACTTGGCAGAGATGCCGACACAGGAGGCCAGGTAAAATATGTTCTTGAATTGGCCAAATCTCTTGCTGAGCACCCTTTAGTTTCCCAGGTCGACCTTGTCACCAGACTCATCACAGACAAAAGGGTTTCCTCGGCATATGCCGAAGAGATAGAGGCGTTAAGCGAAAAAGCGCGTATTGTCAGGATACAATGCGGCCCTAAAAAGTATATCCGCAAAGAACTGCTCTGGCCTCATATGGACGAGTTCGTCGACAAGACTATCCAGTTTTTAAAAAAACAGCCACGGTTACCAGACATTTTCCACGGTCATTATGCGGACGGCGGCTATGCTGCCATGAATTTGGCCGAAACCTTTGGCGCACCCTTTGTCTTTACCGGTCACTCTTTGGGGCGCAACAAAGAGGTGAACCTGCTCGCAGATGGGGTTTCACAGGATAAAATCAACGAACACCTCAAGATGAAAACCCGCATTGCCGTCGAAGAAGAGATCATGGAAGCGGCCCGGTTGATCATAACCTCAACCAATCAGGAAATCGAAAAGCAATATGGCCTCTATGATAATTTCTCTAAAATAAAAGCTTTCAAAATCATTCCGCCGGGAATCGACCTTGATGTTTTCTACCCCTATTACAATAACGAGATTGCCCCGGAGAGTATTGATGAAGGCACAAAGCAGGCCCGAGTGGCCTTGCGCCGTGAACTGCACCGCTTCTGGTCGGTTTCAAAAAAACCATTCATTCTTGTTCTCTGCCGCCCCGACCACCGGAAAAACATCTGCGGCCTGATCACCGCCTATGGTCAGGACAAGGAACTACAGGCCATGGCCAATCTGGCTGTCTTTGCCGGCATCAGAAAAGACATCGCGACAATGGAGGACAATGAACGGAACGTCCTTACCAACATGCTGCTCCAGATGGATCAATTTGACCTGTACGGCAAATTAGCCATCCCGAAAAAGCATGATTTTTCTTCCGAAGTTCCAGAGCTTTACAGAATCTGCGCGGAAAGCGGTGGTGTGTTTATCAACCCAGCCATGGTGGAGCCCTTTGGTATTACCCTCATTGAAGCGGCGGCCTGCGGCCTGCCACTGGTGGCAACAAATGATGGGGGACCTGTCGACATAATCGCCAATTGCCAAAACGGCACCCTGATCAACCCCTCAGACCCAGAAGAGATTGCCAAGGCATTGAAAGCAATTCTTGTGGACCGGAGCACATGGCAACTTTTTTCAGAAAACGGCATAAACGGCGTCGGGAAGCACTATTCCTGGGATGCCCACTGTGAAAAGAGCATCGAAGAATTTATCTCGCATTTACCGGACAAAAAGGTGCCGGCAGATGTGAGCAAGGGTGGAGAGGAAACCCTGTCATATGGTCAAAGATTAACCCTGGTCAAAAAGATATTGATCTCCGACATAGACAATACCCTTGCCGGTGACAAAAGAAGCTTAAAACAGCTGCTCAACATTCTTCGGGACAATACACGAAAACTGGCCTGGGGAGTGGCCACAGGGCGGAGCCTTGAGCTGACTATCGACATCATGAACGAACAGCTTATCCCAATTCCAGACGTCCTCATCTGTTCGGTCGGTTCTGAGATCTATTACGGACCAAACCTGCGTATTGATCG
>Ga0180007_10003313_pt1 | contig 18073 bp, 17 predicted proteins | sample MM_PC_MetaG_FD_121122 | JGI IMG/M metagenome (GOLD analysis project Ga0180007, IMG submission 121122) | Groundwater microbial communities from the Aspo Hard Rock Laboratory (HRL) deep subsurface site, Sweden - MM_PC_MetaG | ecosystem: Environmental > Aquatic > Deep subsurface > Groundwater... | reverse complement strand
TGTGCCGCGAAGCAAATGCCCTTGGGGTGCTCAATCGGTGCAACCAAATCTGACCAAAATCCGGGCGCGATCCAGGTATATTAACATTTTCCGAGTCCCTAAACACGTACAGGCTATGCACCTGAGTACTTACTTCCTGACAATATAATTATCGAATTTTTATCCTATTAATGATAATAAGGAAGTGATTGTGATTTGCCTCCACCTCCGGCATCCGGCAAGAAAATTTCCAAGTCTATTGAGCAAAAGTGAAAGCCACAGCGCAAGGCAGAATAGAAATCTCGGCTGGGGAAAGTCTGACAACCGTCAATTTACGGCAGGTGGTCCGAGCCCTGTCGGACATGCTCGACCTGGTCGGGGTGGATGATTTTTACCACGGCAAGCGCGTCGCCTATATGTCTCTGGAATGCATGCGTCTGCATCATCCGGGCAATGATGAGTCCCTGCTGTCCACAACCTTTGACGCCGCGCTGCTGCATGACTGCGGGGTATCTTCAACCAGAATCCATAAGAAACTCATCTCGGAACTGGACTGGGATGACTCACATATTCATTGCGAAAGGGGCCACGACCTGCTTGTCAAACACAACTCCCTGGCATTCCTGGCTCCAATTGTTCTCTATCACCATACCCACTGGGACAAGCTTCGACACATGGAGCTTTCCGACCGGATAAAGCTTATAAGCAACTGCATCTACATGACCGACAGAATCGACTTCCTGTCTGCCCAATATGCCCCCCATGAACTTCTGTTCAACAGCGAAAAAATCCGTCTGACCATCGCCAAATACCGGGGAACCCTTTTTGCACCGCAACTTGTTGATACTTTTCTCTCCATATCACAAAGTGAAATTTTCTGGTTTACCCTCTTTCCGCCGCACATTTATTATTATCTGGCTGAAATCGAAATCGCTGCCCATGAACAAACGATTGATCACGATTCCCTGATAAAAATCGCCTCCCTTTTTGCCGACATCATTGATGCCAAAAGCCCCTTTACCGCGGAACATTCCTACGGTGTTGCCCATCTCGCCCGGTTCATCGGGGAATTATATGGTTTAAGTAACAATATCCGCAACGAACTGGAACTCGCCGGCTTCCTGCACGACCTCGGCAAGCTGAAGGTGCCCGATGAAATCCTGGAAAAAAATGGGCCGTTAAACGCCATGGAACGGTCCGTCATCATGCAGCACAGCTTCGATACATTTCAGATACTGCGGCAAATAAGCGGTTTTGAGTCCATTGCCAGACTGGCGGCCTTTCACCATGAGGCCCCGTCCGGCAACGGATATCCCTTCCATATGCACGGCGCCGATCTTTCGGTTGAGGCCAAAATCATCGCGGTTGCCGATGTGTTCCAGGCCTTGAGTCAGACCCGTCCCTATCGCACGGCTCAGCCGCCTGAGGAAATCAGGGATGTTTTATACGGCATGGCTGATGCGAAAAAGCTCGATGGGGAAATCGTCACATTGGTTACCAACAACCTTATGCCATGTTTTGAGGCTGCGACGATTCATCAACCTTGGTTCCACAGCCGGGCTGAAGGAAATATCCAAACAGGATAAACATAAAAAAATTCGTATTACCCTACAAGGTCCCGTATGCGACAACTATTAAAGCATCTTTTTGAGAAAAATAAAAAATGGGCGGAAAAGACTACGGAATCCGACCCGGATTTCTTCGCAAGACTGTCAAAGCAACAGAGTCCGGAATATTTATGGATCGGCTGTGCCGACAGCCGCGTGCCGGCAAATGAGATTGTCGACCTGTTGCCGGGCGAGATATTTGTCCACCGCAATATTGCCAATGTCGTTGTCCATACCGACCTGAACTGCCTGTCGGTCATTCAATATGCCGTTGAGGTCCTGAAAATAAAACATATTATTGTCTGCGGCCATTATGGGTGCGGCGGAATCAAGGCAGCCCTTGAAGGTAAGGAACATGGCCTGATCGATAACTGGCTGCGGCACATCAAGGATGTTTACCGTTTTCACCAGGAAAAAATCGATGCACTGGAAAACGAGGCGGATAAATTCAAGCTGCTCTGTGAACTGAATGTCGTTGAACAGGTGGCCAATGTCTGCCACACAACGATTGTCCAGAATGCATGGAAAGCCGGGCGGAAACTGGCGGTCCATGGCTGGATCTACGGTCTGGAGAACGGGGTCATAAAAGATTTGAATGTCTGCATCACAGGCCTGGACGAGATATCCAGGATTCACCGCATGAAATAATCATGCGGCACATTGGACACCCCGGCCTCATACCACCTCCGAGGTAAAACGTGCGGCTTTACTGTAAAATTTCTCAACATATTCCCGCACCATCCGTCTGGCTGAAAATTGCGCCGCCGTGCTTTTGATGGCATTCTTCATTACTCTCACCCAGCCGGTAGGAATACCATCCTCATTCATCGTGATAGTAAAGGGGGATAATTTTTTCCTCCAGCACCTGATACAGCGACTCTGCATCGATTTTCTCACGATAGCCTTCAATGTCTCCGCCGTCAAAATTCCACCCGTTCTCCCCCCCGTTAAAGGCCTCAATCCACCATCCGTCAGGGATGCTGCAATGCGGCACCCCGTTGAGCGATGCCTTCATGCCGCTGGTGCCACAGGCCTCCATTGGTGAAAGAGGGCTGTTCAGCCAGACATCGACCCCGTGCACAAGGTACTGGGCGATCTGTTCCCCGTAATCCTCCACAAAGGCGATCCTGCCGTTAAAGTCCGGATTATGGGCGGCGTTGAAGATTTTCTGCAGCATGAGTTTCCCGGGATCATCCGCCGGATGGGCCTTGCCGGCAAATATTATCTGTATCGGCTGATTCTGACTGCCGAGCAGTTTTCTCAGCCGCTCTTCATCCTGCAGAATAAGGTCGGCGCGTTTGTAGGTGGCAAATCTTCGGGCAAAGCCGATTGTCAGCACAGAGGGGTCAAGAAGGGTCCCGCAGGCCAGTGCCACTGACGGATGAGACCGCTCATTGGTCCACCGCTGCCGGGCTCTCTCCCGGATAACATTAAAAAGTTTTATTTTCAGCCAGATATGGGTTTTCCACAGCTCTTCATCCGGAATTTCATCTATCAATTCCCACAGATAAGGGTTGTCATGATCTTCCAGCCAGTCCGGCCCCAGATATTTGTTGAAAAGAAGCTCCAGTTTCGGCTCAATCCAGGTGGGAACATGCACGCCGTTTGTCACAAAATCAATGGCATCACCTTCTTTGTCCTTCCCGGCCCAGAGCACCTGCCACATCTGATTGGCAACCTCACAGTGCTTCCTGCTGACGGCGTTGCGATAGCCGGACAGCCGCATGGCAAAAGCCGTCATATTAAAGCCTTTATTCGGCTCATCAGGATGAACCCCCAGATTGAGAAAGGTATCGCGATCCATCTGCAGAGAGGGCCAGAAGTCACGAAAGTATTTGTCCATCAACTGAAAAGGGAAAACGTCATGGCCGGCAGGAACCGGCGTATGGGTGGTAAAAACCGTTGTCTGCAGCACATTTCTGAAGGCCTCCTCCTCGGAAAAACCGTTATGCAGGCGGTCCCGCAGTCTCTCAAAAAGGGCAAAGGCGGCATGCCCCTCATTGAGATGCACAATGGAATGCTTGACATGCAGGGCCTCCAATACCTCCATGCCCCCGATGCCGAGGACAATCTCCTGCCGCAGGCGCTGTTCCAGGTCGCCGATATAGAGTCTGGCGGAAATCCCCCGGTTCCATGGATCATTTTCTTCTATGTCTGTATCAAGAAGATAGAGAGGCACCCGGCCGACATCAACCTTCCATACCGCCACATAAATCGGCGGTTCAATCACCGGTACCTTGACGATTAGATGGTTGCCGTTGCCATCGAGAACCTTTGAAATTGCTGCTTGATTGCGGTCGAGCTGGATGCTGACATTTTCCTGCCAGCCCGATTCACTGATCCGCTGGTTGACATACCCTTCAGGATACATGAATCCCACGGCAATGAGCGGCACACTCAGATCGCTGCATTCCTTGATGAAATCACCGGCAAGAAAGCCCAGACCGCCCGCATAAAAGGGAAGTGACCGATGCAGGCCGTATTCGGCGCTGAAATAGGCTATGGTCACCCGCGGAGGGCTGCCGATGTCAGGGGAAAGAGAACATACCCTGTTGGTCTTGTATTTACGATAGCGGGACATGACCAGATCATAGTAGCGGAGATAATCCGGCTTGTTCGCCGCTGCCTCCAGCGCCTGCCTGGGAATATCCCGCAGCATTTTGTCAGGGTTGTGAACACTTGCCTTCCATGCCTGCCTGTCGATCATTTTATACAACATGCGGGCGGCAGGGTGCCAGCTCCACCAGAGATTTTCAGCAAGGTCGGCAAGTCCGGCCAGACGGGCGGGAAGATTGGGAAATTCGACTGACACATTATGATTATTCATGGAAAGAAATCCTCTACTGCTCAAAAATTTCAGGCGTATGCCTGACAATTTCCGCGCTGATCATGTAAATGACATCTTCGGCAATATTGGTCGCCAGATCAGCAATTCTCTCAAGGTGACGCCCCACCGACATGGCATGCAGCAGGGCATTGAAATGCTGGGGCTGCTGTAGAATCATTTCCTTTACCTTGACGTACATGTCCCTGTTCATGGCATCCATCCTGTCATCCATGGAGCGGATCTGCCTGGCGTGCAGAACATCCATGGACACAAGGGCATCGATGCTGCCTGTGAGCATTTCTTCGGCCAGATAGACCATTTTTTCCAATTCAAAGGGAATGTCGATTTTTTCCTGGGTGGCCAGAAAAGCGCCACGCTCGGCAATATTGACCGCCAGATCACCGATTCTTTCCAGATCATTATTAATTTTCAGCATAGCGACAATAAAACGCAGATCAATCGAAACCGGTTGATGCAGGGCAAGAAGCTTGAGGCACTCCTCCTCAAAATCAACCTCCATCTGGTCTATTTCCCTGTCGCCGTTCATAACCGCTTCCGCCTTGTAAGCATCACGGCCGATCACCGACAGCGTCGCCAGAAAAACCCTGTCCTCAATGATGCCCGCCATGTCGATGATTCTTGTCTTCAGATTTTCAATGCCATTGCGCAGATGACGGGACATAATTCCTCCACATTTAATCGACCTTATCCGGGGGTAAACCATATCAAAACTGCCGCGCTCTCCCCTATTAGAAAAATTTCGGGAGAGGAAAAACCATCGTCAAATGCGGCGCCTGAGCTCCTCCAGTTCCTCTAGCAGATCGATAATCAGGGCCGCCCCCGGCAGATTGACACGGAGATCCTGCTGCAGCCGCATAGCCACCTGCACCCGCCGGACTTCATAACATCTGAAACGCCATTCCACAGGCGCCCTGCCCTGTGGTTCCAACAGACCTTCCTCAATCATATCCAGAATCGTTTCCGCACTGATATTGCAGATTTCACACAATTCATTGAGAGAAAGCCTGGCCTGATCATCAAGGACCATGCCGTTTAGCGGCTGGAATGGAAAATCTTCGTCTCTTTCTCTTGCCATATTTCAGACTCCAAGAGCACTGCGCGGATTCATCGGCATGACGTCCGCCATTTTTCTATAGATTTCCTTTGCTGCCTCCGAGTCAGCCGGGGGCACCACCACCTTCAGGACCACGAACTGGTCACCGGCGGTTTTGCCGGGCAACCCTTTGTTTTTCAGACGCAGCTTCTGACCGGACTGGGAACCGGGTGGAATTTTCATATCAACCTTGCCGCCCAGGGTCGGGACCGTGACTGTTGCGCCAAGCGCCGCCTCCCATGGAGTAACCGGCAGTTCCAGATAAATATCCCTTTTATCCGCCCGGAACAGACGATGCGGATGAAAGGCGACCTCGATATAGAGATCCCCCCGCGGACCGCCGCCGAAACCCTGGCCTCCCTGCTCTGCCAGACGGATGGACTGACCTTCCATGATCCCTTTGGGAATACGCACGTTCAACGTATGGGGTTGAACCACCATCCGGCCCGTCCCATCCACTTCAGTAACCTGCAAGGTAATGGTCTGCACCGCACCGTTAAAGGAATCTTCAAGATCGATCATGATCTTAGCACGGTGATCCTCGCCCTTGGCCCGTATGCCGTCGCGGCGCACATGGAAGCTTCTTCCCATGCCTGACCGGCCGAACAGTTCCTCAAAAAAATCACTGAAATGGCCGGAGGCATCGGTATAGCCACCCCCGCTGAATTCAAAGCCGGTATTCCAGTCAGGCGGCGGTCGGAACTCCTGCCCCTCCTTCAAGCCGGTGCCGATCCGGTCATAGGCCGCTCTTTTTTCCGGGTCTTTCAATACCTCATAGGCTTCGCCGATTTCCTTGAAACGTTTTTCCGCATCCGCGGCCTTATTGACATCCGGATGAAATTTGCGGGCCAGTTTGCGGTAGGCCCTTTTGATTTCATCCTGCCCGGCATCTCTTTCAACGCCAAGCCCCTTGTAATAATCCTTATATTCCATCCAGTCCTCGTATCCGCTATCCGGCAAAAGACGGGTCAGCCCCGCCTGTTTTCAGAAAAACCTCGCCGAGCATGATGCGGGCATCGGCTATGACGCAGCCCTCCCCGGAACAAAGCAGGGGATTGAGATCAATTGACTCAATATAGGGAACCATATCATGCAACAGCTCGGCAAAATCAACCAGAACCCTGACCAGCTTCTCTTTACTGATTGCCTCTTTTCCCCGGTAGCCGGACAGCAGTTGCCCGCCCTTCAGTTCATGCAGCATGGAGTAAACGTCATCAGAGGTCAGGGGAGCCATCCTGATGGCTACATCACGATAGATCTCCACACTGGTGCCGCCGATGCCAAGCATAATAATCAGGCCGAACTGGTAGTCGATCTTGGCCCCCACGATCATCTCAATGCCGGCCGCCAATTCTTCAAGCAGAAGCCCGGCAAAACCGGCAAGCCCGCTGATCTTTTCATAAAATACCTGCAGTTGCCGGTCGTCGGCAATGCCGACCGCGACACCGCCCACCTCTGACTTGTGGATAACGGCGGGGGAAACAACCTTTGCCACCAGGGGATAGCCGATCTCAGCGGCACATTGCAGACTTTCCGGCAGATCCCGGGCCCAGGCAAAGCGAGGCACCGGCAGACCGGCTGAAGCAAAGAGGCTCTTGGCTTCAGGCTCCATCAGCCATCCGTTCTTCCTGCCTTGGTGGAGCATGGCAACAATCTCATTACTTAACACAACCGGCATCTCCTGAGAACATGGGTCATATGCACAGCGCTTTCAATTGAGGATGCAACCGGGACCCGGTTAAGTTCAAAGCCCTCGATAAGCATACTGTACTTTTCAACGTGGGGCACATAGGCAATCAAAGGCTTGCCATGGCGGCGGTACACCTTGCTGAGCCGCGCCCCGAGATCGGTACTGATGCCGGGCAGATAGGGCAGCATGAGCAGCAGGATGCTGTCAATGTCAGGGATCTCGCAGAAGGTCTCGACCGCGGCAATAAAATCATTCTCCACTGCGCTGCCGGTCAGATCAACCGGATTGGCCACCGAAGCGATGGTGCGGATGTTTTCCGAAAGGCTGTTTCTGAGTGACTGCTGCACGGCCTCAGTGAAACGCGGCACGACCAGACCGCCGCCCACGCAGGCGTCCACCGCCATGGCCCCGTGGCCGCCGCTGCCGCTGATAATGCCCACCCGCCCCTTGATCACGGTGTCGGGATAGCAGCTTAAGGCCTCACAGTAGGAAACAAGTTCCAGTTCATTGCGCGCCTCAATGATGCCGTACTGGGCAAGGACGGAAGCAAATACCCTGTAATCACCGGCAAGGGAGGCGGTATGGCTTGACACGGCCTGGCTGCCCTCGCTTGTCTTGCCGGCCTTGAGAACGATGACCGGCTTGCGGCATTTTGCCGCCCGCTGGACAAAAGCGCGGCCCTCGTTGCGGGCAAAACCTTCGACATAGAAAACGATGACCCCTGTATGCGGATCGGCATCAAGAAATTCCAGCAGCTGCAGTTCACGGATATAGGCCTTGTTGCCTATGCTGATGGCGCTTGATATGCCGACACCCTCCCTGGCAAATTTGACCAGCAGATCAACGAGGATGCCGCCGCTCTGACTGACCACGGCAACATCACCGGCTGCAGGCTGCACCATGCGCTCCGCCGGCAGAAAGAAGGTGTCGACCACGCCGGGAGAATAAATGCCCAGACAGTTGGGGCCGACAAAGGGAAAATCGACGCCGGACGCAAGCTTGACAAGGCTGGCCTGCAGATCATCGTGACCGGCCTCGGAAAAACCGCCGGAGATGATAATGGCGCTTTTGACAGCCGCGTCGATGCATTCGGCAAGCACGGCTGGCACATATTCGGCGCGCACCGCAATCACGGCCAGATCGATACTGTCCGGGATGGCGCTGACGGAAGAAAAAACCTCCTCGCCGTCAATGGACCCGCCCTTGACATTCACGGCATAGGTCTTGACCGGATAGCGCAGCAGGTTCTTGGAAAAGATGACGTTGGCGGGATGCCGGTCATTGCTTGCTGACACACCGATGACGGCGACCGTTTCAGGGGCGAACAGAGAGGACAGATTCATGTATCTCTCCCGGCATCGTCTTTCCATTGCGGGAAGTCGGCATTGTTACTGTCCCCGTTTCTGCGGTAAGTGCCAAGCAGGAATCCGAGCAGAATCCCAATACCCAGGACAAGAAACAGCATGAGCGCCCGGGAAAGCGAAAACTGCCAGAACAAAAATCGGATACTTATCATTTCCGTATTCTGCAGGGTAAAAATGACCACCGTCAACAAAAGCGCCATTGCCAGGCTGAGCTTCGTCTTCATAATCCCCCCTGGATCAGTCTCGGGAGAGGTGTCGCCCTCCCCGGAGAAAAAAACATGTCGTGCTTTTTTGTCATTTAGAAACTTCATATCAGTATAACAAATGAATACAACAGAAGAAAATAAATGTTGAAAAAAATACTGTTTTTAAGAGATGTTGCGTGATAAGTACAAATTTAACGTTTTACATATCTGGCATTTATGACATATTGGCAGGCATGCCGGAAAATGCAGGCGAAGCAATGCAGCACGGCAACAACGCGCGGTCAGGCGGCTTAGGCATACTGTTTTACAAGGAGAAATGATCGAAATGAAAAGCTTTCACAAGGAACTCTGGTTTGAGGTGCCCACCCGCCGGGCTTTTATCAATATCACCCCGCAGGTAGAGAAATGCCTGGCGGAAAGCGGCATCAAAGAGGGTCTTCTGCTGTGCAACGCCATGCACATAACCGCCTCGGTCTTTATCAACGACGACGAGTCAGGCCTTCATCATGATTACGACGTATGGCTGGAAAAACTTGCCCCCCATGAACCTGTTTCCCAGTATCGCCATAATGGTTATGAAGACAATGCCGATGCCCACCTGAAAAGACAGGTCATGGGTCGTGAGGTCGTTGTGGCGGTGACCGGCGGCAAACTCCACTTCGGCACCTGGGAGCAGATCTTTTACGGGGAGTTTGACGGCCGCCGCAGAAAAAGGGTGCTGGTGAAGATTATCGGTGAGTAACGGCAGAACAAAATTATCATGGCAGCTATTAAGACGGTAATTGCAATCGCCAACGGCGTATGCTAGTTTGTATTTTTTGGTTGCCATTTTTCATAATCATGGTTGTTCAACAATACGGATTTGCCTCCAGCAATGAAAACAGCACCTGATATAATTGTTCAACTGATCCATATCGAAGGACCTCTAAAAGGACAGATCCTGGAGGTATCCGACCCGGAAATCAAAATCGGCCGGCATCCCTCCTGTCAGCTCCAATTCCCGGTCGACTACAATATCATTTCCAGGCATCACGCCACCATCAGCCGGGAGGGGAACCGTTTCAAACTGACGGACTACAGTTCCAACGGCACAATTGTCAACGGCAAGAAAATAAAGGAAGTTTATCTGAAAGACGGGGATGTGATCACCATTTCCGAAGGCGGGCCCAAGGTCAGCTTTCTGACCCAGGTTGGCGTCTCTTCACCGGCCCCGGCGAAAGCCTCAGCGGCCCCGCCGCCACCTTCGCCACCGCAGGCGCCTCCCAGACAGGAGTTTGTCACCCCTGCTCCTCCGTCGCCGGAAGCAAGGGCAGCCATCCCGCAGCCGCCTCCTGCCGCCCCCCCGCCGGAAGCCAGAGCGTACATGCCGCAACCGCCGCCTGTCAGACGCCCTGCGGAACCTGCCGCCCCTCCCCGGGAAAGCAAAGAGCCTCTGATCATTCAATATGGACCGACCCTGCGCTCCTTTGACAGACTGCCCTTGAAGATCGGCAAGCACCCGAGTTGCGATTTTCATATTGATCATGCGTCCATTCTTGATCTGCACGCTGAAATTTACTTTGCCGACGGAGACTACTGGGTGCGGGATCTTACCGGTCAGCACTTGGTTACCGTGGGCGGCGTTCCCGCAGATCAGGGCGTCCCCCTCAGGCAGAATGACGAACTGTTTTTCAGCCCGTCAGGTCCTTTTTTTCAGTTTCTGGGGAAAGGACGGCTGGGCGAGATGGAAAGAACCCCTGCCCCGCCGGCTGAAGACCGGGGGCAGGAATTCAGTGACCGGGCATCTGAAAAAATAAAAGGAAAAAATACCCCGAAGAGTCCGATGTCTTTTCTGAAAAAGATTTTCTCAAAGGATTGAATTGAAGGCCCATGGTGGAATGAACGAGCTACCATATCATTGCCTCTTGGGCGCTGATGATCAGGACGGGCGGCGACGGATGTTTCGGCCATGATCCGGATGCGGGAGGGGGAAACTTCTGGGCAGAAGCTATACGGAATCTTTCAATAACGGCATCCCCTTGCCGAGTTTTCCCAATACCTGATCGATCTGCTCAAGGGTCATGACACCCTGCTCAAGCAGTATCCTGCCGATAAGCCTGTGCCGCCCTTTTTCAATGTCTTCCAGGACTTGAATCTTAAGGGCATCGACAAACTCTTTGGGCGTGACATATCCGCTTTCTATGGCAACGACACCAAAACGTTTCTCCAGATGGTAGGTCTCCATATCTTCCTCTTCCTTCATTTCCGCCTCCTGTTTTTCCCCATCGTATATCAAGTCAATCAGCAAAAGCAAAAAAAAAAATTCAAATTATCCATGATCCGAATATACTGCTCATAGCATAAAAACTTATTTTTTATAAAACAACGCCGGCATTCCTTGCTCTGTAACTGCCGGAATCAACTATTTTTTATTTTTGCGCAACCGGACTTCAATGGCAAACAGGCCGCAGGCCTTTACACAGGGAGTGATGATGAAAAGGCTGGATGGCACTATCGCATGGAATAATTTTCATCTCTCCTATTGCGGCATTTCAGACCAGGGACGGATTCGTAAAGAAAACGAAGATGATTTCCTGATCATGGAAAAACATCGGCTGTTCTGCGTGGCGGACGGCATGGGTGGTCAAGTAGCCGGGAAGCTGGCCAGTCAGACCACGCTGGAAGGGGTGTCCCGATGCATGAATTATCTGGCTGATTCGGGCGACACAACAATCCCGTACGGTCTTACCGCCGATATGGTGGGAAAACCGAAGCTGGCCTGCATCGCGCAATTTGCCAATTATCTGGTGCAACAGAAGGCTGACGGCAGCAGCATGGGTTCAACCCTGGTTACCGGCCATTTCACGGAAAACGGCCTTGATTTTGCCCATGTCGGCGACAGCAGATTATATCTGTGGCGGGAGGGACGGCTGCTTCAATTGACTGAAGACCATTCCCTTGTTTATGAACTGTATAAAATGGGCAACATCAGCCAGGAGGAAATGCACGGACACAACCTGCGCAACATCATCACCCGCGCCATCGGCACTCATCCCCAGGTGGAACCGAGTCTCGGCAGCATTGATGTCCGGCCCGGCGATATCTTTCTCTTATGTTCGGACGGACTGACAACCATGCTCGAATCTGCTGCAATTGCCGCCATTTTATCGGCAAGGGCTGACACTGCAACGATTGTCCAGACATTGGTTGCAAAGGCCAATGAAGCCGGGGGACGGGACAATATTACCGCCCTGCTTATTGCACCGAAGAGAGCGATGTGACTGATTGTTTCTTCGTGTCCAATTGTCAGGCATATTTGGGGTCTTGAAACATAAGATTAGCTCTGCTGTCGGAGGGAAAAGTGATATTTCAAGACCTGACCCTGATTCCGTGTGCGCAACATCATCACCCGCGCCATCGGCACTCATCCCCAGGTGGAACCGAGTCTCGGCAGCATTGATGTCCGGCCCGGCGATATCTTTCTCTTATGTTCAGACGGACTGACAACCATGCTCGAATCTGCTACAATTGCCGCAATTTTATCGGCAAGGGCTGACACTGCAACGATTGTCCAGACATTGGTTGCAAAGGCCAATGAAGCCGGGGGACGGGACAATATTACCGCCCTGCTTATTGCGACGCAGAGAACTTTGTGACTGATTGTTTCTTCGTGTCCAATTGTCAGGCATATTTGGGGTCTTGAAACATAAGATTAGCTCTGCTGTCGGAGGGAAAAGTGATATTTCAAGACCTGACCCTGATTCCGTGCGTTGTCTCATTTATGGGGACCACTATACAATTGTCCTGCTCAATTTCTTTTTTAATTGTCGAAGATATTGAACTAAGGTGTGTACCTCTGTAGAGGGAGTATCAGTTCCTCCTTCTTGACAATAATGTGCAACCTGATTTGCATGCCTTATCGCCATTTCTAACCTATCTTTAACGAGTTGATACACTCCTTGTTTTCCATGTTCGTAGTCAGATATATATTTCTTAAGGTCGGAGGATACATTAGTGCAGAGAGATTTATGCCCTTTGGTAAAATTTTTGGTAGTAAAAGTATAATGTAATAATAGCCAGAATTCAAAGCAGGGAACAGATGGTATTGCATGAATTGTACACCCTTTCCCCAATTTGGTTTGCTTAATTTTATCCATTGCTTCTTTATAGCTTGGATGTCTGTCTTTATCAAAGACACAGAATATATGATTGTATTCTTTATCATTTTTATATTTATCTAATGCAAAATTAACTACGTTTATTGGTGATGAACCTTCTGTCTCGCCGGTAACTAAAATATTGGCTGTATTCAATTTCAGATCATCTCTCAAGTCACAAAAATAGTTGGGTTCAGTTTTTTTACCTTCACAGACAATTAGAACCATATCATATGGATCGCGCTGAGGTTTTCTCCTTCTTAGTGAGTTAATCTGGCGATGTTTTCTTTTATGAAAAAGGTCATCACTTCCCATTAGAAATTCACCTCACCTATATAAGGAAGAGCACCAAAACGGCCTTGCAGATATCCTTTTTCCAGAGCCTCCCCTTTTCGTGGATGAAAGTCAGAAAGAGGGTAGAGTTGACTTGCTTGCATAGAGTCTTTTTCTATAAACCAGATTTGATCACGGCGTAGAATATTTTGATCCAGTATTGATGTATCATGGGTGGAAAAAATTAATTGGCCGCCTTTTTTATTTGTTGTTGAATTTTGAATCAGTTGAAGCAAAAACCTCACTATATGTGGATGAAGACTATTGTCAAGTTCGTCAACAACTAAAACCAACCCATTATCCAATACGTCTAACCAAGGTGCTGCATAGGCAAACAGTTTTTGAGTACCATCTGATTCTTCTTCTAAAGGCAAGGAAACGGTAAAACCAATTTCCCTATTTTGGTGTACAAATTCTACCTTATAGAAAGTTGTATCTATGATGTCTTTTTTAATAATTTTTTGAAGATCTATAGGCATGTCAGAAGGAAGTTTTAATTGCTCCTGCGTAATTTTTTTTTCTGTAACATCAATTCCGTCAATGCTGAGATCAGCACCATTCATAAAATCTAAAATTCTCTGACATGATTCTTTATCTTGGCAAGTCCGAATAGTAAATTCAGGATTAATTAGCTGTCCATGTCTAATAATGGCCAATTTTTGAAACCATGAATAGATAGGTTTCAATTGATCATTGTTGAGTTGTACAGCTGTCGAAAGAAAAAGCGCATTAGAGCGGGTAGCCTCCTTCCATAGTTTTTTTGGACCAGTAAATTTGCTACCAAAGAGCCATTGTTCCTGTTTTGTGTCAGGGTTATATGATCTTTCAAACCATCTCTGCGCTCTATTTTCAGGATACGCTAAAAGCCATTCTTGGACTACCCGCTGATTTGTAACGGCGAATCCGTATTGATAGCGAACATCTCCTTCAATAAATATTACTTCCATTACGCTAGATTCATTAGGTCCATTAGAGTGAAGAAGAAAAGACTTTCGTTTAATCGTTTCCCCTTCCTGGCTTTCTTTCGACGAGGACAAAATGAACTCTTTCATAAAATGGAGCGCAGTGATTAAATTGCTTTTTCCGGCACCATTAGGACCATAAACAACTGCAGAACGTAATAACCTTGGGAGGCTATTTGTTTTAGGCCTGATAGTGTTATTTTCTTGCAGCTCACTTAAGGAACTCGCAACCAAGTTGAGAGTTTGGGTTTCCCAAAATGACCGGAAATTTTTGACATTAAATTCGATTAGCATAATGTGTTTTACCGATTCGGCTAAGTTGGTGAAAAATACATAGCAAATAAATGGCATGGAAACTTCAAGGACATTACTTATCTTAAAATCGATCCAATTTTAAATTTCAAGACATTTTTCGCATAAAAAGTGTATTTTTTTTGTTCTAAACAACTTTATTATCATTTTATTTTAACAAAAAAAACTAGTACACAGGATGTAGTGTATTAGTTTATTTATAACAACAATCCCAATTGTGCGTATATCAAAGTAGTTAGCCGTGTGCATAGGGTCAAATCTTTAACCTTGATAAACGCTTTGCCATGCGGATATCAAGAACACTGAAATTTATACCCTTGTCATGAAGAGCGACATCAAGGCACTCAAGAGCCCGCTGGGCAACCTGGGCGAATGACAAAGACCGGCCCCCTTTTCCCTCCACCCATGTTTTTTAAAAACTGAATGACTGTTCAGAAAAACCAAAACTCTCTTTTGGTAATTTTGCAAGAAAAAACTACTCCCTGAATTTCACGGGGGTTAAACTCTGAAACTGTTCATAGAGATTTTTGGAAAAATGATGCGGTTATCTGGTGCAGGTTAGCCTTGAAGATGTCCACTTTTCGCAGAATTAAATTGCCTGCTTTAAGCTATAAGTCTATATTAATTTGTTGAGCATATCTCTCCCTTCATAAAAACTGTAACGAATGAAAATAGAAACAGCATACCATAATTGGCAGCAATTTCTGGCTGGCAATCCGATTATTTCTCCGGAAATCATCGCCGGCGAATTAAGCAGCAGCTTCATGAGTCAGCTGGCGGCCGATGAAAAGCCCGATTTCCATGCCATTGACCTGCTGTGCGAGATGGCCCTTTTTGAAGAGAACTTTCAGCTGCGCAAAGCGGCGGTGGCAGCCCTTTATAAAAATATCGTGGAGCCTCTCTGTGATGACTTCACCACCAGAGGCGTCGAACTCTGCAATCTGGTGCTGCTGCGGATGATCGGCTTTATCCGCCGGCAAAAGGAGGGAGAGAGCTTAAACTGCCTGCTGAACGAGCTGAACTATCCGGACCAGGACCTTCTCCTGCAGCGATACGAAAAGATCCACCAAGACATTGCCTTAAGCCAGTCGCTCAAAGACAAGATCAGGAAAATTCTTGTTCTTTCACGGGTCACTGTCGGGGCCGATGTGGCCATCACCTCAATCATGGTGCACCGTCTTGCCCGCTCTTTTCCCCATGCTGAAATTATTGTCTATGGTCAGGCCCATCTGCCGGAAATTTTTTATGGACTGCCCCGGGTGCACTGGGCAAAATTCCATTACCAGCGGGATGGAGGCTTGATCGGCCGCCTGACCAGCTACACCTATCTTTACCAGCAGTTGAAAATGGAATGGGAAGGTCTGCATGACGGCCAGACACTTCTCTTTGACCCGGACAGCAGACTCAGCCAGCTCGCCCTTTTTCCCCTGCTTGCCGACCGATACACCAGGCATTTTCCTTCGCGCAATGATCAACGGGACAACTCAAGCAGACTGAGCCAGCTGACCAACAGATGGTTGAACCAGGTGCTGGGAGAACAGATAAACATCCTGCCGCAGATTTCCATCCGTCCGGCCCATCTTGACAATATCAAGAGGTTTTTTGCCCAGTTTCCCCAGGGCTGCAAAAAAATTGTCATCAATCTCGGGGTAGGCAATGATTTCAGAAAACGACTGCCCGACCCCTTTGAGGTGAAGCTGCTTGCCGGACTTTTACAGGACGACAGCGCTCTGGTGGTTCTTGACAGCGGATGTCACCCGGATGAGCGGGAGCGGGCCCGGGCACTCATGGATATCATGCAGATGAAGACATTTCAGGCTGCGGCCGTTTCGGAAAAAAATCTGGCAAGCAAACAGATCCCTTTCCATCATGGGCTGGTTTGCATCCAGGGCGGCATCGGCATGCTTTCGGCCCTTATCGATCAGGCGGATGTTTTTTTCGGCTACGATTCATGCTGCCAGCATCTGGCCACAGCCATGGGAACGCACTCGATCATCTGTTTCGCCGGCGCCCCGAATGACCGTTTTTTCGACAGATGGCGGCCTCTGGACAAATCCGGCTTAACCACAACCATTCCCATCCAGGACAGCACCCATCTCAGCGATGCCGACCTGACAGAACTGGCTGAAAAATTCTGCCGGATGATCCTGGCAGATAAAAAATCTGAGTAACTACTCAGGTGGATAGTCTGTAGGTGTTTAGTTTTTTAGTGATGAAAAATTACCAGATGAGGCCCGCTTTGACCTCTTAATTTCGACCTATTTGTGAACAAATTTTAGCCTTAATACCTAACTGGCTTGTAATGCTTTGTTTTTTTACCTAACAGACTACAGTCTAATAGTCTAAACAACCTGAGTAGTTACTATTTCGCAATAAGAGCAACAGGAGCAAGATGTGTTAGAAAACATAATCCGGCTGAACCTGCAAAAGGCCATTGAAAAATTTTCCTCAGCCAATGTGCTGGTTATCGGCGATATCATTGTTGATCATTTCATCTGGGGGACTGTTTCACGCATCTCGCCCGAGGCGCCGGTACCCGTTGTCAATGTGACCGACGAGAGTCTTCTTCTCGGCGGTTCTGCCAACGTGCTGCACAACCTCTACGATCTCGGGGCCAGGGCGACCCTGTGCGGGGTAATTGGCGATGACCTGATGGGCCAACATCTGCTGCAACTCCTGCGGGAGATGGATTCCCCGACCGCCGGCGTCATCAAGACCCATGACCGGCCCACCACCAAGAAAACCAGAATTGTGGCCCAGAGCCAGCAGGTCGTCCGTTTTGACCGGGAAAAAACAGGCCCGTTGTCAGCTGAAACCCTGGACGCCCTGTGCTCGTTTATCGAGGCAAATATCGCCTCCTTTGACGCAGTCATAATTTCCGACTATTGCAAGGGGGTGGTCTGTGCAAGACTGATGGATCATCTGCGCCAGCTGGTAAGCCGCCACCATGTGCCGATGATCGTGGACCCGAAACCAATCCACGCCGACCTCTTTAAGGGGGCGACGATCATTACCCCCAACCATCAAGAGGCGGAGAAGATGTCCGGCGTGACCATTTGCGATGACGAATCTCTTGCCCAGGCGGCCGCTGCCCTGCTGCAAAGACTTGACAGCACGGCAGTTCTCATTACCCGCGGCGAGGCGGGCATGACTTTGCTGGAAAAAGAAAAACCGATTTTTACTATTCCAACGGTTGCCAAAGAGATTTATGATGTTACCGGTGCGGGTGATACGGTAATTGCAAGTCTTGCCCTTGGACTTGCCAGCGGACTCAGCTTTGCTGAAGCGGCAACGCTGGCCAATTTTGCCGCAGGAATAGTTGTCGCCAAGATTGGCACGGCAACGGCATCAGCTAAAGAACTTATGGAGCTTATTTCATGAAATTTCCGATAAGCATGACGGCCTTTGGTCGGGGAGAGCACGTCTCCCACAACATCGGCTGGACGGTGGAGATCAAATCCGTCAACCACCGCTTTTGCGATATCCGCATCAAAATGCCCAGACAGTACGCCGGCCTTGAAGAAAGAATAAAAAAAGAAATCA
>Ga0180007_10003312_pt1 | contig 18073 bp, 11 predicted proteins | sample MM_PC_MetaG_FD_121122 | JGI IMG/M metagenome (GOLD analysis project Ga0180007, IMG submission 121122) | Groundwater microbial communities from the Aspo Hard Rock Laboratory (HRL) deep subsurface site, Sweden - MM_PC_MetaG | ecosystem: Environmental > Aquatic > Deep subsurface > Groundwater... | reverse complement strand
TTTATTTTATTACTTTTTATTTCTTCAAGTAATCTAACTCTTCTAAATTTTCTTTCCTCTTGCAGATTTAAGGCTTTTCTTAATAAGACTATCGTTTCTTGAGCTATACTTCGATTTTCTTTTGCAGTAACATAGGTGAGTTTTTCATATAAGTCTTCCGGCATGTCTCTAACTTCTATCCCAAGCTCAGTACGTTGCCTCTTTCCGCCGGATTGATAACGTGCGAAGGCGGTACTTCTGGATTTCTGCTGTTAATCGTATTGTTTTTAGGAAATTTATTGTTGTATCTATCAATGCATTCATCAACTGATTAATAATAATCTTCCCTTGGGTTTGTGGTTGGTGATTTCCCGGCCTTGAACCCCTGCTTCCATTCGCCGGAGGCAGTGGACATGTTCACCACACAGTCGTGGAAAGCGACGCGGTCGCCATGCCGCTGAACATGACGTTACTGATGCCGTTCGGCGCAACGGGGCCTCCTACATCCGTGATGCGTGGCGTAGTATTGGGATACCGCAGCACTTGGCGTACAGCACGCAGTTCGTCACGGTGACGGAGGCGCACAGATCTCCAACTCCGGGCAGTTCCGCCCAGTTGGTGTAGAAAGCGAGCGCGTCGTCCTCGGAATCGATGAGGCAATCGCTGATCGTCATGTTCTGCGACGAGACGACATGGATGCCGTCGCTGGTTTGGAAACGCGTGTCGCTGCTGATCCGCAGCCCCCTGATCTGGATGTCACGGACATCGAAGGAATTTGTTGTGTTTTCATTTCTCATTTTTGAATTTTCCCTGGCATTATCGGTAAAATAGTTTAGTATTGCGCGATATGGTGATTATGGAAAGTACTATACGTTTTTTTTTCTCTTCGCCCACCGGTTTTACATACCCAGCGTCAATACCCCTTTTCCATCTTTCAGAGAAGTCATCGGCACTTTAACCATCGATCCGACTGCAGCAACTTCAACAGTCAGCATTGTTTTTTTCCCTCCGGAGCTGACCATTGCCTTTGTATATTTTCCCGGAAGAGTCAGTAGAAAGTCACCGCTTGCCTGGATATCCAGTAAGAGCTGCCCGGCCGGTACTTTTGCAGCAGACGCCCGGCATGCAAAAAACGATGGTATTTCTACCCGGTCACCGGCCTGAATGGCGAAGACGACGAATGGTTCGCCCTTTTTTAATTTACCTGCCGGCGGTTCCTCAGTAACGGTAAAAGCTTCACGATTTACCAGTTCAAGAGAGTTTTCGTGGCCGCTGGTAAGAAACCGTATGCGCAGACCGGATACATTATTATTGCGGTACTGCACCTGATCCTGGGCTTGTATTGGCATGAACTGGAAATCCTGTTTCATTTTAACCGGATTCTCCTTATCAATCCAGAGCAGATGTGCCCGTTGTAGAATGAACGGAGGCCGGTCGGCCAGGTCAATGCGCCATTTGCCCGTTCCCGCCTCACTCACCCTGCTTATTGTATATACGGATTGCAGAAATGAATTTGCCCTGTGCCAGACATATACGAACTGACCAACCAATGTGCCGTTAGTCGGCAGCGGACGTTCTGATTCAATAATAAGTGCACTTTCCTGCGGTTTGCCCGTGAGGTCACCAACCACATCGGCCAGACGGGAACTCCATGATGCATTGAGTTCAAGCCGGCAGCCATCGGCGGCGAATAAGGATCCGTCAACCAGGCGCAGCATATTTTCGCCGGGGAAAAAAGATGCCGCACGTCCGTTGACCTCCACCCCGTCGAGTAGAGCGGCAATGCTGCCGAGGGTGGAAATATTTAGACCATCTTTACCGCTTTTCAGTTTCAGCCGGCAAAGAACTGCGCCGCCTTTCTCCATTACAGTGTTAGTGACTGTTGCTTTGATAAGTTCAGAAGCCTGATTATTTATACGGGGCTCAAGTATATTCAGGTAAAATGACGAGAGTTCCTTTGAATCTGCCGTGCGGGTAGTGATACGAAAGTCGAGCGCATCCTTCAGTCCGAGTGTTGAGGAATACGTTTTTCCCGTTTCCGGATCGGATACCTGGTACAGACCAGGCCATGGTCCGCGTCCGCACACAATTTCACCATCCGCCGCCGCACCTCCGGTCCAGCTCCAGTTGGCGAGTTTTACGTCATTCCATGTTTTCCGCCAACCGGAATAGGCCGCGGCGTATTTTTCCGGCTTTGGTAATATACGTGAGGGCTGGATGAGCCATTCACTGAGCCATATTTTTTTAGGCAGTTCATACCGCTGTAAATCCCGTATCTGTTCTCCGGGACGTCCGTAATGGTTGATAGCAAGACCGGTTATCTTCTCATATATACTTGTAATGTTACGGTATGCCGACCAGTGGGTAGAGTCTATCGTTGTGCCCGTTCCCGGCATTTTTGGACGATCCGCCGGTACGTGCTGGTAGAGGTCGTGCCGCTTACCCCCCCGGACTCTGAAAAGGTCGATGACAACTGAAGCACCGCCGGGCAAAGTGAGTACCGTAACCTGGCGGCGGTATACACTGACCGGTGAGGGACGGAGCGCAAAAAGACCCTCAGCGCCGGTATCCGCAAACTGCATCCATCCCCCTGGCTCTGATGCCTCAACCGCACCGGCATATCCGTTGAGGCTGCATGGTGAAAAAATGTGCAGATAATTGTCAACAACCAGTACATTGTGTGCTTCAGGTCCATCAGCATAGCCGAATTTCCACGGTCCCCAGCGGTCGGCATTTGGATCACGAGGAAGTCCCATCAGTTCATACCCGCATGTCACCTTATCCCATGGATGACTATCCAGATCCGTAAATCCCTGGCAATAACCGAAATCGGGAAGCAGTTCGATGCCTTCGTAAAAAAGTTGTATATTCAGGCGGTCAGCATGTCCATGCTGGAACACATTCTGATGCGTAATAATTACCTCGGTTCTTCGGCCGGGCGCGCCGCCGCGCAGCTCTGTCATGCCGTAAAAGGGCAGAGAAAGACTTCCTTCGAAATTACTGTACACCACAGGTGTAGGTTCACCGGGTCCGCAGTACATGCGGTTATGATCATCGGCATGTTTGCTTGTTATGCCGCGTAGCGTGGTGAACGGGCTGATCCCCACACGGTCAATTACCGCTTTAAGCCCGTAGCGTTCAGATAACTCCACTCCGCCAAACACCTTCGTCAAAAAGTCAAGACCCAATATACCAGATTGAGTCATTCCTGCATAGCTTGTTGAGGCATCTGCGGCCATTCCATCACTCACCCAGTTGTTGTACAAATACAGCTCAATGATGGACAGCCCTTTTTTGAAAATTTCAGGATTTTGGGCAGCTATGCCGACCATGACAGCGCCGTTTATGTAGCCATAGGAAGTATTTCCGCAAGTGGGCGGATTGGCGAGTGCCTGCGCCTCAACTTCCTTGATTAGATTCTTCCGGACCCGCTTTTCCCATTCACCAGGATCATTGTACTGAGCTTTGCTGTATGAAAGCGTCGAAGGCATATCGCGGATGAGATCAAAAGCACATGCCAGCCAGCCGAGGTCATTCATAACCTGATCAGTCCAACCGCCATTTCCCCACTGCAGTTTTGAAAACGCAAAATCATAAATGTCCACGAACCAGGACGGGTAATCTTCGCGGCTTCGGACATTGAGATAGGACCCTTTCGCAAGAACTGCCTGGTACTCTTTTTGTGTAAGATACCCTGATTTGTCAGGCGAGCGGGCAAAGCCATGGGCACGGAGACCGTGATAGAGCGGCAGGCCAGGATAGACTTCAGCGAGCCGGGCGAGAACGGCCGCGAGTGTTTTTGCAGATTCCATATTGCCATTGAGCACAACGTCTGCAACGCAATCAGGTATTACGCTCCAGGTAATAATTTTACAGCGCGCACGCCATACCTCGCCGGCAGGGCAAAACCAGTTTTTACGATCTGAACCAAACTCAGGACCCGCTTCGCTGTAGGCTTCGGGCACGAAGAACCGATAGGTACGCATGGTGCCATCAAGATGCGGGATTTGTACGCTGCGATTGGGACGGCAGGGATAATCTTTGGGCATGTCTTTTTCATGCTCATAGATGATGAAATCGGTATTTTTGACTTTAACCTGAAACGGATTGTTCAGAAAATCATCATCACTCATGTCCGTACTGCCGGTGAGAAACGGTTTGCCGGTCAGCGGCAGTATGCCGACAGTAGCGGGATTCCCGCTGTTTCCCTGGCAGCTCACCGGGGCAAAATCAGAGATCAGTTCTTTCCATTTATCCTTCGGAACAGAGTTCCATTTTGCGGTGTTCGGTGGTATGGAACGGTAGAGAAATTTACGCCAGGTGACGTTAGTGCGTAAACCCTCCACAAACTCGGGAGGAAAAACCCGCGCGGCAAGTTTATAGTCAATGCCCATGCCCGGCATCTGGCGCCGAAGACCTTCATCACTGAGCGAAAGAGCAGAATTCTTAAGTTTCTCGTCAGCCGTAGAAAAATACCTGAATGCCGGCATTGCTGGTTTCGTGACCGGCGCTGCAGGAGCGGTGTCGGCAGCTGACTGTCCGCCACCCCCTCCCGACTTTGTTCCGCCTTTCAGGCACAGCAGTTCAACGGCGTCAAAAATGAGTTCAGTATCCGGTTTAGTGATTAAACCATACCCATAGGTACTGAATGAAATACTGGTAATATTATCCCAGCCCTTCACCGGGTACATGGGACGAATTTTGGAAAAAGGCAGTACAATGTTCGTCCAGCCCTGCCAGTCAACCTTGAAACGATGAAAAAAATATGCACTGGCATTTGCTGTACTGGGTGACGGGAGCGTGAGCATAAACTCAGAGTCGTTTGCAACAGCTGAGTACAGCCATATGGAAAGCGTATCCCATGTTGACCAGTCAGTGATGCCGGGAGAATTTTTGACAGTGTAGTCTGCACGGGTTACGTTTACCCATTTGGCACTGGCTTCGCCGCGCTTTACAAGTTCATACTCATCGATAATTTCGACTCCCCCCCACTTTTCAATAGTATCAGACTCATCAAGAAGTATAAGTGGTTCTGCGTTCCCGGCTTTTGAGACAGATGATCTGGCACCTGATTTGGCCCCGGACAAGAATAAAAAAACTGGTATAAATGCGATAATTATTTTTAGCGTCATAATTGTTCCTCTGTTATTAAGTGTATTTGTTTTTTCTTTTCAACAATGAAGTGTACATCATAATTACAATAAAGTAAATGGATCTTTTAATGATAATCTTGTACTTTTTAAGAATACACAGGCGAGCTCATTTTTTTTCTATACTGTATCGGGGTCTGGCCGGTGTGCTGCTTGAAATACCTTGAAAAATAATACTCATCCCGAAAGCCGAGACTGTCTGCAATTTCTCTTACTTTGCGGCCGGTACATGCAAGTTCAGCGCAGCTTTTTTCAATAAGTTTGTCGGCGATGAAATCCTTAACCGATCTCCCCATTGTTTTTTTAAATTTCTGAGAAAAATAATAATCAGAAAGATTAACCAACGCGCTCAGACTGCGGATTGAAAGGCCGGGGGAAAGGTTGGCATAAATATAATCAAGCACTTTTTGATACGGCTGCAGCAGTGCGAGCCGTTCATCCGCCTGGTTGTGATTTTTGCCAAGAAACCGCCCTGCCAGATTCATAATCAGACTATTAATGTCAAGCACACCGTTTAGATTTCCCGCGCTTCCGGATGTGAGGAGGCCGGGGAAGTCGATAGTAGATAAAGAAAATCTTGTATACTCCGGCTTTGCAATTTCAAAAAGGTCAATTCCATGCACATTTAAACGAAAATGAATATAAACCTTTCGCAGGAAATTTGAAGTTAAGGTAAAACATGCACCAACAGGTATAAAATAGATCTGATTTTTTTCCATACGGACCTCTTTCCCGTCAGAAAAACGGAGAAGTCCGGAACCTTCCTCAATAAAGTATATGCGATTATAAACACTTTTAGTGTCACTGTACGCCCAGTCCTTTTCGAGAGTAATTCTGTTGACGCTGAGCAGGCGGTACTCAAGCTGGAAAGCATATTTATGCAGGTGCAAGGGTTGTCCGGTCATCTCTATGTTCTCTGCAGACGCACTCCGCAAACGGTTGGACCAAGATAGGACGTCCGGTCAAGCTCCTCAAGGGTGAGGGTAAGACAGAGCTTCCCAACGGTTCCAATAGTGATCGTTCCGATATCACTTTCAGCAGTGTGCCAGCGATTGACCCTCTCGTCCATAATCATGTCCTTACGGCCGACGCGGCCTGAAATGCTGCTTCCCGAAAGGTCAATCCGCATAAGATGATCGCCGTATTTATTTTTTCCTTCTTTTTCACGGAAGCCCAGATCTCCCTCGCGATCCATAACGGTTTGCACAAATACCCGGAACGTGCCGGTTGTACGGATCCGCAATGACCAGGAAACCTTCGGGCGGTTTGTTTTCCATCCTGTGAAATAGCCGGCGCGCTCAAGGACAAGTTCATCTGCATTCTCCTTTGAAGAAATCCATGCCGGCAATACAATACCACCGTCGGGCTGTTGCACCGGCAAATCATCAATGTCAGGATCACCTGTTATATCCAGTGCCACCACCGAAACACAGGGATCGGGAGAGGATTCGGGAAGTTGTAACCTCAACAGGTGGTAATCAGAGGCATGATCTGTCTCCTGGGAGAATTGAATTATTTCACGTCCATCGGCAAGAAGCCGCGCACCGAGTACTTTTGAGCGCATGCCCGCAAGGGCGAAATCCCGGCCCGGCCAGGAAAGAAAATGCAGATAAATACGGCCTGTCTTGCAGGTGACACGTCCCCAGGGGAAATCGCAGGGAAAAGGATTCTGACTGGTGCCGTAGATACTTTCACCATTTACCTTCATCCACTGCCCTACCGCCTGGAGGCGTTCCACACTCGGCACCGGGACTGTACCATCTGACGCGGGTCCGATATTAAGGAGATAATTCACCCCTTTTGAAGCGCATTGCACGAGCAGGCGTATAAGGTAATCAACACTTTTCCAGTTATGATCGTCCTTTTTATACCCCCAGGTATTGTTTAGCGTAGCAGGTGTCTCCCAATCGCCGGATACTTTTCCTGCGGGAATCTGGTTGTCGCCCAGGCTGCCGTAATCACCACAGTCATGGCCGACCCTGCCGCTGACCAGACAATCCGGCTGAATGGAATGAATATATTCGCGTAAGGACATGCTTTGCTCTTTTGTAATGGCTGCCGGTACGTCACACCAGATAAGCCCGACCGGTCCGTAACCGGTGAGAAGCTCCCGAATCTGTGATTTGACTTTTCCTTCGAAGTACCGGGCAAATCGTTCCGGTGTAACCGAGACACGTGCACCGGCTGCGTCATCTTCCTCCCAGTGCATACTCCCGCCCGGTGCATGCCAGTCCAGATCCTGAGAGTAGTAAAAACAGAGTTTTATACCATACTTCCGACAGGCAGCAGCAAGATCTTTCATCGGATCATGTTTAAAAGGAGTGGCATCGACTATATTGAAAGGGTCGCTTGATTTAAACATGGCGAAACCGTCGTGGTGCTTTGCAGTGATTACCAGGTATTTCATGCCCGCGTCCCGTGCGAGCCTGACCACTGCATCTGCGTCAAATGCAGTAGGGTTAAACTGAGCCGCCAGTGCGGCATAGTCCTGAGTAGATATTTTCGCGATGTACATAATCCACTCGCCGATACCGTTTATTTTCTTTCCCCGCCACTCCCCCGCGAGAACTGCGTATAGTCCCCAGTGGATGAACATACCAAAGCGGGATTCGCGCCACCATGAAAGAGGATCGTGCGGTGTCTTTTGAACAGATACTGATAAGACAGACATATTAATACTCCTGATTACATGATAATTAATATGCTCCGGAAATACAATGAAAAAATTCAGAAAAATCTTGTACTTTTTAATAACCCCGCGAAAATGTTCAGGCGGAACAATTCGGATATATGTTCTTCAGATACTGCAGTAAAAATTACTTTTTACCCGCATCAGCACATTCCTGAAGGATACGCTTCCAGGCGGCATCATCCATAAACGCGCCGTATTGCTGCACCACGTATTTTGACGTAATCGAACCGTACGTTCCGCAGGTTTTTAAATCCTTCCCATTTAAATATCCGGAAAGAAAACCAGCAGCGTATAAATCGCCGGCTCCGGTGGTGTCGACGGCTTTAACAGGCGTTATCGGTACGGTAATCTTCTCTTTTTTTGTGCGGATCATGGAACCCTGTTTGCCGAGTTTCAGCACCGCAAGCTCGCAGCTTTCAATAAGAATATCGAGAATTTTTTGCGGATTAGTTTCTCCGGTGAGCGCCTGCGCTTCTTCTTCGTTGGTAAATACATAGTCGATGAATTTTTTTAAAATATCAGAAAATGCGTTTTTATGTTCGAGTATGATATTAAATGAAGCAAGGTCAATCGCGGTAGTGAGGCCGAGTTTTTTTGCAGTTTGCGCGATTTTTACGATAAGCGGGGGATTTGCGATGAGATACCCTTCAATGTAGACATGCGTGCATCCCTTGAATAACTCTTCAGTTATTTCATTTTCTGAGAGCTCGAGCGCGGAGCCCAGAAAAGTGGCGAATGTACGTTCGGAATCAGGTGTAATGATTGAGAGCACCTTGCCGGTAGGTGTTGAATCTGATGTTAAAAAGCGCTGGGTAATACCGAGGCGGTCATAGGCGGTTTTTAATACATCTGCAGCGGGATCTTTTCCGATTTTTCCGCAGAACGCGCTTGGTATGCCCATTCGTGCAAGACCGCAGATTGTGTTTGCTGCTGAGCCGCCGGGAACAACCGCAGGCGCAGTAACAGAATTAATGAGTGCGTTGACCGTGTCCGCATTGACGAGCGTCATCCCGTTTTTAACAAGGGAATGTTTTTGAACAAATTCAACGTTTTCCCTGACAAGATAGTCTATGAGCGGGCTTCCAAAACCGATAATTTTTTTATTCATTAGTATTCCTTTTAAGTTACCTTATTTTACTATGAATTGACAACGACGCAAAACTTCCACGAGCAGTGAAATTCAAGGCAAACGTAAACTCTTAGTTTCCGTTTTCTGCGTAACAGCAAATACTAATGGTTCGAACCCGCCGCTATTCTAAGACAATGTTTAAATTTTCCGACTTCGTCCCCATTAGCGTTAATTCGCGTCCATTAGCGGTTTTTTTATTTAACCGCCAATAAACGCTAATGAACGCGAATATCTCTGTGACCTCCTGGGCTTTCTTTCTAATATTTTCAGAATCTTGAAAAAGTCCCATTTTTTCTTTAAAAAATCCATTGCAGTTCCGCAATAAATGATGTATACTTAATATATGGAGCTGTTATGAAAACCGAGAAACCCACGAAACCTGAACATACCCCCGTTGCGAAGAACGATCCTGCAAAAGCGAGCTGGCGGTTTATCCGCGAATTATCCAAACCCGTACACACAAAAACTTCATTCAGCCGAAAAAAACCGCTGAATAATGAAATTTCCCTTCACAGCGGCGCGGTGCTGATTCAAAACTTTCCCGATCCTTTACATTTGCTTGACACCGCATATGCTGATTTCCGTGTGTTTATAAAATCCGCTGGCATAAAAAAAGGATTATATCCCATACGGTGTGAAAAAAATGCTTCGCTGAGTAAAGAAGCATATACCATTGAAGTACGCAAAGAAAGCTGTCTGATCAGTGCATCTGATACTGAAGGCATCCGCCGTGCGCTCGTTTCGGTAGAAGATGAAATAATAAGCGCATGCGGAATATTTCTTAAAACAGGTATCCGCCGCCGCGAACCTTGTATAAAAACCAGAATTTCCCGCTGTTTTTTCGGGCCCCTCCGCCGTCCGCCGTTTAACCGGAACGAATTAGCCGATGATATTGATTATTATCCTGACGGATACTTAAACCGGCTTGCGCATGAAGCGGTAAACGGCCTTTGGCTCACCATCTCTTTTGATGATTTGGTACCAAGTAAATTTTTTCCGGAACACGGAAAGAATAGTGAAAAGATGCTCGCAAAACTGAAAAAATCAGTTGATACATGCGCACGCTACGGCATACGGCTTTTTGTCTTTTGTATTGAACCGAAAGGCTTCGGAAATATTCCCGAATATATGCTTCCGGCTGATTTACTCCGTACAAACCCTTATTTTGCCGGGCATCGCCGTAACCCGTTTGTATATTTCTGCACATCAACAAAAGAAGCACAGGAATATCTTGAGGAGGCAACATTTCACATCTTCAGTAAAGTACCCGGCCTTGGCGGACTTATCGATATTAATTTCCAGGAACGGCCTACGCATTGTTACTCAGCGATGGACACACTTTTTGACAATAACTGTCCGCGGTGCAGCAAAATGAAACCCGGAGAAGTATTTGCGCAGACAGTTTCGGCAATGAAGAAAGGCATGGCAAAAGCTTCGCCTTCGGCTGAGCTGATTTCCTGGCTGTATAATCCCGCAATGCACGACTGGGACGGCATCTCTGAAAAGCAGAAAGAAACCGCGCTTGCTGAGATAGCCGGCGCGTATCCCAAAGATGTGACCATACAGTTTAATTTTGAATCAAACGGAAGAATAAATCAGCTTGGAAACGTGCGGCGTATCTACGATTACTCACTCGCATGGCCGGGCCCTGCAGATGTATTTGCGAAAGCTGCTCTCAGCGCCCAAAAAAGCGGCGTACCGGTTTCCGCAAAAATTCAGGTCGGCTGCTCGCATGAGCTTGCCACCGTCCCGTTTATTCCGGTACCGGGTAATTTATATCAGAAGTACCGCGAAATGCGTAAATACGGCGTAACTACGGTTATGCAGTGCTGGTACTTTGGTAACTATCCCGGGCTTATGAATAAAGCAGCCGGCGAGCTTTCATTTAATCCGTTTCCCGGATCTGAAAAACAGTTTCTTCTCCGGCTAGGCCAGGCAGTATGGGGTACGCATGCGAAAACCGCAGCTGAGGCATGGTCATGGTTCACCAGATCATACCGGCAATTCCCCGCAAACCTCAGTTTTTCATGGTACGGTCCTTTACACGACTGCATCGCATGGCCGCTCTTCCTATACCCTGCGGATATGCCTATTGCGCCGAGCTGGAAATTCGCTTTTCCTGAAACGTCAGGAGACCGTGTACCGGAATGTTTTGCCTATATGCATTCCTGGAAGGAAATTATTACACTGCTCACCCGGATGGACATGGACTGGTCAAAAGGCATGAAAATATTTTCTCAAATTGCTGCCAAAGTCCGGGATGACAAAGAACGGCTGCTGGATATTAATCTTGCGCGCGCCATCGGTCTTCAAATCCGCAGCGCGAAAAATGTTTTTACTTTTTACCAGCTCAGGGAAGATCTGCCGTTTATCCCCGCATCCCGGCGGAAAACAATCCTGAAAATTCTAAAAAATATTGTACGTGATGAAATTAAAAACTCGCTTGAGCTGACAGCTCTTGCAGAGGTCGATCCGCGCCTGGGTTATCATTCCGAAGCAGAAGCGTATAAATATAACCCCGCAAAACTAAAAAAACGCGCGTCACAGCTCAGCGGTTTATTAAAAAATGACTTTCCGCGTCTTGAAAAAGAACTCGCGTCGTGCGGAACACGTACGCCGTTATGGCCGGAATATACCGGCAGTCAGCCCAAAGGCAGTGTGTACTTGTGCGCAAAAGATTCCGGGAGTGCGGCTGCCGAATATCTTTCCGGTAATACTGTGTCATGGAAGGCATGGCATGAAAAGGACCTGCTGATAATCGAAGCAGAGGTACAAAAAGCGCCGGGCGTTCCTGAAAATGAAGATGAACTGATAATCAGTATCGAACCCCGCAGATTGTATCCGGTACATAAGTTTCTATTCAACGCCGGAGGGAAAACAATTTACTTATCATCATGGACTTTGTTCCCCGAAGCGCCGCATTTTCAGCGAATGACCGTACAACCCGGGCAAAGTTCCTGGAAAGCGCGCCTTGAAATTACGCGTAAAAATTTGCCCGGCAGCCGCAGCGCTGGTCCGGTTCGGCTGAATATTATCCGGCAAATATCCGATAAACAAACCGCATCCTGGGTACCGCTCAACCCTTATCCCGGACGCCTCGTGTTCGGTACGGATAATCCGAAAGATTTGGGATGGCTGGTGTGATGTATCTACAGAACATAACCGGAGCATTTTCTCTCTAAATCCTGTTCCTGGAATGCTATTATTGGAGTTCATTATTAACTACCCAGCAGTATAATTGTATTGGAAACGGCCGCTCCCTTTGGAATACACGAAGAAAGAAAGCCACAGAGATATCCGCGTTCATTAGCGTTTATTCGCGGTTAAAACCATAGTGAAACCGCGAATGGACGCTAATGAACGCTAATGAAAAAGAAGTCGGAAAATTTAAAATTTGTTTTGATTATCTGCCGCTTTCCCATTTTGCTGTAAAAATATTTTAAATTCGTACTATTGTTTTAATTTTTCTGAAATTTCAAACTTCTGATTTTTATTTTTGTAAAAATTAGTCAAACTAATTTGCAAAAATTTAAAAATTAGTTTATACTTCATTATGACTTCATCAACAGAATACAAAAGAATTCTCGCCGTTTCACTCCCGGAAAATCAGTCCGCTTTTTTACTCGGTCCGAGAAAAACCGGCAAAACCTGGTTTCTGAAGCAGACCTTCAGTCAATCCTTATATTACGATTTACTTAATACGGATCTTTACCTTGAGCTTCTGAAAACACCCGGACGGTTACGGGAAGAAATTCTGGCTGCTGACAAAGAACACACCGCACATCCGATCATTATTGACGAAATTCAACTAGTCCCGCTTTTGCTTAATGAAGTTCACTGGCTGATTGAAAATACCGGCAACCGCTTTATTTTATGCGGATCAAGCGCCCGAAAACTCCGAAAAAATAATGCGAACATGCTTGGAGGAAGAGCCTGGCACTATGAATTATATCCGCTTTGTTCCATTGAAATCCCGGACTTTGACCTTCTCCGTGCGCTCAGAAACGGGCTCATTCCCGGGCATTATAACGCAGTCAATCCTCAAAAGTCAATTCGTTCCTACATTTCCACGTATCTGAAAGAAGAAATTGCGGCAGAGGGTCTTGAACGAAACCTTCCCCAGTTTTCACGGTTTCTTGATGCGGTTTCCTATCAGGTCGGGGAACTTGTCAATTTTACGAAAATTGCGAGTGACTGCGGCGTTCCTTCCCGCGCGGTAAAGGAATACTACCAAATTCTCGTTGATACTTTTCTTGGATACATGCTGCCGCCGTTTGTTAAAAGAGGCGGCCGTGAAACGATTGCCTCTACTCCAAAATTTTATTTTTTTGACACGGGAATCGCGAACACGCTTTCAAAACAGACAATCCAGGAACTCAAAGGATCAGCCGCCGGAAAATCATTTGAAAATTTTATCTTCAATGAATTGTCAGCCTGGAACAGTTATTTTGAAAAAAATGTTGATTTCAGTTTTTGGCGTACTAAATCCGGTCTAGAAGTTGATTTTATTTTAAACAAGGGGTGGGCGGCTATTGAAGTGAAAATTTCCAATTCGATTTCAAAGACTGATCTAAAGGGGCTTTTTGCATTTTCCGAAGAAACCGGCTCACGGCTTTTGTACCTTGTCTGTAATGAAAAACGGAAACGGCAAATCAACCCCGGCAATGGAACGGCAGCGGTAAAGGTTTACCCGTGGAAATTGTTTCTTCAGGATTTATGGAGCGGGAAAGTTCTGACCATGTAATTTTCGATAACCGGTATAAATAGATGCGCCTTTCATGAAACTTCAATCAATCGCCGGGGAATACAATTTCTGGTAATTTTTTCTGAATACTGACGGCGCGGAACCGTTAAATTTTTTGAAAAAATGCGAGAATGTATATTCATTTGCGTACCCGAGCTCTTCGGCAATCTCTTTCACTTTTCTGTGTGAATGCATCAGCCGGTTCTCCGCTCTCGCGAGCATTTGATTTTCCAAAAATCGTTTTAGGGTCAGCCCGAAATTTTTACGAAAATCGGCAGAAAGGTGCGGCACTGATACGTCAACACATGCGGCCAATTTCTTAACAGTAAGCCCGGCGGTAAGATTATTGCTGATATATTCCATGAGACCGCTGTATTTTTCGATCGCAGCCATTTTATTATTGAATAAGGGAATTTTTGGACCGATAAAAGACCGCACCGTATCAAGCAGAAAATGTTTGACCGTCATAACATCATGAACTGAGCCGCTGTTGAAAAGCCCAAGCGTTTTGAATGCGCCGGGTTTCAGCGCGTGACTGTATCCGTTTGTTTCAAAGAGCTCAAAAATATCAAAAAGCGAATTCAGCGAATAGGAAATGTTCTGATTATATTCTGTCCCATCGGCAACAACATGGCCGCACCGTTTACAGATCCGTCAAATAAGGATCAGGCAAACAATCTGATGGAGTGGACAAAAAAAGTGAGCAATGTATGGGTGTGGTATTATACCTATCCGTATAATAATAATAAACTGCCGATCGGGACAATGTGGATTATGCATGAAGATTTTAAGTTTTTCCAAAAAATCAGCGTGAAGGGTTTTATGACTGAACATGATACCGGTGTCTGGGATCATCAGCATCCGGCGGATATGTGTGCATGGATTTTGATGAAGTTAAAATGGAACCCGCAGTTAAATCTTGAAACGCTGAAAGAAGATTTTTGCCGGCATTACTATGGCGCTGCGGCATCGCATATGCAGGAGTATATTAATAGTCTTGAGGACGCGACAAAAAAAGCAAAACTTGATATCGTTTTTGTCCCGCCAGATACCAGCTACCGGCATCTTACCGGAGCTTTTTTAAAAAATGCACAGGATATTTTCAACCGCGCCGAAAATGCGGTCCGTACAGATTCCCTCAGTTTACAGCGGGTACGCTGGACTCGGATGGGAGTTGACAGAGCATGTCTTGTATTATGGGAAAAGGTTTCTCCGTCATTCAGCCCCGACAAAAAAAAGGAAATCGGCACACGGTATTACACTGTATATTCTGATATGATCCCGCAGCGATTGAAAAAAAAGGATATGGCAGTCTGGCAGTCGGCCCTGGACGGATTTAAGGTGAACTATATTACTCCCCCGGCTGTACCGGATGAATTTAAAGGGAAAACAGTCAGACAGGTCACCGCCTCGGATAAAGCAAAATTTATTTACGGGAAAGGGACCGCACGTACTGAAGATCATGAAGCGCTGGATAAAACTACAATTTCCTGCGAGCTGCCCGATGCATTTCCCATTGAAATGGGCGTGTTTAACGGGACGGCGAATAAAAGGATGTTCAGTCAAACCGATATCACCTCCGGCGGCTACCAATTATATAAACTTGCAACCGTGCTGCTTAAACCGAAAAGCTACGCGTATCTGACATGGTTTTTATGGGCGTACTGCGACGAACCGTATGATCCTGATTATCCTGACCAAAAATGGGATGTGTATGCCTCGCTCCGCTTTGAAGGTCCGGATTTTCCTCAGGCTAAAAAAGGAGCCACGGTAAATAAACTTTTTCTGGACAGGGTAATTTTAGTCAAAGGAGAAGAAACCGCCCCACGGCCTAAAAGAAAAAAAACAGGGGAAAAAGAATGCATTCTGTATTATGACTTTAATGAAAGTTCTGCTGCAGTAAAGGATCAAAGCGGAAATGAAAATGATGCAGCAGTGAACGGAGCGGTCACCCGAATCAAACTTAATAACGGGACAGTACTTGAATTTAACGGTACTGCAGGCCATGTATCTGCTCCTCTCATGATTGAGCCTGATCAGCAGAATATTACCTATTCATTCTGGATTAAAAATAAAATTCCAGTTCTTGAAATTGAAAAGAATAAATTTCTCCCGGTTTTCTCTTTTGCGAAGGGCGGAGATTACGCGATATTTTTTAATTCAGGCCTGTTTCTTATTAATTTTCATGGAGATTCAATGCAGCATTTCGTCAGGTTTCAGGCAGAGGAAGTTATCTTCCCGGACAGATGGTATCATATCGCAGCGAGTCTTGACGCGGATAAAGGAAGTATCGATCTCTATATTAACGGAGAAAAAAAAGGAACCTTCAGCGGGAAACCATGGCGGCAGGACGGACAGGAAGAATTGTGTATAGGCAAATTTGAGCGTTCGCATTACAACGGCCTTATCGGTGAATTTAAAATATTCAATTATTCTTTATCAGAAAACGAAGTTAAGAAAGAATATGAAACAGCAAGGGATATGTTCAGTGAATAAAATACTGCTACCCGTACTTTTTGTTGTACACACCGTATTCTCAATGCAGGAAGTTTCCTTTCCTGCATCTTTTTCTCAGGGTCCTGTAGAAATCCGCATTAATTTCCCGGGCATAATTGATGTCCTGCATAATAAAAATAAAGTCGCGGTAATACAATATGTCTGGTTCATGGACGAGAATTGGAAACAGCTGCCGAGAAAAGAGGACGACAGGCTGTCTCTTTTCATTGATAATGAAACGAAAGAGAAAACAGTTTTACTTATTAAAGATAAAAGGGAAGGCGTGTTAGCTTCATATTCGCAGCAGGTAATTGTTACAAAAAATGAATTGATAGTCCGGATCAATTATACTTATGCAAGCGACCTATCCAACTGGCATTTACCCGTGTATTTACCGACTGCAGCATATGCCGGAGCGGAGTATACTGTCCTTCTGACGAATGAGGTCAGGAAAACCGGTACTCTTCCGGTTTATAAAGCCGATAAAGTAATCTACGGGTATAATGAAATCAGAAATATTAAAACAATGGCTTTCCCGTTAGAGAATACGCTTGTGACATTTCAATTCAGTAACTTGGGATGGAGCTTTTGCGATCACCGCAGTGTCCCATCTTGGGATTGTTTTATGTTTTTATCATCCGCTTCTACAAAGAAAAAGGGTGTTTCCGAATCTTATGAGATACGTATTGTTTTCAGTTCTTCGGTAAAGTAAAACATTAACAGGAAGAGCCCAGAGGCGAGTAGTCAGAGACCAGGCGGCATGCATGTCCGGCGAAGCTGGGTTAGGACGTCTGTGGTCACTATCAGTATTTATTGCCAAGACAAATCCCATGTTAAATTTCACATTAAAGACTGACTATTTTGATAAAATTTCATCTTCTAATTCATCGTGTGCTTCGTGATCTTCGTGGTGAAATTATTACCACGAAGCGCACGAAGGGATATTAATCAACTGCTTTTTACTGCTTAATTCGAACACCTAACTATGGGATAAAAACGAGAAATACCCCTGAAACTAAAAGTTTGCGTTCGCCTTGGTGCTATCGGTTTTTTCACGTTTGCATGATAAAATACAAGAAACACCACGGCGGCGAAGCATCTTTTCAGCCGGCCTCGTGCAACACATTGGAGTTAATTTGAAACGTCGTAAAAGCTCAGCTAAGTTAAACAAAAAAAAAGTCCGCAGAAAACGAAGACTGCAAAAACTGCGAACCGGAAAATAAACAGCAGTATTTTTATTGTTTTTTCTGCGGCTATGAAATAGTATAGGCCGGAAAAAAGTACGCGATTTCTTTTTGTGCGTTGCTTCTTGAATCGGAGCCGTGCACTGCGTTATTCTGCACATTTGCCGCAAATAGTTTGCGTAATGTACCTGGTTCGGCCATAGCCGGATTAGTTGCACCCATTATCTTGCGGTATCTTTTTACTGCATTATTTCCTTCAAGCACCAGCACAACAACCGGTCCGCTTGTCATAAATGAAACCAGGGGGCGAAAAAAAGGTTTTTCCATATGTACTGCGTAAAACCCTTCTGCCGCCTCTTTGGTAAGACGGATCATCTTCATTGCTTTTATAGAAAAGTTTTTTTCGAGGATTGCGATTATTTCGCCGATATGGTTTTTGCTGACTGCATCAGGTTTTATTATAGATAGCGTTCTTTCAATTGGCATGGGTTTCCCTTGATATGTGATGGGGCTGTATGTTCTCAGCGCATGTTTATTATATCATTACTGAGAGTCTTTCTGCACGCATTATGAATTCCTTATGAATTCCCACTAATTTTTGCATAGGCTATGTAAACGGCCTAAAAGTCCTTTAATTGAGGCAGACGTTTGTTGGTTGTCTTTTTCTACAGGCAGCGTGGAAGGGGTTTCGCAATGGCA
>Ga0180007_10003311_pt1 | contig 18082 bp, 18 predicted proteins | sample MM_PC_MetaG_FD_121122 | JGI IMG/M metagenome (GOLD analysis project Ga0180007, IMG submission 121122) | Groundwater microbial communities from the Aspo Hard Rock Laboratory (HRL) deep subsurface site, Sweden - MM_PC_MetaG | ecosystem: Environmental > Aquatic > Deep subsurface > Groundwater... | reverse complement strand
TGATTTTCAATTCTTTTTTGAACACCCTCGGCAACTTCCTCCTGCTTCTTTTTAGAAATCGGAATACTTTCTTCCTTCGCAACTTCCTTGATCGCCTTTTTAAATTCCCTTGCAGTGCTAACAATCTTGAATGTTTCAATTGCCTTCCTGCTCACATCCTCGGCATCTAAAGTCTCTAAGGCAAACTGAATCCTCGACTGCACCCAATTCCTGCCAAGGAACTTAAGCAGAGTAGTTTGGCCAACACCTTTGGATTTAAGATCCTCGAAAGTGTGTCTACCGTCTAAGCTTAATAAATTTATTAAGCTTCGAGGGCATTCCTCCCAACTCTCATATTTCCTCAACTCGGCATTCAGGAAGTCCCTAGCTATCTCCACGGTCTGGAGGACAATGGAGGGGAGCAATTTCCATTGATCCATATTCTCATTCGCCATAATCTGAATCATCGTTGAATCATCCAATTTTCTAACAGGAATCTCAACTTCCTCTATCCCCAATTCCTGTAGAGCTATAAGACGATGGTGGCCATAGGCGATCTCATATTTCCCGTCCTTCTCTCTGGCCAAAAGATTATCCCAAAATTCAAGCTCCCCGATAGAGTTTTTTAAAGCTTCAACCTTGTAAGGATCTATGGGATATTTTTCCATATTCCTGTAAGGGTTTGGTACTAAATCCTTTACTTTTACTTTCATTTTTGCTCTCCCCTCAAAAGATCTTTGTATTCCAAAATTCACTTTTAGTGTTAAGCATCCTTCCGGCCAATGTGGCTTTCTTCTTTCTCGTGCCCGTATAGATAAGATGCAACGGGACTGTTATGAATAGAAGTACAAAACCAAACATAACAGCCAAGATATGCAGAATAATGAAAATTAAATGTCCCATCTCTGTTCTCCTTTCATAAATTTAATAAGGAAGCCCTTCAATTCTTCCTTTTATCTCTTCCTCGTTATCCAACCAATCAGCTGATTCAAGAAAAAAATCATCTTCAAAATTCTCAATAAACTTTTTAATCGGTTCTGAAATCAATTGGGGAGCACCTTCATCATTTCTTGTTCCAATAAATATATATGGAACTTTTTCATCATCCTTAAAAACATCATATGTTCGCCATGCACTTTCATACCCTCCTTGCCAATCAACCAGATACCTATCCATTTGCCCTATTATTACATTCAATTTCTCGCCCTCAGAAAACTTACTCCAGCATTCCTTCCTCCTTCCAACCATCTGTATCCATTCCTCTTCTTCTTCCTTTTCTTTCTTTTGTTTAAATTCAATCTCCTCAGCGGTAGGAAAATGACTATATTTATCATCTATAACCCCTGCATATTGATTATAAAGATATATAGTGCTAACAGGAATTTTATCTTCTTTGTCTTCTGATACGGATTCAATCCCCTGCATAAAACTATTAACTAACTCAAATTTATCTCCACTTAAAATAATTTTCTTATTCAAAATATTAGAATCATTTAATTTCTTGGCTTCCCCTTCTAGACAGCTAAAATCAAAACCCTCCATCTCTATTACCTCCCCAATCCCCTTAATAGCTTTCATCTCTGTTCTCCTTTTACTTACCCTTATTATATTATAAAATCCCGAAAACCTTAAAATATTTTTTTATTGCCTACATAGTTCATAAAGGGCATCAATCAATTTCTCTCTACCAGAATAGAACCAAGGCTCGCTCCCAAACACAACCATCACCTTGTGGCTCCAGGCATCCCCTTTATTCAACAATACACTTCCAAAGTACCTTGCGATTCCTACTCTGATCTCCTCCGCCTTGCTCCCTGCCAGATCCAGTCCCTTGATCATCTCGGCCATCTTTTTCCAGTTCTTCTTTCCTGGCTCCATCAGATAATCAATGATCTTCTTAACCTCCACTTCATCAAAGGTGGCACTAGCAATGGCATTAAACGCTTCCTCATCATCAGGAATGTCAATAATCTTGTCCATGATCGCAAGTCCTGCCCTGGGACTGCCTTCGGACACATTGGCTATTTCCTTGTAGAATTTCTCCTCAAAAGCCACCCCTTCATCCTTCGACACTTTTTTAAGGAACTCAATCATGACCGGCCTGGGCAGTCTGTTGACGGGGAACACCTGCGCCCTCTGGTTCCTGATGGTGGGAAGGATCTTGGTCGGCTCCGTGGTGCAAAGGATGAAATAAACATGGTCTGGGGTGAACTCGAAGACTTCCAGCATGGCATTGGCGAACTCGTTCGTCATCTTGTGGGCTTCGTCGAGGATATAGACCTTTACGCTCCCCTGGAGTGGGGCATAACGGGCCTGCTGGATAATAGCCCTGGCAGTATCGATCCCTCTCATATCCGCAAGATTGTACTTCCTGACGTCTTCCTGGGAGCAACCAAGCTCCTTAGCCACGAGTAGGGCCAGGGTCGTCTTCCCACATCCACTCGGCCCCTCAAACATGATACAGTGGGATATACCCTTCTTCCTTCCCAAGATAGATCTCAACGCCTCAACCGTGCTCTCATTCCCCACAAACTCATCCCAAGTCTGAGGCCTATATTTAATCGGAAGTGATCCTTTAGTCTCGTCCATTTTATACCCTTCCTCTCCTTTTAATCCCCATTTAAAGGGATCTAATCCCCACGTGACTAGGTTTTTATCCCCTACCCCTTATTAGGCTCAGTTCCTCTTTAGCGACAGCCATTTCCTCTTTAGCGGTCAAAAGCTTTTCATTCAAAATGGTGATCTCATAGTCACACTGAGTCGCCTCGTTCCTGTGGACCTCATCAACAGAATGCTCCTTTCCGAAAATTTCCCCCTTCATATCCTGGTGTTGATGAAGTTGCACTTGGATCTCCTTCTTCTTTTTCTTGCCCATGATCCTCCTCCCCCAACTGTTTTGTTAATTTACTAATCTCTCCATCGGCCTCCGTGATCCTTCTCATCAGCTGTTTGGCCTCCTTCGGGGCATGCTTAAACGCCAGTCGCATAATGCCCATCCAATGCTTATTGTTCCTGGCCCTGATCTCCTGAATCTCATCCAATAGTTCAGAATAGGATTTCATCAATACCTCCTAACGACTTAATAGTCTGAACAAAGTTCCTTACGCCTATCTCAAAAAATTCCCTGTTAGCCTTTGGATTATGAAGAACGCTCGCTGGATGAACACACCAACACACCCATACTTTCCATCTATCCACCCACTCCGTTGTGCCATTCCGCTTGATGATCCCCCCGTCCTCATCCAAGATTGCCCTGACCCCGGTATTGCCGAAGACCAGCATGAGCCTACATTCGATGGCCTCAGCCTCCTCCCGGAGCCAGGGCAAACACTTCTGGATATGTTGCTTACCAGGAGTCTTTGACACTTTGGGATAACATTTAACCACGTTCGTGACGTGGAACTTGATCCTCCTTAGTCCATACTTCCTGAACTCAGGCCACAAAACGTCCCTCCCTGCAGGCCCAACAAACCCCTCCCCTTCCAGGTCCTCATCCCTCCCAGGGCCTTCACCCGCTATGATAATATTGTAAAGCCCCTTTGATGGCATTACTGGGCCTTGACATTCCTTTCTTAACTCACAATCCTTACAGACCAATAAATAATCATTATCAAATCTCATCTTCTTGAAAATAGAAGGATATGGAACCAACCCTTTAACTATCTTCTCAACCTCGTTGGGTCTTGTACTCGGGAAGATCTGAAACAGGTTTGGATACAGGATACGTGGATCACTAGATATAGTGAAGTCAAAATATTTACTAATGCCCTTGGGCACCCCTGGCTCAAAGGCCCCTATCTCCCTCAACAAGCCCTCCAGTTGGGTTTCCTTACCTTTCCCCTTGGGAACACTAAAAAAGCCAGCCTGCTCATTGTTTGACACCTTATTTTTAATACCTGATGCCTGTAAGGCTTTCTTTTCTCCAATCCCCTTAATAGCTACAAATGGAGCATAGAAGATATTGCCTTTGGCAAGCCATCTAAGAGATTCTGAAATCCCAGCCTTCGGAGGCATTACATCGAATCCTAACCTATACGCCTCCTTCACCATAACATTTTTCTTATAGTCTGGTTCATGGGTCAAGGTTGCACATAGGAACTCCCTAGGGTAATTTAATTTCAACCAAGCCGTCCAATATCCAATTAAAGCATATTCTACAGCGTGGGAATTATGGCTAACAATATCATTCGCTATAAAATTATGATCTGGTCCTTCCATTTCTAAATCAAAAACCTCTTCAACTCCTACTTCTTCTATTTCTACAATAGAATCAAAATAAATAGGATAACCTTTTTCAAATCTTTTCTTTCTCTCCTTCTTTTGATAATCAAAAGCTTTATGACAACCATTACACAAATATAAAATATTATCATTCCTATGATAGATAGAATAATCTTGGGCATATTCCTCAATCGTTTTTATATGGGCAAACTCAAATCTTTTATCTTTTGCGACACCACATTTTTCGCAAAAACCTTCTGCTCGCTTAAAAACTTCTCGTTTAGATTGTTCAAATAAAATAGACCTACCATCAACATAAGCTGGATTACTTTCTCCTTCTTGAAAACCCATCATCCCCTTTGTAGATACCTGTTTCCATTTCTGCCCTTTTCTCTCAGTAATTGATTGTTGATAAACTCCCATAACTCCCAACCTATCCCCTATTTTCAAATTTTGAACTTCAATATACCCTTCATAGGTATATAATCTATGATTCCCTGTCGCTTTAATATTTTTTCCTGTCTCAGTTCTAATTTCAAAAACAGATTTTTTCCCTTGGTAATAAACCCCCACAACTTTACCTGGTCTACACCGGCAATCTCCAGACATCTGCATAATGTCTAAACCTTGACTTCTATATTTATTTCCAGCAGGACTATTTTTATTCCAATCAAGATAAAGGTCTCCTAATGAAATATGCTTCCCTGTATATTGATTATAACTACTTCTCGTTAAAAGTGTATCTCCAGTCAAACACTTATTAAACCCATAATGTGCCCACTCAAGAAGGCCCTTCCAGAATACCTCAGCAGTATGCAAGCTAAAAGTTTTCATCACAGAACAACCATTAAGAAATTGGATTCGATAAGGTTCAAACTCCTTGGCGTCCCGCTTCTTCCCCACTACTTTTCTAATCCTATCTGCTGTAGAATAAGGTAATCCTGCCACCTTATAAATGACCTCCATTATCTGTTCCTGATATACAATCACCCCTAAAGTATTCTTGGTAATCTCCTCGTAGATAGAATGGCTTTTCTTCCAAGCTTTCCCCTTCCGTCTTTCCACAAACAAGTCAGTCATACCACTCTCTGCCGGACCTGGTCGGGCAAGGGATATAGCAAGGGCCAGATCCTCAAAATCCCTAACCCCCATCCTCTTGATAAGTTCTGTACAAGAATAGCCAGAGAATTGAAAGGTACCCACTGTATGGCCTTTAGATAGATCCTCATAGACCTTGGGATCATCCAAAGGAATGCCTTCAAATTCCAACTTAACTCCCTGGTTTTCTTTTATCAGTCTCTGGCATTCGCTCAAGATCGTCAAGGTGCTCAATCCCAGTATATCCAGCTTCATCAGCCCAACATACTCGGCATCGTTCATCTCCCAGTTAATGGCAACCCCTTCATCATTCCCCCTTTTGATAAGATTACACCGAGTGCCAAGAGTCAAGTCCTCAGCCGAGACCACGATACCAGCGGCATGCTTCCCATAACCCCTAACCTGTCCCTCAAGTCTTTGGGCCATCTTAGCCACCTTGGAATACTTCCTGGCAAAGGCCCTCCCAACATCTGTTCCCCTGATCGCCTCCTCAATTCTAGTGTCCTCCCTTTTATCTCCTCCATCATCAATGACCTTAGCAAACTCATCGGCTTCCTTCAAAGGAACATCAAATACCCGACAAACATCCCTTATGGCTCCCCGCCCCTTCATCCTCAAGAAGGTGGCAATGTTAGCCACGTTATTGCTACCATACATCTCCTCTAAATGTTGCCTAACAAGATGGCGCTTATCATCCTGGAAGTCTAGGTCGATATCGGGGAAATCAATCCTATCCTCTGCAATGAACCGAGAGAATAGGAGGCCATATTTAATAGGATCAACAGTTGTGATTCCCAATAAATATGCTATGAGACAACCCCCAACACTTCCCCTTCCAGGTCCAACAAGTATGGCATTCTCAGTACACCAATCTACCAGCTCCTTTACGATAATGAAGTACTGGGAGAAGTTCTTCTCAGAAATCAATTTAAATTCTTCCTCAAACCGTTCCTTGTATATAGGTTCAAAAAAGCTTCCTAAATAAATCGCCTTATCCCCTGTTTCACAAAGGTTTCTCAAATTCTTATTCGGGTCATCCTTATAACCTCTTACCTGAGGTAAAGAAATCTCCTGCCTTTTAATCCTGAAATCACAACACTTCCTAGCTACTTTCAAAGTACCTTCCAGGGCAAAAAGAGTCTCATCATGAGTTAAGACCCCTTGATCATAAAATACCCTTTTCATCTCTTCAAAAGTTCTCAGATAAAGTCCCTTGATCCCGAACGTCCACCTATCAGGATCATTCCATTTTGCCTTTCTCTGGATAGCTAGTAGGACCTCCTGTACTTCCCAATCATCCTGCTCCACGTAGTGGCAGTCATTAGTAGCCACTAAGGGAGGAAGACGATCTGTCACTCCTGCTACTGTCTCCCATGCCAATCTCACGGCCTCCCTATTTACCTTCTTCTGGACATCTATCTCGTGGGGCATGACCTCGAAGTACAAATCCCAAGGATCTGGCATCTTGACCTCCAGCTCGACCAGGAACTCCATCCCCCAACTAGCCATTAGGAAACTGTCTACGCAGCCTGTCAGAATAACCAGCCCTTCGCAATGGTTCAGTAGATAATGGCAATTGACCCTAGGCCTACGGTAGAACCCTTCCATATTAGCAAAGGAGAGGATCTGAAGAAGATTCCCCCACCCCTGATCATCCTTCACAAAGACGGTCATGTGGTTGGGTTTGTTTTCTTTAGTCTTGTCAGAAATATCCTTCACGAGGTAAAGCTCACACCCAAGGACGGGCTTGATTCCTTCCTTGTCGCAGGCCTTCTGGAATTGGATAAGGCCAGAAACAGAGCCATGGTCTGTACATCCTAAATACTGAAAGTCCATTTCTTTAGCTTTTTGGACATACTGTAAACAAGTCCCCATTCCATCAAGCATAGAATGCTCTGTATGATTATGAAGATGACAAAATTGGCTATTGTTCATCAGTCCTCCAAATATCTAATAGGAATTCCATGGGACTTAGCAAATTCAATCTCCCTAGCAATTCCTTTACTTTCCTTCCACCCCTGAAGGCAATAGATGACTAGTTCATTACAGCCCTCCAGAAAAGCCAAAGAATTTTCGCACCAGAAGTCACTGTTATTCGAGTTATCCATATGGAGGCTTATCGGGTGAGAATGGCTAATCGGCGACAAAACATTAAACCCCTCTTTAAAAAATTTTGCTGCCATTTTATTAGCCGCTATAAATCTTCCCTTTCTAACTTCCGGGTCCGGATCGGAATAAGGAATTGCCAGATAGATTTTCTTTTTATCCATCAAGTAATCCCCTTATAATACCTTTCTTTTCACCCGCAGTTAAAATATTCTTTTTCGCCTGCTTATAATATGAAGGTTTCAATTCAATACCAATTCCCTTTCTTCCATTCCTAACTGCAGAGTAAACCTCTGACCCAACCCCCATAAATGGTGTAGCAATAATCTCTCCGGGGTTTGACCATAAAATTATACATCTATCAATTACATCAAGTTGAAGTGGATGAATGTGTTTCTCATCCTCTTCATCTTTAGCCTGTTTAAAAGGCAAGACATTTCCAATCCTTACATCATTCCAAAAGGCAGAGGCATACTGTCGCCATATCCAGTGAGAATATCTATTCTCAATCTGGTTACCTTTCCAATTTCGATATTTCAATACATCATTTGGGATTCTCCGTTCACCCGCATATTCCAATAATCCGTTAGGGTGCTCAATTGGAATCTTGTTTTCTCCCTTTTTTCTAAATATCAATAAATAATCTGCCCCAGCTGCACTACACCGCGAGGAGTCCTCAACAATAGTTTTATGGGCAAGGTTCTTCGCCATTGTACGATTTCTAACCCCAAGTGGTTCCTTCCACACATGATATCTTGAGACATATCTCCACCCCAAACTTCGGTGAAGTTGAATAATATCCCCTGGGAAATCCATCAGATCATCATCTCCAGTATTCCCGCTTGGAACATCAGCGCAATGGACAGCCGTTATTCTCCCTGGTAAAGTCAACCGAAAAAGATCCTTTACAACAAACTTATAGTGTTCAAAAAACTCCTCGTAACTTCGACAATTTGATAAGTCTCTTTCCGAGGAGCTATAATGGTAAAGCCCTCCAAAGGGAGGAGAATAAACTGAAAGATGAACTGACTCCGGTTTCATCTTTGCCATTACCTCTATACAATCACCAAGATATATAGCATAATTTTCTGTAATCTCTTGTTCTACTACCCCCATAAAGGCAACCTCTCTTCTAATAAGAATTTTCTTTCATTGTCAATTCCTATCGAATTATTCATTAATTTTATAAGTTGGGAAAACATCTCATCCGCAGCTTCAGATTTCCTTTGAAGATTCTTCAAGACTCCTAATTCCCCTTCAGTTGTTATGATATCAACCTTTACCGATTTTTTTTGACCAAAGCGCCAACATCTCCTTACCCCCTGGTAGAACTGCTCAAATGAATGGGAAGGGAAAAAGGTTATATTGCTACAATGCTGCCAGTTTAAACCAAAGGCTCCTATCCTTGGCTTTGTTATAAGTACCCTTAATTCTCCGTCTTGAAACGCCAAAAATCTTTCTTCTTTTTTTTTATCAGAATGAAAACCAGAAACTTGCTTTGCATCAGGAATGATTTTTTCTAAAAGATCCGCTTCCTCATTTAGATGGCACCAAACAATAGCAGGAAAATCTCCATTAACCTTCTGAGCTACCTTCTCGCATCTCTCCTTAATCGTCGCCTTACGTTCTTCCCTTTGTTCTTTAAGAGTAAAAGCAGGCTGAACTAATAGCCCTCTCCTAATAGATCGGGATACAGATACAACTGTTTCTTCTATGACCAATGGAGGGAGAATAAAACCATCATTATCAAATCCCATATCAGATGGTTTTCTTAATGCCTTAGCCCATGAACAAACCCATTGCCAGAATGGTACCTGGGCATGTTTTTTAAATCTCCACTTTGCAACCCCTCCTCCTGAAGCAGCCCATCGTCTTTTGTAATCCGCAGTATCCTGATCGTTCTTGAAGAACCGGGTCAACATATCCATAAACCCTAATTCTCCAAGAGCCTCAGATGTTGTTCCTAACTCGATATAATCATTTGGTGCTGCCGTAGCAGTACAAAGTAAACGATAAGGCCTTGTCCTCAAGAACTCTGTAATGATAGCCTTCCTCTTCCCATCAAAATTCTTTAGGATGCTTGACTCATCACATACTACGCCTATAAAATCATCAGGGTTAAATAGATTCAATCTCTCGTAATTAGTCACTGTAATCTTTCCTACAACCTTCCCATCAATCGACCTCTTACACTCGATTCCAAACTTCTTTCCTTCCCTTAATGTCTGATGGGAAACTGCTAACGGAGTTACAATCAGAACAGGTTTATTTTCTTTCCTGACAATATTCTCTGCCCAAACAAGTTGCATTGGGGTCTTACCTAACCCACAATCAGCAAAGATAGCAGACTTTCCCTTACGCACTGCCCAATCGACCAACTCAACCTGAAAATCAAAAAGAAAGTCAGGTAAGAAAATAGGATCAAACCCATCAAACCTCCCAGATTGGGATTTATTTTTTAAAAAATCCTGATAGTCCATCATCAGCCTATCTTCGTGATCTCAAGATGCTCGAAGTTCTTTCCCGTAAATATAGCAAACTTCCCAGCATCATCCACAGAAAATAATTTAGTAATCTTTAGGATCTTTAGAAGGAAATCAGGGTTCATCTCCATCCGACTATCTTCTGGAAAATCTCCCTCCCAATCAATCCTCTCCTCATACTCTCCCACCCCTTTCTTTTGCCCAACTACTATCAACTGTTTCCCTTCCCTTCGGAGAAGTACCATAGGGTTATCATAACTATCTTCATACCCAACAACCTTGGCCCTAATTGCCGCATCAGCTAATCCATCGGGGAAAACATAATTCCCTTCCTTCTCAATCCCAAGAATTTTTAAAATTCCATCCTTACGATATTCCCCTGAGACCAATCTACTGCTAAGAGTTATCCCGTCCTCGTTTCTAAAATGAATCCAACTAGGGATATCTACTGCCACCTCAGAGATTCTCTCCATCTTTGTCACATAACTTATACACTCATAGGGTAAGATAACTGGTCCTTGTATTTCGCCATCCATCTCATAGTGGCTAATACGGAAATTATCAGAAGCTAAAATCATTTTACCTTCAATGTACATCCCTGTCAATGGGCCAAGAGTAGGATCTTTAGCAACACTAAAGAAGCACAATCCTACCCCCTCGACAAAATCCTTTGGCAAGGGATCAAAAGACACCTTACTCAAATCAAAAACATCCTGATCCAGATCCCTCTGAGCAACCTGAAGGGTCAATTTCTTACCAGCCCCCTTCAATTGGAACTGGTCACCTTCTAATATCATTCTTATATTTCCACCGCCCAACTTAGTCAGCAGATCATAAAGAGGTTTGCCTAAAACACTACAAGATAACCCTGTCTCTAATGGATAGGATATGCTTAATCTCCCGTCATAGCTCCTGATCCATTGGTCTTCAAATGTAATCAGATCTGAGCCTTCGCTTTGTATTTGCCCCTGATCTACCCCTGGCATCACATACTTAATTCCTTTTAACAATTCTTCAACTTTCATTTAGCTCTCCTTTTCTATTATTTTCAAAACCATTCCATAATTATTAATTCCTTTTGGAATAATAACCCCTTCCTTTCTTTTTAACTTATTCTTTCTAAATTTTCTATAATCAACATGGTGCTGAAATCTTCCCCACTTCCAAGATACTTTAGTTACATCATGATGTTGTTTAACTAATGATTCAGCCATCTTTAATCGACCATTATCCTGGTATAGTTCTTCTGTATTCCCTCCTTTAACCGTCATCGTTGGAGACTTATCCCCCGAAAAGCAATTAAATAAAATAGTACACCATCCATCCTTTAAAACTCGTAATGAAAGATCAGTATCCTCATTATATATTCCTCTCCATCTATAAGGGAGATTATTATCAATAAGAATCATTGAATATATTCTAGTATTTAAATAAAATGGAGGCCTAATATATTTACGAGGAAAAAAAAATTTATATTGAAATCCTGCCAATGCCACATTCTCATATCTATCAACAAAATCTTCAGCTGCCTTAAATATAGTTCCAGACCAAACCCTAACTTTTAAATTTTGATTCGAGCGAAAAAAAACACGGATATTATCATCTAAAATCCAATGTCTTTTAGCCCCTATTGAAATAGAATGTTCCCATACCCAATTCCTTGCAGGAATAGATCCCTGTCCTAAATTACTAAAAGGCAATACATATATATTAGCAGGATCAATAACCTCTGCATATTGATTATACTCCTGAGGCTCAACTACAATATGGTAAGAAACATCCATTTTTTCTAGAGCCTTAACTGTAAGTCTTGATTCCCACCTACCTTTTGAAATTATATAAACTGGATATTTAGGATTAATCTTTTTCTCGATATATTTTAATTCTTTCAAAGCTATATTCTTTACTTTAGGATACCAAATTGATTTTGTATTCTTTGTAACTTTCTGGGCTATCAATTTTGAAAATGCTTTCATATCTTGTTCATTCTTAAAATAAACAGAAATTGTTCTAAAAGGAGATAAATCATTTTGAATAAACTCAGGCATCCCTTGCCATTCTTTCTCCCATCCATACTCTAAGAATGAAACCAAATCCAAATTCAACTCTTTATCTAGAATTAAATGTCTTTTCACTTTTTACTCTTCTTTTTCTCCAGTTTCTTTATACCAAATAGCCTTCGTTAGTTTATTAATTCTTTTTCCAATAAGTCTTGAGAAATCCTCTATATCAGCCTCTGACTCAAAGTGGACGAATACCGTCTTAGGAAATCTATCTTCAAGATGGCAATTCCTAGTATTTAATCCATACCCTGGAGTATCAATTTTAATATCAAAAAGCCCCTTCCTTTCTTTCCCATCCTTACCTATCATAAATCATCTCCACTCCGAGGGACGAGGGTTAGACCATACTCATTAATCCCCTCCTCTATTAAACTAGATTTCCTCTTCAATTGGTTCGACCTAAACCTACGATAATCAACGCTATGCTGATACCTCCCCCACTTCCATACTACTTTAGTAATATCAGGGTGCTGTGCTACAAGTGACCTTGCCATTTCTAACCTACCATCAAAAGCATCCCCCTGCTGATATAATTCATCCGTATTCCCACCCTTCATCCTCATTGTAGGAGTCTTATGTGCTTGAAAGGCATAGAAAAGGACAGTACACCACCCAGCCTTCAAAGCCCTAAGCGATAGGTCAGTATCCTCGTTATACCTCCCCCTCCACCTACGATAGGGGAGGTTCTTTATTAGAATGCATGAATATACTCGGGTATTAAGAAAGAACGGAGGATAAGCCTGCCTACTAGGAGCAAACATAAAGTACTGATGGCCAGCAATGGCCACATTCTCATATCTATCAACAAAATCCTCTACAGTCCTAAAAACAACCCCACTCTTTACTGGGTGCCTCCTATTCCTATTCGTCCTCCAGAATCGTTGGATATTATCGTCGAGTATCCAGTGGCGGTCAACCCCCAGCGAGATGGCATGCTCCCACACCCAATTCCTCGCAGGGATAGACCCTTTCCCAAGGTTAGAAAATGGTAGAATTAAAATCTTTTTTGGATCAATCACGGAGGCATACTGGGCATACTCCTGGGGCTCTACGACGATGCTATATGGGACACCCATCCCCTCCAAGGCCCTACTCGTCATTCTGCTTTCCCAGCGGCCCTTCGAGATGATATAGATAGGGTATCTAGGATTAATAGGCTCGCCTTCAACCCTCCACTCATAATCAACAGTACACCTTTTAAGCTCCTGATTCGGGAACCAGATAGACCTCGTATCCCCCCCGACATTTTGGCCGACTAAGCTAGAAAAATCCTCCATCGATCCTTGGTCAGGGAACCTCACCTTAATCGTCTTAAACGGACTTAGATCCTCCTGAATAAACTCAGGCATTTTCCACCACTCACTAACCCAATTAGAAGAAGTCTGCTCAGCTAGGCTAAGGCTATCTATCCCATTATCCTCTAACTTATCAATATCAGAATCTTCCATCATCTATAGTTACCCCATCATCCCCCACCCTCGAAATCACAGACCTTATCGCCCCCGCAATATCAGATAAGATTGACGCCCTAATCATGTTCCTATCGAGGTCGCGGAGGGTAGAGAACCTCTTATATGACTCAGCACGGGACTCCAGCCTTTCCACAATACCCTCAAAGATTTTCTGAATAGAAACCATATATAGACCCTATCCCTTTAGGTAGATCTGACCTTCTTTGCTTAACTCCGCATAGCCCCTTTCTATTCTACTTCCCCTAGCTAGCCTATCGTAACCTCTCTAAAGATCCAATAGACCTCTTCTAGTAATCCGCTTAATCCCCCCATTTGGTGCCTCTACCTTTTCCCAAGGAGGAAGCGGGATGAACCGCTCCCCATCCCAGTACTCACTAAAACCAGCCCTCCAGATAGGAATATCAGCCCTCCCTCCTACGAATGCACATTGCCGGCAACGCTCATGAGAAGCCCTCCCATCGATATTCTGGTGGACCTTCGCCCGTAAGTCCTGCATGTATCGACCGAGCCAGAACTTAATGAAACCATCCGGTCCATCCTTTACATTCCCAAGCTTTCCATCATCAAACTCCCCGGTCGTATGATTCATAACATCCTGCCCACAGAACACATAATACCCATTCCAGACAAATGTCGGGAACTTCACCGGCTGATCACACCTCCTATGTGGAGGATATACTATAGGTGTTATACCAAGCTTTCGGGCAGCCTCCCAGTCGAGATCATTACAAAACGTCATGATATTTCCACGGTTATTCTTCTGTGGAAGCCACTCACCGGGATTCCTACTAATCTGAATAAAACACCCCTGCCCTTGCTTTCGCTCGAATAAGTTCTTAGTCTTCTTCGGACGCTTACCTTCCTCCCACCATTGATAACTACTACTCTTCGCAAGCTCGATATGCCGCTCTCGATCCCCATATACATCTATAAAGATAGCATTCAATCCAGCCTCGAAGAGGTCTCGATAAGTGAAGGTTCTGTTTAGAATCTGAGTACCGTTCGTATAGAGGAGTAGGGTTAGATTCGGTGCCCCTTGCCGAGCCATCCGCATTAATTCGAGAAATCGGGGATGAAGGGTTGGCTCACCCCAGTTAGCAATAAGAAAACGGGTATATGGCATCAACTTATTTACGATATCAACGGCTGACCCCCATATATTATCTGATATAAATAAGCGTTCCCCCTTGGGATAGAGCCGTGTCGGACAGAACCCACAGGAAAGGTTACAACCACGCGTAACTTCTACACACCATGCCCAGGGGTTTATCCTTCCGAGTAGTCGACGTCGATTCTTTCCTAGAGAATCTACAGCCATACGCATCTCTGATGAGATCGGACTACCCATCGATATCCGATCCCATAAATCCCCCCTGTTTACCCCTTTCCCAATAGTCCTCTTCATAATAGTCTCCCTTGAGAAAAGCTCGGTCTATCCCTTAATTATCCAGATATCCTTATCGACCTCCACTGTCAACCCCTTCACGGTCCGAAGATGGTGAATATGAGACTGAACCCGTCCTTTAGTCGAACCGATTGCCGAAACTATATCATTTAGATTAGTACCCTTTATCAGCATCTCGTCAATCTTCGCTGCCTGGCTTCCGACAACATGCCCGAACTCATTTTTAGCCCTCAAGCCTTTTACCTTTACCAGGGGCTCCCCATCCCTTTTCTTAGTACCTCCTACAATACTACTAGATAGCCCTACCTTCTTGTCCTCAATAACATCCACATAGTCATTGTACAATTTAACCACATCAGTCGGAATCTTCTTCTCCAGCTCGCTCCCCTGCTCGATAGACTCGATAGCCTTCATAAAGGAGTCGACAATCACTTCCTTCTTAATGCCCACCGTCTTAACTGCACTCTTCAGAATCTCAGCCCCATTTAGAGCCTTGATTACCGCCTTTAGATTGTTCAGATTAAATCCTTCTGCCATCACCAATTTATCAATACCCTTTACCTGTGCCATTTTTTACTCTCCTTTCAAAATTATTTTTAATTTTTAAACATAACCCATTATAACCCAGTTTGTCAAAAACATTAAATCTATTTTATTATATCAATTTATCAATACCATTATCTTCCGACAGATAAATTAGACAGCCCTTCAGAAGACAAAATAGTTTCATAGATTCTAACCAACATACCTTCCCTTTCTTTCGGAATATATTTGATTAACTTCGCAGCGTTTGTAACCTTCCCTACAACTTCCCCCACCACCTTGATCCCTTCAGTATAAAGCTCCTTCAAGGCGTCATAGGACCAGTAATCGATGTTCGGCATAGAACAAAATATCTCCCCCAAAACCTGTCTAGGTCTAACTTTTGGAGGAAATGAAACGCCATTAAGATACATAACTCCTTCTTTTATCATTTTTCTACCTCCCCTTCAATAGGTTTCAAATTCACTGTCCAGCAACGGTTGTCCGGCCTCCAACTGCTGGAGTATCTTCACTTGTGCCAGCTCGTTAAAATCCTCATTCCTGCTCACCGCCACGCTACATCTCACGAAATTGTTCTTCTTATCCTGCGGTGTCTGGCTCAGCATGAAGGCCATCTCCACGTGGGCGAACTTCATAAAGTACTGGCTCACGTTCTTGGCCTTGGTGTTCCTGGCGTCCCACGCCTCCTTGTTCGTCTGGGTGGCGGTGGCAACAAGACACTTCCTAACATCCCCGATCTGGGCCAAGGTCATCCAAGTCTCATTCACCGCCTCCAATCCCTCCGACCTCTCCCTCTCGGGCTTCAGGATATCTGCATAGTCAACAATCACAATATCTGGCACGAAGCCCTCCATATATTCCAACAGGTCCAGATCCCTCGTCACATCCCCAAGGCTCGCACTAAACCTTGGATAACACTTCAGTCGAAGGTTATCCCCCCACCACTGGAAGCTGCCCACCGCCTCCCTAACCGTCCCAATGTCAAACTTAGGTCTCTGAAGCCTAATATACCAATGGACATTCGACGAGATATAATTGTAGTCCCCTCCCCACTTCCCTTTACATGCATCGCATGTCGTCCACTCGATCTTCTCGTCAAACGGAGAGATATTGCCATCGCTGTCGAGCAGGTCGCCCTGGCCCTTCCTCCCCGGTCTCTCACAACTCCCATCCTGATTGTTTAGGCAATCAAACACAGGATACCAGGTCAACCCATCCCCTTTACCCGTACTGATCAGCCTCTTGTACAACCTCTGCTGCATCCTCTCCTTCCTCATCTCCAAACTCACGAAGGCCACCTTGAACTTGTTCAGGAGACCCATCACCGCCAGCTCGATCAGGAACCACGTCTTTCCCCGCTTAACTGGGGCCATCACAGAGATGAACGTCCCCCGCTCAAACGGCCCCAACAACCTACCCAACGCACCGGGCATCTGGAACAGACTATCCCTCTCCTCATCCATGGTCAGATTCACTTCCTCCGGTGCAAACGGGTTGCTCCAAGTCGTCATGCTCCTAGCGACCTTCCTGTAATCCGCCACCAATGCCTTTGCCTTCCCTTTCTCACCCCCTTTCACATTTGCTTGGATCTTGTCAGCCAAAGTCAATAGACTCCGCTCCTCAAGATACTCGACACATCTGTCGATAAGGTATGGCTCGTTGATCTGGCTCTCCCTCTCATACTCATCGGATAGCTTCTCAAGGAAGGCCTCGACCATCTCCGCCCTGTCTCCTCCCAGTCCCTGTTTCTCGACCTCAAAGATTCCTTGAATGTCCTTTCCCGGTGCCTTCTCGTACTTCTTATAATAGCCCTTGATCCACTTGATCAGGATTGGACTATATGGGTTTTGGAGGTAACTATCATCGACCAAGGGCAATATCTCCTGGCAAACCCTGTCGCTGACGATCAGCCCCACCAGCATCCTCTTCTCCTCTGAGATATCAACCCTATGTCTTGTGAATGTCATTAGAGTCCTTTCCTATAATTCAGGATATTGTCTTGGTCGAACAGTTAGATTAGGTTTCCAATATCTCGGGATTTCAAATTGAGCACATTGATCCTCTAAAGACTCAACCCACTCCCACTCAGGTTGCCCCTCTGGCATTCCTGAACTTCTGCTCCTTCCCCCAATGATAAGCCAGTCCAGTGAAGGGTCTTTCCCCAAAGAAACTTTCTCTATAAGTGGTTCACAAGAGAGGAATAAATTATTCCCAATCCCTTTCTTCTTCATCTTTTGAAAGACATCTAAGGCAATATCAACTCTCTCCTGGGTATCCCCTGTTGCCCCAATCCAACATCTTTCTGGAAAATCCAGTTTCAAATACCGTTCAGGATTCTTGGTAAGGAAAATATAATTCCACCATTCTGGTGATTCATTAATAGTCTTAAACACATCCTCTATCCATTCATCAGGTACCCAATCTCCAAACAGATCAGCCATAGAACACACAAAGACATTATGGAAACCTTCAGGATGTTTTTCTTCAGGAGAAATTTTAGGAATCACTGTCCCTTGGGGAGCTTTTAATCTAATCCTATGAAAAGTCGGTTCAAACTTCTCCTTAAAAAAACGATTTGCAATATCCCTCGCATAACAATAAGGGCAACCATGTTTACAACCAGTTACGGGATTCCACGAATACTTCGCCCACTCAATTCCACCATCCTCATCATTTTGATTAAAGGTTGATTTCTCTAATTCCTTCTTCTCT
>Ga0180007_10003310_pt1 | contig 18082 bp, 14 predicted proteins | sample MM_PC_MetaG_FD_121122 | JGI IMG/M metagenome (GOLD analysis project Ga0180007, IMG submission 121122) | Groundwater microbial communities from the Aspo Hard Rock Laboratory (HRL) deep subsurface site, Sweden - MM_PC_MetaG | ecosystem: Environmental > Aquatic > Deep subsurface > Groundwater... | reverse complement strand
CCCGCCAATGTTTCCCCCCGCCCCCCCGGAGGGGGGCTTTTTTTTTGGGTTCTCTTCCTGAAGGGGGTTGGGGTGGAATTGCTGGGGGGGGGGGGGGGGGGGGGGGGGGGGGGGGGGGGGGGCCGACACGTCCAGAACAGCGACGTCGTCGATGTACCAGCCTGGATAATTATTCAGGCTGAAGTCGGTGCCGAACAGGAACCGGAAATGCACGCCGGCGTTTCCAACATATTCCGAAATATCGAAGATGGCTTGGTGCCACCCGGCGCCGGAATAACCGCCGTATGCGGGCACAGGCCCCATAACGTTGTACTCGTGCAGGACCCCGGGGTAGCCGTCAATAGGCGCTATCTGGGTCCATGTGGAGCCCTGATCAATGGATATCTGAACGATGCCTCCGTCACGCGGCACCATTGCCAGGTCCGTTTCCGTAAAGTAGTGATGCCGGAATGTGAGGTACGCCGACCCCAGCCCGCTCAAGTCAACGGGCGGCGATATCAGCTCGCATTCTATCTCGTTACCCATGGGGATGCCCGGAACGCTGTAGGTCCCGTCAAGATTCGTGGCCCATATATTGAGCCCCGAATAGGCGGGCAGACTCCCCCAGGCATACGCGGGCACGCCCCACTCCCACGCATCAAACCATCCCTGCTCCCAGCTGACGTATCTTAATCCAGCGTGGGTCCACCCATCCGATCCGCTCTCCATGTCGTCCATGAAAACAATGGTCGGGGTCGTCGTGACACCGGAGGTTATGTTCGACAATGCCGAGTAGTTCCTGCCATTGTCAAAGACCTTCATGGCAAAATAGTAGGTTGTGCCAAACAACAGCTCCTTTACCGTGAAACTGTCCGCAGAACCCGAAGGCTGCGGCTTGGGTTCGCCAACCGCCCTGGCCGCCGCATCCCAATTCGCCTCCGTGATCGGGAATGTCGAGTAGCGCAGGTCGTAGCCATTGGCAAGACCTTCATCCCCGTCGTCGCCGGTGGAGGTCCAGGCAAGGGTGATCGAATAGAAGGTTTGGTCGAATGCCGCAAGATCGGTCACCTCGAAGGGGGGAACGCCGTCCACCTCGAGACAAGCGGCCGCATTCACTCTTCCCCCTGTCAGGCTCTTCTGATCAAGCCCCGGGAGTGCATCCACAGTAGAGATCAACCGTCTCGGCTCCGTAGTTGGAAAAGATTGCCTTCTGGTCGTCATGGTCAGTTGCCGCCACCGCAACCACGTTGGGAAAGTCATAACCGGATGGATAATTCCCGCCCATGTCATTGTCGAGGCCCCTGTTGCCTGCTGCGGCGACAAACAGAATCTCTGCGTCATTCGCGGCGCCTATGGCATCTGCCAGGGCCTGGGAGTAGCCTCCCCCTCCCCAACTGTTGCTCATTATGTCCGCGCCCATCAGGATGGCGTAGGAGATCGACTCCACCGCATCTTCCGTGCTGCCATACCCCCATTTATCGGCAGTATCTTGGCATGCCAGTTGACTCCGACCACGCCTTTATTGTTGTCGCCCACCGCCGCTATGATCCCGGCGCAATGGGTTCCATGCCCCATATCGTCCATCGGGTCGTTGTCGTCCTCGCCGTCGTTGAGCTTGCAGAAATCCCAGCCCTTTACGTCATCCACGAATCCGTTGTGGTCGTCGTCGACTCCGTTGTCGGGGGTCTCCCCAAAGTTGGTCCAGGTATTGGGCGCCAGATCCTCGTGATCATAATCCACGCCAGTGTCGATCACGGCGATCAGAACGTCATCGCTTCCCGTCTGGATATCCCAGGCCTCCGGGGCGTCTATGTCCGCATCCGCTGCCCCTCCGGTCTGGCCCGTATTGTCCAGTCCCCACAGTTCACTGAAATAGCGATCATTTGGCTCCAACTCAACATGAACGAGAAAGTTAGGCTCGGCGTATTCCACGTTCGGGTCGTCTTTTAACTCCCTCACCACCGCATGAAGATCGGCGGTTTTGGGAATCTTCAACAGCTGGAGTCTGTCGAGACCGCGCTTCTTGAGAAAACCCATCCTCGGTTTCCCGTCCAACTCTCGAAACCTCTCCAACATGTTCTTGGCGGCTCTTACGTTGAGTCGCGAATGGATCCTTGAAATCACGTCGGCTCTGGTTCCGGGCTTGAATTTGACGAGAATCTCGTCATCGACAAATTCCTTCTTGCTGCGCATGTCGTCGCCATGCGTTGTCATTACCGCACCAGCCAAGGCAACGCTCAGAACAAACGCCGTTACCGTGGCCATCAGCATTACCGCCATTCTCCGCGTCATCCTCGTCATCGCATTTTCCTCCCTAGTACCACGTATCATTTATAGTTTCGGATAAAGAAAAAGGGCCAAGTCTCCGTTTGACTTTTCTTTGTTATTCAGCAAAGCCTAATCATTATAAGCAGACCACTACGAATAGAATATCCCGACGCCTGGTATCACACCATGAACCGTGGCCGCCCTGGCGCGCAGATTTTTTCCGAGACAAAAGACTACGACTCAGAGGATCAGGCTTGTGCTTTTGTATTTCCAGCTAAGGATTTTTACTCAATAATGCAATAACGCAAGCCTGACCCTGACCCCGCGCGCCGGCGGGTTGCCGAACTCAGGGGGCGTAATCCACAAGGCAGTCCCCTTCTCCATAGGTCTGGAATGCCCCGGCTCCGGGGTAACGGTAACAGAGGCCGTTTCCGTCGGTTACCTGGAAATAATAAGACTGGCAGTCTGAGACCGTTTTGAAATCAGCGCGAAAGGTTCCGGCGCTGGCGGCGCCGATGTCGAGACGGAGCGGGTATTTTCTGCCATTGAGAACGAGAGAAACGTCACGAGGAGCGGCGCCGGTCTCATCGTAGTAGTTGAGAAAAAAAGACGTTATGCCCTCATCAGGGAAGGCATGGGCCGCCGCCACGATGGGTGGCTGTTGGCCAAGCAAACAACCGGCGAAATCTTGTACCCAGTATTTTGCATATGATGAGCGCGCATATCCTGTGCCGATCTCCTTATACGCCGCCCCCATAATATTGGCCCTGTGGCCGTCCAAGCCACTTCCGTCTGGTGCGCAGCTTGACCCGTAACGATCACAGAGAAAAGCATTGAGGACAGTCCAAGGCGTTAGATAGCCATATGCAACGTTTTCCCCTAGGCTGCACGGGCACCGGGGATAAAAGGAGCAGATCCTTTGATACCAAATCGTGCCATCACATGAATCATGCTGCAGTACCTCGCAATTATACGCCATGTCCTCAGCGTGAAAGCGCGCACCCCGGTTCAGATCCTTGTTCCAGCGTACGGGTGGGACTGGTGGATAACTGTTGAGGATTCCTCCGGCTGGAAATACGTAAGAGGTCATGTATGCATCGCGGTACTCTATCGGGGCCATGCGGGCCATATTGGTGAATACGAGCAGAGCCCGTTCCTCCCAGTTAGGAAATCCGTCAACCACTGCGTCGATGCCGATGGGTTCGCTGCAGCAGCCGACCGTTCCAAACTCCGCTGCAACTTCTGACAGAAGATCTTCAAGATCTGCGTGGTAGCCTGATGCCCAAGTCTGTAGATCCAGGCCGTCAACGTCACAGTCCTTATCGAGATCGTAGGTCAGGCCCGCCCAGACCACCGCCGGGGAAGAAACCAGCACGAAAATGATATGCTTAATGTGCCATCCTTTCATAGGATCTCCTGAGGCGGGGCGTCGATTCTGAAACAACCTTACGCGCTACTTTGGAGCCGATACCCGTCGATCATTGACAAAAGGTCCTTTGACCCAGACCATGCGATTGAAGAACTCTTGAATCCGAGCCCCCTTCCTCTGGATGCATACAAGATGCAACAGTAACTGTTTCGCGAGTTGTCTCGCATAATTTGGACTGAATGGCCGATCCCTCCAGCCACGGCGCATTAGGGGGACGCCGGGAATCGGTCAGGTGATCGGCGTGAACTGCTCCCCGGGCGTGCCACAAATTGGACATTTCTCAGGAGGTTCTCCTTCGACCGTGTTGCCACAGACCGGACACACGTAAACGTCAGAGACAGGGATGTCCTTTCCCTCAGAAAAATTTGCCAGGGCCTTCTCGAATAGCTTCGCGTGGACCTTTTCCACTTCGTTGGCGTAGTTGAAGGACTTTATGTCCTTGATTCTTCAGTCCTCCCTCGATGATAAAAGAAATCGCTTTTCAGCATTTTGTCTGAAAGTGGGTGGGAATAATGATCCATAACATCCTCTAAGATCATTTCGATGAATAATGGGTGCTTTTCAGAATGTCAATAGTATTTTTGCCATTCTATGCGAATGAAAAGAGGCTTCAGCATCAATTTTCGTCAAATTGGCTCTGAAAAGGCAAAAGGAGTCTTGTACGGCGTGAAAGCTGCTTCACACCGGAAATAAACGGGAGATTAATCAGGGTAAACTTCATCCATAAACAGGTCATCGTCTGGTCCTGGCCAACCGTCATCAAATTGCTCGCCATAGACGTTTTTTCTGGCAACCAGGACTGGATGAAGTTCAGAATGACTTATCGGGAATATGCTGGCAAATAGCAGCAATGAACTCACCGGCATTAAAAATTTGGAAATTGCTTTTATTCTTGCCATGGGTCATCTTTGACTTATAGATAACCATGCCGGTTTCCGCCTTGTATGTTAGCTTCTCAGATGACCAACATCCGTCGTTTTTTTGACCGTCTGGGTCTGAGGTCGAAGGAGGTTCGCATCATCAGGGGAATATGCCGGCAGCTACTTAATAACCCTGGTCATAACCGCCAATAAATCAAAGGGAATGTTAAAACCAAGTACTTTGGCCTCTTGCAGGTTTAGTATCATTTCGGGCTTGGTGGATGAATCAACCGGGATGGCCGAGGGTTTTGTACCCTTGAGAACGCTAGCCACCATCTGCGCCGCGGCTTTACCCTGGGCTTGCGGGTTTCCCGATAACGTGAGAAGGATTCCCTTTTCTTCCCCTCCGCTCATCAGGGAGGCCACAGGGATCTTTGTTGCCCGGGCCGTTTCACACACAGTGCCGATTGCCTTGTTGGCGGCGCAACTGGTTGTCAGCAGCAAGGCATCAACGCCCGGGAACGCGGTCCCTTGAGCAGTTTCATCAAAATCGAATCGTACCGTTGCAAAACCCAGTTGGGCTCCGTATTTTTCCACTTCCTCTGCCTGTTTGATCGACTCCTTCTCGTCCTTGCTGTAAACGACACCCAACTTCGAAAAATTGACGATGCGCTTTAAATTTTTCAGCAATCCACCGATCGGCATCTTGGCGCTCAGCCCAGTGACATTTTCCCCGGAGATGCCGAGCCCCGCCGGGTCAGAGACACTGGCGAACACCACCGGAATCGTTTTGGTCTCCTCGATAATATTGATGGCTGCGGCCGAACCCATGGCAACAATGACCTTCGCCTCGAGGACCACGATTTTTCTGGCCGCGTTTTTCCAGGCCATGGTTGCAGGCGCAGGCTTCTGAACCAGGAGATCATACGCGCCGGGACCGAGTCCCTGCTTCTCCAGTTCTTCGGTAAAACCTTGTTGCAATGCAATGTAATAAGGACTATCCCCGGTCAGCAGCAGGCCGATGGTTTCCGCGCCCGCGTCAATAAGGGTTAAGGGTATGGCAAAAATCACGAGTAAAAAAAGAGCTATTTTTTTCACCATCCCCTCCTTACCACTTCTTTGAGATTAATAAGAGAGTTGTGAAATAGTTCCCTGTTTCCGGGCTATCAAAGGATTCATCCTCAAATTTGGCATAGCGGCACCTGAGGTCCAGACCCAAACCATTGTCGAACTCATACCTTCCCTCGGCCCCATAGGCCATCTCTTTCATGTGCGATTTGGAAAAGATGGCAATGGACTCAGGCGTAAGGGCCTCTGTTGTTGAGGGATAAAATCCTCCTTTACTGGTGGTGTAATCAAACAACGCGCTGAACGTGAACTTTTTGCTGGCGAGATAGGTGGTGGTTAGTGACAGGCTCTGTGCCTCATTCTCGTTAAGCACGTTCTGGTCGACAAATGGAGTAGAGCCGGTGGGAAAGGCCTGATAGACCAGATCCTGATTGACCTTGCTCTTCATATAGGTGTAGCTCTCGGTCAAAGAGAGTTTTTCGGTTAAACTAAAGGTAAGGCTCTCCATAAGTCGTTGGTTCAAGGTGTCCGCGTTACTGGCCTCGCCGACCGTCTGCCCGCTGTTATAATCGAGAATCTGCAGATCATCGGTGGTCTGTTTGGTAACATCGGCACTGAAAATGCCGGTTACCCATGTGGCCGGCATCCACGTCAGGGACAGGATTCCCTGGTCGGACCGTTCGGGATCAATGTTCACCATTGGTCCTTCACTATCATGGTCGGTGTCCGTATGGATATACCTTGCCGTGACCTTAACCTTTTTGAAAGCCCGCCCATAGAGTCCGATTTGGTAGATATTGTTGATGGTCTCTTTGGGCAGGTGCCAGTCTTGGGCGTTTTCGTCGGATATTTTCTTGCTTTTTCTGGTGTATTCGGCCTTGATATTAAGGCCTGAGAACGGCCGGTAGCGCAACGCGGTGATCAGCCGGCCGATTGTCGGCTCGACAGAGGGCTTTACGTCGATGAGGGAGGTAATAAAGGGGTTCGTGGAGAATATCGCCTCCGGCCCGTCGACATCCGTATCCTGATGCCGGTATTTGGCCGAAAAGGTTAACTTGGGATGCGGCATCCACACCACCTCACCGTTGCCAAGCCACATGTCGGCCTCAATACCACTCGTATCATTTTTTTTGTTGGTGTGGGAAAAAGTTGCCGAAGCCACAACAGCTCCGGTCAGATTGGTATGCACCTTTGCGGTATTCGTGGTCGCCTTAAGTTCAGGCATTACGCTGTGGGTATAGTAATTCACAAGTGCCTTATCAGCGCCTGGGGTAAAGGTCCGGCTGGAATTGGAGAGATCGATTTCGATCAGGCCCAGGTGGCTGTTGGTGCCGATGATATATTCTTTCGTCTCCTGGTCTATCTCTCTTGATTCCGATACCCGAACAGGGTTGGTAAACCACCCGTCGCCGCCTAAAAACAACTGCTGCTCAGCGCCTTTCTCATTAAAGGTGCTGATCTCGGCATACAAATGCAATGGAAAATCCGGGGTCTTGAGCCGCAAATAGTATTTGTTGATCTCGGCCTCGATGTCGTAATCGACCCCGATATCTTGTCGGCCAATGCTCGGTGAAGTTGCCGAGTCAAAATCCCGCAGTACCGTGTTCTCCAGGTTATGAAACAGTTTCCGGGGCTGCATCCGGATCTGAACCAGATCCTTATATGAGTATCTGAAATCACCGATGTAATCGTTTTCATTTAGCACCTCGGCCTCCAGATGAAGGCGGGAAGGGAAGGGAAAGGAGACATATTTGGCAGCTAACCACGGAGAGTCGTGGAGATAGAGGAACTCTCCCGCCCGGGTCGAGCCGTCAAGATCAAAGAAGGAATACCCGACCCCAGACGAGAAATATGGCTCTATTTCGGGATACTGGTACAGATCGGTAGCCCACCCCGGCCGGTCGGATATGGCGAGCAACGTCAACACAAAAAACGTTGTTTGTATCTTCTTTTTCATTGTGTAAGACCCCCTTTACCGCTGACAGAAGGCGTGTCGGACCCATGGACCTCTGAATGACAGTCCGTGCATCTGGTATAATACGCTCTCTTTTGGTCCCTGGTCGAGGGCCCTCCGGTCCACTGGTTTATTGAGTGTCCCATGTGACACTGCAAGCACAAAAACGGATCCCTTACTTTGAGGAGATTGTTGTTGACCGCGCCGTGATTGCTGTGACAGTTCATACAATTGTCATTCACATCGGCATGCTCAAAGATAAAGGGGCCGCCTTTTTCCATGTGGCACCGGGTGCAGGTTTCAAAAATAGTGGATCGACGCAGGAGATTTTCTTCTGAACTGCTGCCATGAGCTTCATGGCAGTCGTTACAGAACATCTTGTTCTCCAGCACCGGATGGCGGCTGGGAAGCGAAAATTCGGCCTTAATCTCCTGGTGGCATTTAAAACACATGGTCTTGACGTCGCGGGGTGCGGTTATCAGATCAATACCAATATGCACCGGGTGGCAGTCGGAACAGGAGACATCGTTTAGGGCATGTTCACCGGCGTTCCAGTTGTGGATATTAAAGGTGGCATTGGCCGTGTGACATTTCAGGCAGATAAGTGACTTCGCGCCCGCCGGCAGGGTATTAAGATTAATTAACGTATCATGGTTGCACTCGGTCTTTATGTTCTGCAGCCGGTCCGCCTCCACCTTTTCCGGGGTAATGCCTTCAATAGCGAGGCTGCCAGGGCCATGACAGGATTCGCAGTCAACAACGGGCATACCCGCTTTCGTCGAGAGCTGCGCCCCCATGGTGCTGGCCTCAAAATCCTTCCTGATCTGGTCATGGGCGTGACAGGCGGCAAGACAATTGGTGTTGCCCACATAATCGGCATTGATATTACCGACCAACAGCTTCTCGTATTCTTTCAACGGGATAATCGGCTTTGCTGTTTTCAACTTTTCGCAGCCCCCAAGGAGGGCCGCAAGGCCTATGATAAGACAACAGAAAAGAGATAATATTCGCTTTGATTGCACTGTGTGACCTCCCATCAACACGCAGCGGCGAGACGAAGCCGCGGTTTCAAGATAAGTGAATAGTTTTTTTCAGGAGTCAAAAACAAATGTTTGTCTGGTATTGTTTCAGGTTCCTTTCTGCGGCGCTTGTCAAAAGCAAGCGGAGAAGGATCTTTCAGCTGAAACTTGGCAAGAGCCGATCTCAGGGTATCATCGATTGATATATTTGAATTGCCGGCGCGATGATCAGGGATTTTTTGAAAATTCTTTCTCATCAGCTCAATCAATGTGTCGGCGTTAAGATATTTTCGCACGGTTCTTTTGGGTTTGGCGGCAAATTGTCTGGCGGCTTCGATACGATAAATATTGCGTGACTTCATGGTAATCTCCTATGCAATCACTTGGCATTACATAGAAAAATCGCGACCCCATGACTTATCGGCACCAAGGGAATATGTGCTTGCCGGTACCTGAGCAGTTACAAAAACAAATAAGATTTTATATCAGAGATATGTTGCAAAAACAACAACCTTACGTCGTATTTGTGACCTATTCATATAGGGGAGAGGGAGATAATCTGGTACCTGGGGCGTATTGAGTCAGTCCTCTATGCCGTTCAAGGTCCGCCAAGCTGAGTTGTAGCTTTATTTGTAACTACTCAGGTTGTTTAGACTATTAGATGTAGTCTGTTAGGTAAAAAAACAAAGCATTACAAGCCAGTTAGCTATTAAGGCTAAAATTTGTTCACAAATAGGTCGAAATGAAGAGGTCAAAGCGGGCCTCATCTGGTAATTTTTCATCACTAACAGGCTATACACCTACAGACTGTGCACCTGAGCAGTTACGTTTTACTTTGATCATGCGGACATCCTGTTCCGCCTGATTGCTGGTGAAGGGGATCTGGAAATCATGGAGAAAAGCAAACACACAGTCTTCGTGGTTCTCCAGGCGATCAAGCAGATATTGCGACTTGGTCTGTTTTTTGCGGCCTCGTTTAAAGTGTGGGCCTGAAAGACCCTGAACCTTTGGCTGCAGGCCTGGTGGCAAATGCCGGTTACGACAGGCGCATGCGGTAGTCTTCATAGCCGAATTCGCGGACGATTTCCACCGCATCCGTCTCGGGTTCGTAGAGCACGATGGCCGGCAGCCTCACCCCGTTGAAGGTGGTGGTCTTGACCATGGTATAATGGCTCATGTCTTCGATAATCAGCCGGTCGCCTGCCTGCAGGGGACGCGCAAAAGAATAGAGCCCCAGCATATCGCCGGCCAGACAGGACACGCCGCCCAGCCTGTAGGTGTGGGCCAGTTCACCGGCCTGTCCCGCTCCCCGGATGTCCGGCCGATAGGGCATTTCCAGCACATCAGGCATATGGCAGGTGACCGAGGTGTCGAGAATGGCGATCAGTCCGTCATTTTCCACGATATCAAGCACCGTGGTAATCAGGGCGCCGGTATGGATGGCAATGGCCTCCCCCGGTTCCAGGTACACGGTGAGATCATATTTTTTCCTGAAATGATCAACCACCTCGCAGAGCAGATCAAGGTCATAGTAGGGTTTGGTGATGTGATGGCCGCCGCCCAGGTTAAGCCACTGCATGGCCGGCAGGATGTCCTTGAACTGGGACTCGAAGGCCTCGGCCGTCCGGGCCAGGGCATCCGCCCCCTTCTCGCACAGGGTGTGGAAATGCAGGCCGCTGATGCCTTTCATGGATTTGCCCGCAAACTGCTCCCGGCTGATGCCAAGCCGGGAGCCGGGCGCGCAGGGGTCATAGATGGCCACATCGGTTTCCGAGTGGAGGGGATTGACCCGCAGCCCGAATTGCGGCGGGGAGGGGCAGCCGGCAATCAGCGGCTGGAAGCGATCCCACTGGCTGAAACTGTTGAAGACGAGGTGATCGCACAGGGTGAGAAGTTCGCGCAGATCAGCCTCGCTGTAAGCCGGGGCGTGGCCATGCACCTCGCCCCGGAACTCCTCGCGGCCGAGCCGCGCCTCGTGGGGGGAACTGGCGCAGACGCCCTTGAGATATCGGCGGATCACCGGGAAGACCCGGAACATGGCAAAGCCCTTGAGCGCCAGCAGGATATGGCAGCCGGTGCGCTGTTGCACGCTGTCAAGAATCCGCAGATTGCGCTCCAGGGCCCTGCGGTCAACCACATAGGCCGGGCTGGGAACCCGGCGGGGGTCGAAATCTACAAGATAACTTCGGTCCATGGCAGCCCGTGCAGGTTCAGTTTTTCCATGAACGGCGCGGGATCGAACTGCTCCATGTTGAAAACGCCGGTGCCGCGCCAGGCGCCGGTCAGTATCATCATTGCCCCGACCATGGCCGGCACGCCCGTGGTATAGGAAACCGCCTGTGCGCCCACTTCCTCATAGCACTTGCGGTGGTCGCAGATATTATAGATGTAATATTTCTTTTCCTTGCCGTCCTTGATGCCTTTGATCAGGCAGCCGATGCAGGTCCGCCCCTTGGTCAAGGGGCCGAGTGAGGCCGGGTCCGGCAGCACGGCTTTCAGAAACTGCAGTGGCACGATCTGCCGGCCGTTGTAGTCAATCGGCTCGATACTGGTCATGCCTACATTCTGCAGGACCTCCAGATGGCGCAGGTAATTGTCGGAAAAGGTCATCCAGAACCTGGCCTTTCGCAGGCCCGGGAAATTCCTGGTCAGGGACTCCAGCTCCTCGTGGTACATCAGGTAGATCTTTCGAGGGCCGATGCCCTCCGGAAAATCGAAATCGCGGGCGGTTGACAGGGCCGTGGTCTCGATCCATTTCCCCGCTTCCCAGTGGCGGGCCGGGGCCGTCACCTCGCGGATATTGATCTCCGGATTGAAATTGGTGGCAAAGGGCTGGCCGTGATCGCCGGCATTGCAGTCGATGATATCAAGCTCATGCATCTCGTCAAAATGGCGCTCGCGCGCCCAGGCGGTAAAGACGTTGGTCACGCCCGGATCAAAACCAGAACCAAGCAGGGCCATCAGCCCGGCCTTTTTGAACCTGTCCTGATAGGCCCACTGCCATTTATATTCGAACTTGGCCGCATCCCGCGGTTCATAGTTGGCCGTGTCCACATAATGCACCCCGCACGCCAGGCAGGCATCCATAATGGTCAGGTCCTGGTAAGGCAGGGCGACATTGATGCACAGCTCAGGCTTGAACTCCTGCATGAGGGCGACAAGCTCATCCACCCGGTCGGCATCCACCCTGGCCGTCTTAATCGGCCTGGGAAGCTTTACGGCGATGGCATCGCATTTCGCCTTGGTTCTGGAAGCCAGCATGATGTCGGAGAACACCTCCGGCACCTGGCAGCACTTATGAACGACAACCGAACCGACACCTCCGGCACCTATTATGAGCACTCGTGACATGGCAAACTCCTTATCTTTACTTGTGGGCGCGGGAGGACTTGATGAAACGTTCAAACGGCTTTTTACTGACTCCTGGCTTCTGACCCCTGGCTTCTAAAATTTCAGATACGTATAGCCTTCCAGGCAGCTCTCGAAAAAATCAGTCAGCTTGACCCCTTCCCTGGGCTGGATTTTGCCCCGGTGCACCTGCCGGTCTATCTTCCTTTTAATGGTCCGCGCCATGATCTCCGGGCTGTACTGCATGGTGGACAGGACATTCTGGGCCGAAGCGCCCTTGATCACCTCTTCGATATAAAAATCGGCCGGGTCGTCGTCATCACAGTAGACATGCACCTCGTTCAGTCTGCCGAAGAGGTTGTGCATGTCGCCCATCACGTCCTGGTAGGCCCCGGTGAGGAACAGGCCGATATAATAATCTTCATCCTTTTTCAGGGAATGGAGCAGCAGACTCTGGTCATAGCCGTTTCTGGCGATGAACTTGTCGATCTTGCCGTCGGAATCACAGGTGATATCGGCAATGGAGCACCGCTCGCCGGGAATTTCGTCGAGCCGGATCACCGGCATGATCGGCAGCAGCTGACTGATGGCCCAGGTGTCGGCCGCCGACTGGAAGACGGAGAAATTGCACAGATACTGGCTGGCCCGCAGTTCGTCAATCTGCTGCAGCTCCTTGGGCACGAAATCGGCGCGCTTCAGGACGTCACGGATCTGGCCGATGATCTTCCAGAACATGGTTTCTATCTTGGCCCGCTCCTCCATCGAAATAACGCCCAGCTTGAAGGCCTGGATCGAATCCAGCTTGATCTGCTGCACATCGTTGTAAATCTCCTGGTAATTATCCATGGTCAGATCACTGACCGACTCCCGCATGTTGCTGACCAGGAGATGCTCACCGGCTGTCTTCTCGCTATTGAAGCCGTTGGTGGTCTGATGGATGATATTGACAACATTGGTAATGACGCATGAATGATGGGCTGTGACATACCGCCCGCTCTCGCTGACGATGTTGGGATGATGGATGTTGACCTGATCACAGATCTGCTGCAGCACGGCAATGATGTCCGCGGCATACTCCTGCAGCGAGTAGTTCCTTGATGATTGGGTGGCAGAGCGTGACCCGTCATAATCAACGCCCAGGCCGCCGCCCACGTCAAGATATTCGATATTGAGACCGGACAGCACAAGATCGGCGTACATGCGGCCCGCCTCGTTGACCGCATCCTTCAGCACCCTGATGTCCGGAATCTGGCTTCCCACATGGAAGTGCAGCAGTGTGAGACAATCGATCATGCCGTGCCGCCTGAGCAGGGCGACGCCGTTTAAAATCTCGCTGCAGGTCAGCCCGAATTTCGCCCGGTCGCCGCTGGACCCGGCCCAGCGGCCTCCTCCCTGCACCGACAGCTTGGCCCGGATGCCGATCAGCGGAGAAACGTTCATTTCCTCCGAAAGCCTGATGATCATCTCAAACTCGGAGAAATTTTCGACAACAATGATGATTTTGCGGTCAAGCTTTCTGCCGAGCAGGGCCAGGCGGATGTACTCCTCGTCCTTGAAGCCGTTTAACACGGTGAGGGCATTCCTGTTTTCATTCAAGGTCAGGGCGGCCATGAGTTCGGATTTTGATCCGGCCTCCAGACCGTAATCAAAGGGATCGCCCGCATCGATGATCTCCTCGACCACCTCCCGCGTCTGGTTGACCTTGATGGGATAGACGCCGACATAGCTTCCCTTGTAGCCGCTCTCCTCCATGGCCTCTCTGAAGGTCAGATTGATAAGGCGCACCTGGGAGCGCAGTATATCGTGAAAGCGGATAACCGTGGGAAAGGAGATATCCTGGCTCTTGATCTCTTCGATAACCTCGAGGATGTCAATGATGGGTCCGTCCGGCCTCTTTTCCGGCAGCACGCAGAGATGGCCTCTTTCGTTGACGGCAAAATAGCCGTTGCCCCATCGCTCAACGTTATACAGTTCACTGTTGGCGTTAATCGCCATTTTCCGCTTATCCAACATGACCAGTACCCTCCCCGTGCAAAGCAAGAATGAGTTCCCTGACCACCTTGGCAGCGAAAACATCGCTGTTACCGGTGGGATCAATGGCGGGTGCTAATTCCACGACATCAGCGCCGACCAGTTTTTTTGTTTTTAACAGCTTAACAATTTTTATAAAAGAGAGAAAATCCTCGCCTCCCGGCTCCGGGGTGCCTGTGCCGGGTAGGAAAGCCGGATCGAAAAAATCAAGATCCAGGGTCAGATAGACCGGCCGGTCTGCGGGCAGCGCCTCGACAAAGCAGGAAAATTCGGCCAGACTGCAATACAGAGTTTTGTGCTCCTTCATCCAGGCGAATTCCTCCCGTGTGCCGGAACGAATGCCGAACTGGGCCAGCTGATGGCCGGGGCCGAAATGGTCGAGACACCTTCTGATGACCGAAGCGTGGGAGAAATGGTATCCCTGATATCCGTCACGCAGATCGGCATGGGCGTCCAGATGGAGAAGAACCAGATGGGGATAGGCCAGCAGATATTTATTGATAAAAAAATAAGATGCCGAATGTTCCCCGCCCAAGGCCAGAAATTTTATCGATTCCGCCTGAAAATCCAGGAAATCGGTGAGGGCGGCAAACGACTGGCGGGCAACCGTCCAGTCCTCGTTGCCGTCTCCGCTGACGCCGACCCGCAGATTGCCCAGATCAAAAAACGGAGGCAGCTCGGCAAGATCCATGTCAAGATAGGGAGAATAGGTTTCAATATCTTCGGACACCCGCCGTATGGCATCAGGGCCGGCGCCGGCCCCCTTGCGGAAACAGGCGGTGCCGTCAAAGCCGACGCCGATGATGTTCACACTGCGGCTCTGCGGGCTTAAGGCCGGCAGGGCGGGGTAATAAGGGCTTTCCGCCTTCTCACGTAACAACTTGTCCATATTCTCCACCCCATTGAGAGCACTCAGCCCGAATTGCCTGAATTTGCAATACCGGCAATTTCCCGCTGAAAAACAAAAACACGGAAAAAAGGCGAAAACATTGTAGATTCAGTTCAATAGAACTGAGACACGAAACTGAAAAAAATGAAGGAGAAAATATACATGCAATAAAAATAACTTCAAGTCATTTATCATATCCATGCCCTGTTCCCTTACCCATTTTTTTTTATTACCGCTCGTTTTTGTATGACCCGTCGATTTTCATTGTCAAAATCATCACCGCCTTTACAGAGCAGGTAAGTTGCAGCTGCTGCTCATCGGGTTGCTGTTGATTTTCAGAGTGATCCCCTGTAAAAGATTAGGAAGCTGCCATTTTTCAGATAAACCATTGAATATCTTTTGTGATTCAGCACTATACCCCGGCTGAAACAGAACGATCACATGCTTTTCATCACCGACACCCTGATCATCCCCATGCGGGAAATCCATTTTTCCTTCATTCGCGCATCCGGTCCCGGCGGCCAGCACGTTAACCGCTCGGCCACCGCCGTTCAGCTGCGCTTCGACGTGCAGAACTCACCATCATTATCTGCCGAGATAAAAAACCGCTTGAGTCGGCTGGCCGGTTCCCGCTTAAGCAAGGAGGGCATCCTGACCATCGAGGCCCAGGAGTACCGGAGTCAGAAAAGAAACAGGGAGGAGGCATTGCAGAGGCTGGCCAGGCTGTTACGCCTGGCTGCCATGAAAAAAAAGACCAGACGGCCGACAAAGCCTACGACCGCGGCAAAACAACGCCGTCTCGATGCCAAAAAACGGCGCAGCCTCACCAAGCAGACCAGAGGGGGTCACAAGACTGAAGAATAACAATGCGCCGGCTGGCCTGCGGCCCGGATTTCTTCAGACAGAACGGCCGAGAGAGATGGCAAGAACCGCTGCAACTCAGCCTTACGTATCATCTTCAGGCCGGTCTGCAGGAGAAATATGCTCCTGCAAATATGATGCGCTTTTCACGCATTCATCATAATTTATCAAATATATGTCGGCCAGGGTCAGAAAACCTGTAACGATAAGCGGTCCATAGATAATGCCCATAACCCCGAACACCTGCAGGCCGCCGATGATGGATAAAAAGACGAGCAGGGTATGCATCTTCACCTTTACCCCCACAATCTTCGGCTTCAGCAGGTACTCCACGCTCAAGGAGAGAAACATATAGAATATCACCATGGCAAGCCCCTGCGTCACATTGCCCTGCAGCAGAAGCACGAAAGCTGCCGGCAACAGAACAAGGCCGATGCCGACAATGGGCAGAAAGGCGAGAATTGCCATCGCCACACCCCAGATAATCGGTGAAGAGAATCCCCACAACCCTAAGACCACTCCGCCCACAATCCCCTGAATCAGGCCGCATATCCCGTTGCCGATCAGAATGGCCCGGCTGATCTCTTCAAACTTCCTGATCAGCCGTTTCTCTTGCTCATCAGGCAGGGGAGAGAGCCTCATACAATAATTCAGCAACCTTGTCCTGTCGATGAGCAGAAAAAAAATGATGAGAATCATCATGAAAAAATGAAAGATAAACTGCAGAATGTCGGCCGCCCAGGAGCTGGCCTGGTTATAAACAAAAAGCGCGATCATGCCGCCGAACTTGGACAGTTCATTGCCGAACTGCGCCAGTTCAACATGTACGCCGTATCCCTCAAGCAGTTCCTTGAACCTGGCAAGAAAGGCGCTCCCTTCAATAAATTCGTTGAATTTTACCGCCCAGTTTGTCCCTTTTGTCATTTGAAAGAGAGCATAAGCCTCTGTGGACAGGGAACCGACAAAAAAGATAATGGGCACGAATATGAGCAGCACAATCAGCGCACAGGTAACGAGCGAGGAAAATTCAGCGGAAAGTTTCCTGTTGAGAAAAAGATAAATCGGATCAAAAGTTGTGGCCAGCAGGTAGGAAAGAATGATAATTGAAACAAACGGCCACAGAAGACTGCCCAAAAGATAAGTAGCCAGAAGCATCAGGCATAGAAAATAAAGCAGAACTATGGGACTCGGCTGCTGCTTTCTCATGTTTCTTCCTTGTCCGGAAATATGAAAATAAGTTGTTTCAAAGGCTGAGAGAATCAGCTATATTAATAGATCTTCTGCTATGATTTTCGCGAGTAAAGTGATGATCAAAAACTCACTTTACATTACATTATATTAAATATAATAGACATTTCTATCAGAACAATTATTTTTGTACAGAGGAATATTCAGGGGCGGCAAATTTCTCATTGCTTCCCGCCGCAAAGATCCCCGCCTTTCCTCAGGAGTTTTTTATGAATATTTCAATTGAAACAGTGCCCGAAGCCCAGCGCAAGCCAAAGCCCCATGGAAAATCTCTGGGCTTTGGCTCTCTGTTTACCGACCACATGTTTGTCATGGAGTATGACAAGGGGCTGGGATGGCATGATGCCAGGATGACCAAATACCAGGACTTTTCCTTTGATCCCGCCGCCATGGTCTTCCATTACGGCCAGGCGATCTTTGAAGGACTCAAGGCCTACCGGGGTGAAAACAATGACATTTTCCTTTTCCGCCCCAAGGACAACCTGGCGCGCATGAATATGTCAGCCACCCGCATGTGCATGCCGACCTTTGATGTTGATGAGGTGTTCGAATGCCTGCAGACTTTATTGCGGACTGAGCAGGACTGGGTTCCGGATGCAAAGGGCGCCTCGCTCTACATCCGTCCCACCATGATTGCCACAGAGGCGGGGCTTGGCGTTCGGCCGGCAAAAAAATACCTCTTCTTTATCATCCTGACGCCGGTCGGTGCATACTACCCCGAAGGGTTTAATCCGGTAAAGATTTTCGTAACCGACAAATATGTCCGGGCAGTGCCGGGAGGAGTGGGCACGGCAAAAACTGCCGGCAATTACGCGGCAAGTATCATGGCCGCGGTCGAGGCCCAGCAGCAGGGCTTCACCCAGGTCCTCTGGCTGGACGCGGTCCATCGAAAATATATCGAAGAGGTCGGCACCATGAACATCTTTTTTGTCATTGGTGACGAGATCATTACCCCGCCCCTTAACGGCAGCATTCTCGCCGGCATCACCAGGGATTCGGTTATCCAGCTTCTCAACGGCTGGGGCCGTAAAGTTGTGGAACGCCCCATCACCATTGACGAAGTTTTTACCGCCAGCACAAACGGCATACTGCACGAAGTCTTTGGTACGGGAACCGCGGCTGTCATTT
>Ga0180007_10003309_pt1 | contig 18083 bp, 15 predicted proteins | sample MM_PC_MetaG_FD_121122 | JGI IMG/M metagenome (GOLD analysis project Ga0180007, IMG submission 121122) | Groundwater microbial communities from the Aspo Hard Rock Laboratory (HRL) deep subsurface site, Sweden - MM_PC_MetaG | ecosystem: Environmental > Aquatic > Deep subsurface > Groundwater... | reverse complement strand
GCCAAGCCGCTTTGCACCAGCCACTTGTCGCCCACCACGCGGTTCACGGCGATGGGGCGCGCCTCCACCGTGCCGTCGGCCTTGACCAGCATGACCAGGGGCTCGCCCTTGGAATCGCGGGTCACGGCCTGTTGCGGCACCAGAATGCCCTGGTCCTCCACGCCCTCTTCAAGCACGGCGCGGACGTACAGTCCGGGCAGCAGCTCTCCGTTGGGGTTGGGGAACACGGCGCGCATGGTGACGGCTCCTGTGCCCTGGTCCACGGTGATGTCCGAGAACTGGAGCAGGCCCTCCCGCGCATAGGCGCTGCCATCCTCAAAGAGCAGCTTGACCTTGGCTCCGCCCGCTCCGGCCTTCTTGAGCTTGCCGCTGGCCAGCTCGCGCCGCAGACGCATGAGCTCGCCGCTGGACTGGGTCACGTCCACGTAGATCTGGTCGGTCTGCTGAATGGTGGCCAGGGCCGCGCCCTGGCTGGCGGTGACCAGCGCGCCGGGCGTCACCGTGGACTTGCCGATGCGCCCGGCGATGGGCGCGCTGACGCGGGTGTAGGAAAGGTTGATGCGCGCGGCATCCAGGGCGGCCTTGGCGGCTCCCACCTCGGCCTCGGCCTGCTGGTGGGCGGCCTGGGCGTCATCGTTGTCCTGCTGGCTCACCGCGCGAACCTTGGAGAGCCCGGCGAAGCGCTCGGCCTTGAGCCTGGCCGGCAGGGCGTTGGCCTCGGCCTTTGATAGGGAGGCCCTGGCGCTGTTGTAGGCGGCCTGATAGGTGGCCGGGTCGATCTGGTAGAGCAGCTCGCCAGCCTTCACCAGGGAGCCCTCGCGGAACAACCTCTTTTGCACGATGCCGCTGACCTGGGGCCGCACGTCGGCCACGAGGAAGGCGGAGGTGCGGCCGGCCAGCACGGTGGAGAGGGTCACCTGCTGCGGGGCGATGGTGACGACATTCACCTCCGGCGCGGACGCCTGGGGCGGGGCGCCCGCCTGGGAAGACTGGCCGCAGCCGGAAAGGGCGGCCGCAAACATGAGGGCGATGAACGGGGCAATGAAACGCAGTTGCATACGCATGGGGTGTCCTGATCTTTATTTGTGGGGTGGGGGATTGCTCTGCCGAAAGATGGGCCGGGGCTCAGGTGGGGCTGCCCTCGCGGATCTGCTTGATGCCGCCCAGGGAAAATTCCATGATGAAATCCGTGATGCTGTCGATGTTGCTTGCCTTGAGCTCCAACTCCGGGGTCATGCGCGTGATGGCCTCCTTGGCGAAGTCAAAGAGCACGCACTGGCCGATGATGCTGGAGGCGCAGCGGGAGATTGTGCTCTCGTCCTTGCCGGGCAGCATGGCCCGGACGATGTCCTGCAGCATTTCATGGGTCGGGCGGCAGTGGCGTTCAAAGATCCTGGAGAAATGCTGCGAGGGCTCGATGATCTCCTGGGTGAGCCGCCTGCCCAGGCACTCATTCACCGGGTCGCCGTCGCCCACGATCTGGAGCAGGAAGCTTTTCACGTACACGCGCAGCCGCTCCACCGGGGTACTTTGCGGCGTCACGCCCTTGTCGCGCGGGTGCCGCCGCTCCTCGCCTTCAAGGTAGTCCTTGAGCACGGCCACATAAAGCTCCTCCTTGCTGCCGAAGTGGTAGCAAACCGCTGCGACGTTGGCTTGGGCGATGTCGCAGATCTCGCGGACAGTGGCGTTCTTCAGCCCATGTTGGCCGAAGACCTGACGCCCGGCCTGCAGCAGGCGGGCCTTTGTTCCGTGCGGGGCGGCTTTCTTCATGCGTGGCTCCAGTAGACAAGAGGTTTTCATAAACGTCGTTTCAAATTCAAATTGAATTTTAATTTGTGTTTTGTCAAGCCCCGCGGTGCGGGAAATTTTGGGTAAGCCGCCCGCTGCAGGCTCGAGGCAAGGGCCCCTGTGCGCTTGGGAGGTTCGGAAATTCAGGGGGGGGTGTCTTCTTTCCTCTCAGCGATGGCGGCTGCTCGTGGCGAACTGGAGTGCCTGCGCCGGGCGGCTTGCGGAAATAGGCCGGGAGCATCCCCCCGGCTCTAGGGTTTGAGTGGAGCTGCAAGTCCGCTTGAGACGACCTGCGCCATAATCCGGCGGGGATGTCGGGTCTGTCCGAATTGATCTGCCCTACGCTGCGGGCGATGCCGCTCCGCGCACAACAATGGGTGGCCCCGGCCCGCCGTGGCCGCACGGCCTGAGCCCTTGACCATGGCCGATCGATGTTCTATCTGATGGGCGTCTTCGTCAGGCGGCCTGCGGGAAGTCCCGCAGGCTTCCTCTTCTTTTTGCCTGCGAAGGCTGCGGCATATTGGCCGCGTGAGTTTCAAGCCAGAGAGTTGCCCATGTCCAGCATCCCCATTTCCCAGGAAGGCTACACGCTCATGCAAAAAGAGCTGGAAAGCCTCAAGAAGCAACGTCCAGAGGTGTCCGAGGCCATCCGCCTGGCCCGTGAAGAAGGCGACCTGCGCGAAAACGGCGGCTACCACGCCGCGCGCGAGCGCCAGGGCATGATGGAGGCGCGCATCGGCTTCATCGAGGGCCGTATCGCCCAGTACAATGTCATCGACATGAAGACCATGAGCGGCGAAAAGGTCTGCTTCGGCGCCACCGTCGAGTTGGAGGACGTGGAGAGCGGCGAAAAGAAGCGCTACACCGTGCTTGGGCCCGACGAGACCGGCTTCTGCAAGGGCAGCGTGTCCGTGCTTTCCCCGGTTGGCCAGGCCATCCTGGGCAAGACCGTGGGCGACGAGGTCGTGATCATGGTCCCGCGCGGCCGCGTGGAGTACGAGGTCCTGAGCATCGAGTTCAACGGCCCGGCCTTCTCCGCCGCCGACTAGCCCCACCCGACAGGGGGGCGCGTCCCCCGCACTGTTGGGGCCGCCCCTCTGGCCGGGGCAAGAACGGCCCGCGCCGCCCCCCCCAAGAAAATCCTTCCCGAATACTGGCGCCCTTGCCTGCCCTGGTTCGCCGCCTTAGCGGTCCCGGCCCGCCCTGGTCTTGGCCCCGACCTTGGTGTTGACCCTGGCTCCGGTGCCCTGATCCTCGAAGAGATCGTCGTAGACGCGGTTGTCGCCAGGCACACTAAAGTAGCCGTCTTCCACGGTCTCCGGCACGCCCGCCTGCAACAGCTCGCTGACCGTGGCCGTGGCGTAGCCGCGCTGGCGCAACAGCGGCAAGAGCGCGCGCACCAGCGCCGCGGTGTCCTTCGGCACCTGGTTGGCGTGCAGCAGCACGATGGACCCCGGCCGCACGGCCTCGGCAATGGCGCTGGCCCTGGCCGCCACGCTGCCGCCGCCGCCCTCGCCCACCACATCCCACTGGATCACCGCCAGGCCCAGCGCGTTGACGGCGCCCACGGCCTCTGCCCCGCCCCGGCCATAGGGCAGGCGCAAGAGCGTCATGGGCTGCGGGCCGAGCGGCGTCTTGCCCGCCTTGACGCGCCGGGCGTCCAGTTCCTCGCGCAGGAGCTCGGCCTGGGCGCTGGTCCAGAGCACCTGGTCCAAGCGCTTTTGCCCCTGCATGACGCCCAGGTTGGCGTGGCTCCAAGTGTGGTTGGCCAGCTCGAAGCGTGGGTCGGCCATGAGGGAGAGCGTGGCCTCCGGGTGCGAGCGCATCCACTTGCCACCCGCAAAGAACGTGGCCTTGGCCTCGCCCTGGCGCAAGACCTGCACCAGCGCGGCATCGTAGCCGGTGACGTGCACCGTGCGTTCGCAGAGGTCAAAGGTCAGGGCCAGGCGTTTGTCGCCCATGGGCAGGGCCACCCGGCGAATGAGCCCGCGCAACCTGTCGGGCAAGGCAGGCTGGGCATTCACGGGCGCAAGGCGGGCTGGGGGCGCGAGGTCGGGCACGGCCAGGTGGCGGATTGCGCCGTGCGGCTTGCCAGTAGCTTGGGCGACCGTCTGGGCGCCGGTCCGCTTTGCGGTGGCGGCCTGGCAATCCGCGCCGGTCATGGCCTGGCAGGCAACCGCAACCATCAGCAACAAGAACAGCAACGGGGACAGCAATGGGGCTGTTTTTGCGCGCATTGGACCTCCGGGAAAATGCGTGGAGAACATGGAGCCAGAGGTACGCCTGGGGGCGGGTGGGCGTCAAATGGGGGAGAGAGTGGAGAGAGAGAAGGGAGGAGGAGAATATGCCGCCGGTGGCCAAAGCGCCCCCCAAGGGGAGGCATGGGGAACCCCCTCAGAGGAAGCGGAGCTAGCCTAGCCGCGCCTGCAGCTTACAGGAGGAGGCATGGCCGGGGTCAAGCGCCAGGGCTGCCTCGACGAATTTCTTTGCGGCTTTGATGTCCTTGAGGTGATAGTAGGAATTGGCGATGTTGTAGCTGACAACCGGGGCCTGGAGATGGAATTCCTGATCGCCGTGAAGGATCTTCTCATAGATGTCCACAGCCTTCCTGTGCTGCTCGCCATCGGCGTAGGCCAAGGCGTAGTTGTACAACAGGCGCAGATCATCGGGTGCTATCTTGAGGGCGGTCTCGTAATTCTCCAGCGCTTCGCGCCATTTGCCCTGCTTGCGCATGGCCATGCCGCGGCTGTTGAAAACGACGATGTCGTCCTTTGACAGGTCGGTGCCTTTGACCTCGAAATACTGGGAGTAGTATTTCTCCGAAAGCTCCGGTGAGGTTTCGAGGACGGCGTTGGCCATGTCGGCGAGGAGGGAGCAAAGGTAGCGCTTGGCTTCCTCCTGCGCGCAGGCGATGGCCTTGTCGAAGTACTCCTTGGCGAGATCCGGCGACTGCTTGCGGGCGTAGCACTTGCCGATCTCGCACTTGCGATCCACGTTCAGCGGGCTGATGTTGTCCAACTGCAGCATGTAGTTGAGAAACTGGTCCTGGTTGCCCTCCCGGTGGACATCCGCCAACTTCTTGAGAGGCTCGAGGTATAGGGGTGAGGACTGGTGGGCCTTCTCAAACTCATCGACGGCCTCGGTCTCGTTGCCGCCGCGCATGAAGGCCTCGCCCCGCAGCATAAAGGCGATGGCGCTGTCCTGCTTCATGCCGAGGATGGCGTCGCAAACCTTGAACACCTTGTCGTATTCGCCAAGGTCCAGATGCATGCGCGCATCCTGCACAAGCTGGCTGAGCTTTGTCTGCGGCTTGATGACCGAGGCCATCTTCTCGATGATCATGTCCACGGACACCGGCTTGGTGAGGACATGGTCCACGCCGATCTCAAAGAGCAGAGACAGGGCTTCCTTGGTGGTTTCGTAGGTCAGGAGGATGACCTTCTGCTGGGGATACAGCTGCTTGACAGAGCGCACGAAGTCCAGGGTCGGCTTGCCAGCCAGGAGGCGCTCGGTCATGACCAGCATCGGGCCGTTTGTCTGCGCCCGGCTCCGAATCCCCCTCAGTGCGGCTTCTGCGTCCCGAAACGACTCCACGCAGTCGCGCGCGATCTGCAGGGTGCGCAACACCCCCGTGCGCATGGTCTTGATGAACAGCGTATCATCGCTCAGGATCATGAGGGTGCCGCCCTGGACCTCCAGAAAGCACCGGATGTCATTATCATACATCGGTGACGCGGGCGCGGCCTGTCGTATCTTCGTCGAGGGGACAATCTCCGCCAGCCAGGAAGAAATCTCGTCCATCGCTACCCCTTGTGCCGCTGAACACTGGACAGGAATGCATAACAATCTTGGCTTATTGCTAGCACAAGGCGTGTTTGTTTGTCGACTCCTATCTACTAGACCGTTGCATTTTCTCTCTACTCTTTGCGGTGCTTTTGCCTGGGCCGAGGCCGAGCAGGCTCGCGCCGCTGCTCAAGAGCGGCTGCCAGGCCAGGGTTCCAGCGGGCGGCTAGCGCCGGAAGCGGTTGCGCACGGCCAGGGCGAAGAGGGTGCCTTGGATGATGATGAGCAGATGCCAGATGCCCTGCGCCACCTTCACCCAGCCGTCGCCACCAATGTCCTTGGTGAAAGGAATGAATTGCATGGCCGCTGTGGCGTTCATGGTGTCGCGGAATTGGGTGAGCTGCCCGGAAAGGCCGTGGAGCCAGGGCATTTGGCTCCAAATTCCTTGAAAAACTGCATGCCCAAAGGGGCTGCACGCTAGAAAAGGTAGCACCGTCAGGAGCCCCAGCAGACCTCCTGCGCGTATCATGCCCTCTCCAAAGCCGCTGGTGATGCAGTACCAAAAGGTGAGAGAGAAGATGCACCTAGGCAGAGCTACAAGAGAGGACAACATCAGCACGGTCAAAGCCTGGAGCCTTGTAAGCCACGAACAACTCGCGCAGAGCACTGTGTCCAGATTGGCAAGCCAAAATGGAAATAAGGACAGTTGCTTGAGCCCCATAAGCTTCTCGCGGTAGTGCCACTCGGAGACCATCTTGCGGTCATGTTCCTCGTCGGCCCGCTTTTTCATAGCCCGGTAGAGCCGTTCACATCCAAGCAAATTACCTAGACTCTTACCGCCGTGAATTTCCAGCCCCAGGCGGTTTGGCCAGTGGTATTGGTTGAGGGTGAAAAAGGGTAACTCAGCGGGAGTGAAGATAATGTGCTTAAGGCTGCTGGGCTTCATGCCCAGCAGGAGCAAATTACCATCCTTGGCGGACTTTACACCAGTGAAGCTCGCAGTGTTTGTGAACGTGACCTCATGAAAACTCGTAGGCCCTTTAAATGTGGCCCCATGAAAATCCACACGCTCACTGAAGTGAGATTTAAAGAATGATACTGAACCATTGAACGTAGCCTCGAAAAATGAAATTGATGGCAACTGGCGCTGACCCTCAAACGCAAAGAACAGAATATCTCCTGGGAAGCAAGTGCGACTCAAATTGCACCTTGCTTCCTTCTCGTCACGCAGTACTCTCAGGATCACATTCTCAATGCGGTCGATAATGAGATTGTTGAACTCTTCTAACGTATAACAGTCTTCACTGCCCAAACCCTTCCGCTTCTCATCCTTCGGTGCATGGAAAATGCAATATCGCTTACCGTCAGCCGGGTCTTCGAAAACAATAGGCTGTGCATCTTGCCAGCCATTAACCCTTGCATCACATAAACAACACACACGCTCCATCACCCCGCACCCCCTTTCCCCAACCTTCCCATATCCGATACCGAATACCAGCCGCCATGCAAAGGGCCAAATCGAGCCCAGGTGCCGCCCCCTTCCAAAGCGCAATCAATTGGCGTAAGCAAACCAAACGTATGGTGCATCTGGAACACGTGAACTGCATATTGGGCGGAGCCCAGGCCCTGAAGGACGTCACGCTGCATGTGGAGCGCGGCGAATTCGTGTTTTTGACCGGCCCCTCGGGCGCGGGCAAGACCACCCTTTTACGCGTGCTCTACGGCGACCTGAAGCCCAAGAGCGGCGCGGCCGACGTGGCCGGGGTGGACCTCATGCGCCTGCGCGGCGCGCAGCTGCCCGAGCTGCGGCGCAAGGTCGCCGTGGTCTTCCAGGACTTCAAGGTCCTGCCCGAGCGCACCGTGTTCGAGAACATCGCCATCGCGCTGGAAGTGCGCGGGGTGTCGTCCGTCAGCATCGACAAGCGCGTACGCGCCGTCATCCGTGCGCTGGACCTGGAGGAGCGCTCCTACGCCCGCTGCGGCGAGCTCTCCGGCGGCGAGCAGCAGCGCGTGGCCATTGCCCGCAGCATGGTCGTCAACCCGGAGCTGATCCTGGCCGACGAGCCCACAGGCAACCTCGACTCCGACCTCTCGCGCCACTTGATCGAGCTGTTCAAGCAGTTCAACACCTACGGCACCACCATCATCATGGCCACGCACAACCGCGAGGTGCTGTCCTGGGCGCCGGAGGCCCGGCAGGTGCATCTGGTGCGCGGGGTCATAACCGAGGCGCCGCCCTCAGCCGCTGGCTGGGTGCTGGACACCAAGCCCATCATCGGGGGCCGCGCGTGAGCACCACCAAACTTTTCCTGCGCGGCGTGGCCGACATGCGCCGCTTCCCCCTGCCGCAGCTGTGCACGCTTTTGACCGTGTGCATGGTGGCGCTGCTTGCGGGCACGGGCCTTTTGATTCTGCACAACGTGCAGAGCGAGGTGCTGCGCACCCAGGGCCAGGCGCGCTTCCAGATCTACTGGAAGGTGGGCGCGGACCTGACGGCTGTGGAAGCCCAGTGGACGGACCTGAAGCGCGCACCCGGCATCGCCGAGGTCAGCACCTTCACCCCCCGCGCGGCCCTGTCCGAGCTCATGCGCGGCCTGGCGCCCAAGAATTCCGGCGGCGGGCTGGCAGCCAGCAACGGCGCCAACGGAACCTCCGGCGCAAGCGTCGGCGAAGACTTTGCCTGGCTGGAGGGCGAGAACCCCCTGCCCGCCACGGCCCTGGTGAGCTTCAACATTCCGCCCGACGAGCAGCCCGAGCCCTGGATGGGCCGCATGTACGCGCGCCTGAAGGGGCTCGAGGGCGTGGAGCAGGTGACCTACAACCCCACGCAGCTGACGCTCGCCACTGGCTGGATAGCCCTGGTGCAAAAGGCCGCCTGGCCCGCGCTGGGGTTCTTCGCGCTGGTGGTGGGGCTGGTGGTGGGCAATACGCTCAAGCTCATGATGCTGGCCCGGCGCGACGAGGTGGAGATCCTCTCCCTTGTGGGCGCGCGGCCCTGGTTCATCCGCGCCCCGCTCTTCGCCAATGGCGTGGTGCAGGGCCTGTGCGGCAGCGTGCTGTCCCTCTTCTGCCTCAAATTCCTGCAGACCTGGCTGCGCAGCGTGCTCGACGTGCCACCGCTGTTCCTCAAGGTCGAATTCCTGCCCCTATGGCAGAGCGTAGCGCTGGTGCTCTGCACCACCTGCGTGGCTGGCCTAGCCAGCCTCATCGCCGCCAGAAAATAACCCGCCCACGAATTTCCCAGCGCCCCGGCGCTAATCTATCAGGAGGAATCCCATGCCCGTCACCAAGACCAGCAAGAAGATGACCGCCCGCAGCTCCAAGATGACCAGCGGCCTGGAAAAGGCCCCGCACCGCTCGCTTCTGTCGGCCCTGGGGCTGACGCACGAGGAGATGCGCCGCCCGCTCATCGGCATCGCCAACGCCGCCAACGAGATCATCCCCGGCCACATGCACCTGGACCGCATCGCCCAGGCCGTAAAGGACGGGGTGCGCATGGCTGGCGGCACGCCCATGGAATTTCCGGTCATCGGCGTGTGCGACGGCCTGGCCATGAACCACGAGGGCATGCGCATGTCGCTGCCCAGCCGCGAGATCATCGCCGACTCGGTGGAGATCATGGCCACGGCGCACCCCTTTGACGCCCTGGTGCTCGTGCCCAACTGCGACAAGGTCGTGCCGGGCATGCTCATGGCCGCGCTCAGGCTCAACATCCCCACCATCGTGGTGTCCGGCGGACCCATGATGGCGGGCGAGGTGCGCGGCAAGCGCGTGGACTTGATCAACGTGTTCGAGGCCGTGGGCCGGGTGAAATCAGGCAAGATGGACGAGGCCGAGCTGAGCGAGCTGGAAGAGAGCGCCTGCCCGGGCTGCGGCTCCTGCGCGGGCATGTTCACAGCCAACTCCATGAACTGCCTGTCCGAGACCATCGGCCTGGCTCTGCCGGGCAACGGCACCATCCCCGCCGTGCAGGCCGCGCGCCTCCGCCTGGCCAAAGAGGCCGGCATGCAGATCATGGAGCTTCTCAAACGCGACATCCGCCCGCGCGACATCGTCACTGAGAAGAGCGTTAAGAACGCCGTGACCCTGGACATGGCCCTGGGCTGCTCCACCAACACCGTGCTGCACCTGCCGGCCATCTTCCGCGAGGCGGGCCTGAATCTCGACCTGACAATCTTCGACGAGGTCAGCCGCAACACGCCGAACCTCTGCCGCCTGTCTCCCGCCGGGCAGCACTACATCCAGGACCTGCACGCCGCGGGCGGCATCCAGGCCGTCATGGCCGAGCTGGCAAGCGCCGGGCGCATCGAGACCGGGGCCATGACCTGCACCGGCAAGACCGTGGGCGAGAACTTGAGCGAGAACAAGTCCCGCGTGCGCGACTACGAAATCATCCGGCCCGTGGGCGAGCCCTACGCGCACGAAGGCGGCATCGCCGTGCTGCGGGGCAACCTCGCGCCCCAGGGTGCGGTGGTCAAGCAGTCCGCCGTGGTGCCCGAGATGATGCGCCGCAAGGCCGTCGCCCGGCCCTTCGACTCCGAGGAGGAGGCCTGCCAGGCCATCCTGGCCGGGGCCATCAAGCCCGGCGACGCCGTGGTCATCCGCTACGAAGGCCCCAAGGGCGGGCCCGGCATGCGCGAAATGCTCACCCCCACCAGCACCATCATGGGCATGGGCCTGGGCGAAAGCGTGGCCCTCATCACCGACGGGCGCTTCTCCGGCGGCTCGCGCGGGGCGGCCATCGGGCACGTCTCGCCCGAGGCGGCCAGCGGCGGCATCATCGGCCTGGTGCAGGACGGGGATATCATCGAGATCGACATCCCGGACCGCAAGCTGAACCTGCTGGTGGACGAGGCCGAACTGGCGCGGCGCAAGGCCGCCTTCAAGCCCAAGCGCAAGAAGATCAACTCGCCCTTCCTCAAACGCTACGCCGCCCGTGTGAGCAGCGCGGCGCAAGGGGCGGTGCTGGAATAAGAGCAGAGCCTCCGGCGGCTGGGGGACTTGAAGTCCCCCAGACCCCCACATTGCGCCGAAAGGGCTGTTTCAGGAGGAACCTGAAACAGCCCTTTCGGCTTTCCTTGAGGAAGTCACGGGAGAGCGACTTTCTGTAGGTCTTCGTTTCGCTTCAAAAAGGGGCCAACCGTGTACGGATTTTCGAGGGTCCCCCCTTGAAAATCCGTACACATTGCCAGGGCCAGCCCGGCCAACGCCTCTGCCCGCTCCACCCCGGCCCAGGCCAATGGGGGGTCCGGGCGTCAGCCGTTATGATGAGCGGTCTTTCCGCGAATCTTACGGCTGTCGACAGCATAGATGGGCCTCAGGCCCCAGGCCGCCGGAGGCATCCCAGGCTCAGGCCGCCGGAGGCATCCCAGGCTCAGGCCGCCGGAGGCATCCCAGGTTCCGCCCCTGGCCGCCTGGGGCCTAAAACCCGCCTAGCCCAGCCGACCCCGCGTCCAGGCCACGATGTCCTTGGCGGGCATGGCCCCGGACATGCGGTCCACCTCGCGCCCGCCCCGGAACAGCGCCAGGGTGGGGATGGACTGGACCTGGAAGCGCGCGCCCAGCGCCTGGTGCTGCTGGGTGTCCACCTTGCCCAGGCGCACGCCCGGGCCGAGCAGCCGCGCCGCCTCCTCAAAGGCCGGAGCCATCATCTTGCACGGGCCGCACCACGGCGCCCAGAAGTCCACCAGGAGCGGCAGCTCGTCCTTGGCCAGCAGGCGGTCCAGCAGGGGCGCGTCCAGGTGCAGCACCTCCACACCGGCCAGGGGGCGGGCGCATTTGCCGCACACGGCCAGGTTGAGGCGTGTTTCATCAGCACGGTTCACGGCATGACAGGTGGGACAGATGAGGTGTTTCATGGCCAAAAGGATAAGCATGGCGCGACCGGGCGCAAGGCCTCAGGAGGCGTGGCCGAGATTATTTCCGGGCGGCTTGCCAGCGCCAACTTCTCGATGTATAACAAATCGTGGTGTAGATATTTTTGCGGGGAATGCCATGAAGGAAATCAAATTCGATCCATCAAATGCTGAAATCATAGCACAAATGCGCAGCATTCCGACCATGGCCCACTTGCCGGACGAGCTCTTGGCCGAGGTGGTGCGCATGTCCAAAATCCGTAAATATGAGAAGGATGAGATCATCATCCTGGAGGGTTCCAGCGATCCCTGGATATACTTTATGGTGCATGGCGAACTTGAGGTGAACCACCAGGGCATCCCGGTGCACCGGCTGAACCGTTTCGGAGACATGTTCGGCGAGATGGGCCTCATCGACGGCGGGCCACGTTCGGCCACGGTCAAGGCCCGCACCCCGTCCCTCTGCCTGGCCCTGGATGCGTCGCTGTTCAACCGCATGGAAGAGTCCAACCGGGTCGCCCTGAAGAACGCCTTCAACCAGACCATCGCCGAGAACATGGCCGAACGCCTGCGCGAGGCGAACAAGAGGGTGGCGGAGAGCGCCCCCTGGCCCCCGGTGCGCCTGGCCCGCTGAGTGTAAGCCCCGTTTTCGTCGGCAGCCTAGTCCGCGTAGTCAGCCGAGTCGAGCAGGATGCTCACCGGCCCCCAGTTCACGAAATCAAGCCACATCTCGGCTGCGAACACGCCTTGGGCGAAGTCTCCGGGTGCGCTTGCGGCCAGGTCCGCCGCCAGGCGGTCATAGAGCGCGCGGGCCAACTCCGGCGCTGCGGCAGCGCTGAAGCTCGGCCTGCGGCCCCGGCGCGTGTCGGCGTAGAGCGTGAACTGCGACACCAGCAACAGCCCGCCGCCCGTGTCCCTGAGGCTCAGGTTCAGCTTGTCCGCGTCATCGGGGAAGATGCGCAGGTCGAGGAGCTTGGCGCACAGGGTGGTCCACAGACGCGTGCCGGGCAGGTCCAGGGTGTCGGCCTTGCCGAACCCGGCCAGCACCAGCAGGCCGGGACCTATCCCGCCCGCCGCCACAGGCCCGGCGGCGCCTGCCACATCCACTCGGGCGCGGCTCACGCGCTGGAGCAAGAGCCGCATCAGTCCTCCATGTACGTCGCGCGCGAGGTGCCCTTCTCGGACACGCTGACGCTGGCGAGGCGCACGTGCGGCGCGGCCACCACCAGCCTGTCCTTGATCTCCTGGTACAGATGCCGGGCCAGGTTCTCGCTGGAGGGGTTGCGCTCAGAAAAGGCGGGCAGGTCGTTCAGGTGGCTGTGGTCCAGCGCGCCGACGGCCTCCCGCGTGAGACGCTTGAGCTCGCCGAAGTCCACCAGGATCTCCACGGCGGGATCGAGGTCGCCGCCCTCCACCTCGACGGTGACGCCGAAGTTGTGCCCGTGCAGGTGCTCGCACTTGCCGTTGTAGTTGCGCAGCTGGTGCGAGGCGCAGAAGGCCTCGTCCACGGTGAGTCGCCATTTTCCGGCCATTGTGTAACCTCCCCGGCCGCTTGGGCCGCTGTGTGCGCTGACTCTGGAAATATTCGCGTGCCTGCGGGTTTTGTCAACCCGGAGGCCCGGGCAGTGTGCCGGGCGTGGCCGCTGCCCAGGGTCTTTGCCTCGGCCCGATAACGCTCGCCGCAACGGGCCGCCGTTCACCAACGCCTGTCCGCCGTTCCCCGGATTTGCGTTGAGACTTGACCCGCGTGGTGCCTAAACCGGAGCATGGACGAGCCCGCGCACACCCAGGCAGCCTCTCACGACAGGCCAGCACAGGACAGGCCGCTCCCGCTGGTCGTCATGTCCACGGGCTGCCTGTTCCATCTGCCCCTGCCGCAGATTGCCGCCATTGCCCGCGCTGCGGGCTTTGCCGGGCTGGACCTGGTCATGGGTTCGCCGAAGATCGCGCCCGGCGCGGAGGTTGAGGCCGCCCACGCCATCTGCCCGGTGCGCGTGGTGCATGCGCCCTTTCGCAACTGGAGCGCCTGGGGCGGGCACCTGAACGCCTGGCGCGCCGCCGTTGATCTTGCGGGCGGGCTGGTCTGCGCCGAGAACGGCCACAACGTCCATGTGACCCTGCACCCGCCCGCCGGGACCATCCGCGACGCCATCCAGACCCGCTGGTTCTCCCGCGCCGTGGACCTGCCCCGCCTGCTGGATGTGGCCCCGGGCGTCAGCCTTTCCCTGGAGAACCTGCCCTGGTCGTCCAACCTCGGGGGCGGCGGGCTGTTCGCCAAGGACAACCTCGCCGAGCTCCTGGCGGAGTGTCGGGCCAAGGGCCTGGGCCTGACGCTCGACGTCTGCCACCTGGGGGTGTCCGACCGAGACGTGCTGACGGACCTGGACAAGGTCCCGCCGGGGCTGTTCAGGCATGTGCACTTTTCCGACGCCTCGGGCTACACCGAGCACCTGCCGCCCGGCCAGGGCGTGCTTCCGCTGGGCCCGTTCCTGGCCCGGCTTGGCCAGGCGCGATACACGGGGACGGTGTCCCTGGAGCTTGACCCCTCGCAGTTGCCGGACATCCAGCATGACGGCGACAACGAGCCCCTGGTGCGCGCCCTTGCCGCCCAGCGCCAGGGCATGGCCGCCGCCCTGGCAGGCGACCCGCCCCCCACCTGGTGCGGGAGCAGGCAGCCCGCCTGCTCACCGCAGCCTGTGGCCGCCTTCGGGTAGCCGCCTGCAACTTGCCGCCTGCGGGCGCACGGTTTTCGTCCGCCTTGCCCACACGCCGCATCCGGGCTACATCATGCAGGCAGCGTCCACACCTTTGCCACCAACTTCGCCAAGGAGCGCCCATGCGCCAGAATACCCTGAGCGGCCTGGCCCCTTCCGCAGGCCAGCGCCAGCAGACCGAGACCGACCGCTACGCCCACGGCGGCAACGTGCACAAGCTCACCGAACGCGCAGGCGTCCGGCCCGGCGAACTGGTGGACTTCTCCGCCAGCATCAACCCCCTTGGCCCGCCGTCCTGGCTGGCCGAGGAGATCGCCAGCTCCCTGACGGATGTGGTCCACTACCCGGACCCCGAGGCCGCGGACCTGACCCTGGCCGCCTGCGAGCGTTACAAGGTTTGGCCCACCCAGGCCCTGGCCGGAAACGGCGCCTCCGAACTCCTGCCCGCGGTCTGCAACCTGGCCGCGCGCATGGGTCTCAAGCGGGCCATCATTCCGGTGCCCGCCTACGTGGACGTGGACCGCTGCTGCCGCCTGGCCGGGCTGACTGTCGAGACGCTGGCCTGCCGCGCCCAGGACCTCTTCGCGCCGGACCTGGAGCGCCTGGCCGGGATGCTCACGCCCGCCGCCCCGGCAGTGGTCATGCTCACCAGCCCCAACAACCCCACGGGCGTGGTCATCCCCGCGCGCCACGTGCGCGACCTGGCCAAGGCCTTTCCGGCCAGCCTGTTCGTGGTGGACGAGAGCTTCGCCGATTTCGTGCCGGGCATTGAAAACGAGGGCACGGGCCGCGAGCCCGGCGCTGCTGTCGGGGCTGGCAGGCTGGTGCGCCTGCGGCCGGACAACGTCATCGTGCTGTCGTCGCTGACGAAATTCTACGCCCTGCCGGGCCTGCGCCTGGGCCTGTGCTTCGGCGCGCCGGAGACCATCGCCCGCCTGCGCCGCAGGCTGCCCGCCTGGAACGTCGGCACCCTGGCCCAGCGCGTGGGCGCGCGGGCCCTGCGCGACCTGGACTACCAGCAGCGCACCGTGCGCGAGGTGGCCTCCCTGCGCGAGGCGCTCACCAAGGAGCTGCGCGAGATTCCCGGCCTGCGGGTGTTCCCGGGCAACGCCAACTTCCTGCTCTGCCGCCTGGACCGCGTGGGCATGACCGCTCAGCCCCTGTTCGAGCGCCTGCTCTCCGAAGGCCTGGCCCTGCGCCTGTGCGCCAACTTCGAAGGCCTGGACGACAGCTATTTCCGCATCGCCGTGCGCACAAAGGACGAAAACGTCCGGCTGGTGGACGCCCTGGGGCGCTTCTCCGGCGTCATCAAGGCGCCCTCCCCCATAAAGGTCCGAAGGACCCCGGCGGTGATGATCCAGGGCACCTGCTCCAACGCAGGGAAAAGCGTGCTGGCCGCGGGCCTGTGCCGCATCCTCCTGGAGGACGGCTTCGACGTCGCGCCCTTCAAGGCCCAGAACATGTCCAACAACTCCGCCGTAACGCCTGACAAGGGCGCAGGGGGAGGCGAGATAGGCCGGGCTCAGGCCACCCAGGCCCAGGCCTGCCGCCTCACCCCGGACGTGCGCATGAACCCGGTGCTTCTCAAGCCCACCGGCGACACCGGCTCCCAGGTGGTCATCCTGGGCCGCCCCGTGGGCCAGATGAACGTGCAAGAGTACCACGCCTACAAGCCCGAGGCCTGGCGCGCCGCCACGAGCGCCTACGACTCCCTCGCGGCGGAGCACGGGCTCATGGTGCTGGAGGGCGCGGGCTCGCCCGCCGAGGTCAACCTGAAGCACCAGGACATCGTGAACATGGCCATGGCCCGGCACGCGGGCGCCAAGGTGCTCCTCGTGGGCGACATCGACCGGGGCGGGGTCTTTGCCGCGCTCTCCGGCACCTTCGACATCCTGGACCCCGAGGAGCGCGCCCTGGTCGTGGGCCATGTGCTGAACAAGTTCCGGGGCGACGCCAGCATCCTCACGCCCGCCCTGGATTTCCTCTACCGCCGCACCGGGCGGCCCGTGCTCGGCGTGGTGCCCTACCTGCACGACCTGGCCCTGCCCGAGGAGGACTCCCTCGGCATCCGCAACACCGTTGCAGACAAAAACAGCAAGCATCCAGATTCACTTGATATCGCGGTTGTGGTCCCGCAGCGCATCTCCAACTTCAACGACCTGGACCCCCTGGCCGCAGAACCCGACGTGCGCCTGCGCCTCGTCCACGATGTGCGCGAACTCGCCCCCGACGGAAAGACCCCGGACGCCGTGATCCTGCCCGGCAGCAAAAACACCATCGAGGACATGCGGGCCCTGCGCGGCGCTGGCTTTGCCGCCGCACTGCGCGGGCTGCCGGACTCCACCAGCATCATCGGCATCTGCGCGGGCCTGCAAATGCTCGGCCTGCGCGTGGACGACCCGCTCGGCCTCGAATCCAGCCAGAAAAGCGCCGACGGATTCGGCCTGCTGCCGCTCGTCACCACCCTCGAACGCGACAAGACCCTCACACGCATGAGCGCCACCTGCCTGCGCACCAGCCAAACCCTCACCGGCTACGAGATCCACCACGGCCAGACCGAGATCGTCGACACGCCCGGACAGCAAGCCCTGCCCCTGGCCCAGGACTCCACAGGCCGGCCGCTCTCCTTCGGCCTCGAGGCCCCAAGCGGCTTGCCGCGCTCCCTGCCGCGAATATGGGGCACCTACCTGCACGGCGTCTTCGACGAGGACGCCTTCCGGCGCGCCTTCCTCGACGACCTGCGCCAAGCCAAAGGACTCAAACCCCTGCGCGACCCGCAGACCCGCTTCGGCCTGGAACCCGCCCTGGAACGCCTCGCCGCTGCCCTGCGCCAACACCTGGACATGAAACGCGTGTACCAGACCCTCGGCCTCACACGGCCCGGCAGCCTGCTGGGCTAGACCTTTGGCCGCCAGGGGCGCTGCCCCCGGCCCCCCCATTGGCCTAGGCCAGGGGTGGCCGGGGCAGAGGGCAAGACTTGGCTGGCCGCAAACAATGTGTTCGGATTTTCGAGGGGAGACCCTCGGAAATCCGAACACGGTTGGCCCCTTTTTGAGCCTTGGCAAAGACACCAGAAAGTTCTCCCATGACTCACACAAGCCGAAAGGGCTGTTTCAGGTTCCTCCTGAAACAGCCCTTTCGGCTTAATGGGGGGGTCTGGGGGGCCTCAGGCCCCACAGCCGCCGGAGGCGCAGCGCCCCTGACTGGTGGCTTACCCGATGAAGAACTCGCTGGTGGTTTCGAAGAGCTTCTTGCTGTCCTTCTTGATGTTGAACAGGTCCGGGTCGCGCAGGAGGTTGTCCAGCAGGCGCACGAGCACGCGCCGGGTCACTTCGCCCACGAGCACGCCTTGGCCGTCGACAACGGGCAGTGCGCGGATCTTGCGTTCGCGCAGGAGCTGGCGGGCGTTCAGGATGAAGTCCGAGGCGCGCACGGTAGGCAGGTCGGTGCGCATGATCTCGCGCACGGGCTTGTCCTTGTTGGCCTTGAGGGAATGTTGGAGCTTGCGCACCACCTCGACCTCGCTGATCTTGCCGCCCTCGTGCCCGTCCACCATCTCCGGGGTGAAGAACAGCCCCAGCAGCTCCAGCATGGTGACAACGCCGACGAGCATGCCCTGCGTGTCGACAACGTAGGTGTAGCGTGAGCGGTTGCCGGGGTTGGCGTACCATTCGATGATCCGGGATACGGGCTCGTCCGGGCCGACGCGGGTGGGGTCGTGGCGCATGATCTGTTCGATACGCATGGCGGCACCTCCAGGGTTAGGGACCGCGCCAGGGGAGGCGGTTGTGCGTTTATTGTGCGCCCGCTGACCAAACGCGTCAAGGGGCCGACCCGGGCTTTGCTTGGCGCTCGGGTGTGGTTACAGGGCCACCAGTTCGTATTCCCGGCTGCCCAGGCCCAGGTCCTCGGCATAATCCAGCCCCATGGCCGGGGGCAGGTT
>Ga0180007_10003308_pt1 | contig 18083 bp, 14 predicted proteins | sample MM_PC_MetaG_FD_121122 | JGI IMG/M metagenome (GOLD analysis project Ga0180007, IMG submission 121122) | Groundwater microbial communities from the Aspo Hard Rock Laboratory (HRL) deep subsurface site, Sweden - MM_PC_MetaG | ecosystem: Environmental > Aquatic > Deep subsurface > Groundwater... | reverse complement strand
GCGAATTTAATTTAATTATGAAGTGTCCTTATTGTGGTGATGTGGTAAATAAAGTAATTGATTCTCGTCTTACGACTAATTCTTTGTCCATAAGACGCAGGAGAAAATGTCTTAAATGCAGCAGGCGTTTTACAACCTATGAGAGAATTGAAAGTGTTCCTTTTATGGTCATCAAAAAAGACGGAAGAAGAGAACCATTCAAAAGAGAAAAATTATTGAGCGGATTGATTAGGTCGTTCGAAAAAAGGCCGGTTAGCACTGCGGATATCGAGAATTTGGTCGAAGAAACAGAAAAGGAGGTGAAGGAAAAGTTCTATGATGAGGTCTCGTCGGAGAAAATAGGAGAAATTGTTATGCGTAGCCTGAGGAAAATGGACGATATTGCTTATGTAAGATTTGCTTCTGTTTATAGACAGTTCACCGACGTAGATGATTTTTTAAAAGAAGTTAAGCAATTTTCTCACACCAAAAGAAGGAGGAAATAAATATGGAGAAATTGATAGACAAATGCCAGATCAAGCAGTTCACAATAGAAAAAGTGAGAAAAAGAGATGGGAGGGTCGTTTCTTTTGATAAATCCAAGATTGCAGATGCAATATTTAAAGCTGCTGAATCTGTTGGTGGTGAAGACAGGTTTTTAGCCGACCAGTTGGCGAAAGTAGTAGAGTTCTATATTGGGAAAAAAGGCGTAGATGTTCCGGAGATAGAAGAGATTCAAGATGCAGTCGAAAAAGTCCTTATTGAGACAGGACATGCTAAAACAGCAAAAACATTCATACTTTATAGAGATTGGCGGACACGAGTAAGAAATACTATGAAAGTCAGCAAGCAGGCAAAATCTTCTAATATTTCGTCCACGGATTTTGCTTTGATGGTATCAACCAGTCAAATGGCTGATATTCTTCCATGGGATAAGAAAAAAATCAGTGACGCACTAATAAAAGAATGTGATATTTCTCCTTCCATTGCAAGCACAATTGCTTCAAGTGTTGAAGAGAAAATTATGCGCAGCGAACTTAAAAATATTTCGACTATTCTAATAAGAGAATTGGTTGACAATGAACTTTTAGTAAGAGGATACAGTAAGCATCTCAAACGGGAGAAACTGTTGGGGATGTCTATGTTCAATCTTGAAAATATAGTTTTTTCCAAATCCAATGAAAATTCTAATATTGCCGCTAATAATCCCGAAGCGGTAAATTTGGAAATTGCAGAAAATACTTTAAAGCAATATTCCTTGGAAAAACTTTTTTCTACTGAAGTTTCCCAAGCTCATTTAAAGGGCATTATCCATATTCATGATTTAGGTTATCCCATTAGAGTTTACTGCTCTTCTCATTCCATTGAATACATAAAAAAATACGGTCTTGAATTAAATAATCTTGACACCTCTTCTTTCCCTGCTTCTCATGCCCGCACATTGACCGGACATTTGAACACTTTTCTTGCTTCCATGCAGGCTTATTATGCAGGCGCTTTGGGGGTTGGATATATAAATATTCTTTATGCTCCTTATCTTGTGGGCATGAGCGATAAACAGCTCAAACAAGAGGCGCAGTATTTAATATTTTCATGCTCACAGAATGCTTTTTCAAGAGGCGGACAGACATTATTTTTAGATTTTAATCTTCATACCGGTGTCCCGAGTTATCTTGCAGATGTTCCTGCTATTGGTCCGGGAGGTAAATATACAGGGAAAACATACAAAGATTACGAAAAAGAAACACAAAGATTTTGCAAAGCGTTGATGGATGTATGGAGGGAAGGCGACTGCTATGGGCATGTGTTTGCTTTTCCTAAGATGGACTTACACATTAATAATGATACTTTCAGCGACTCGGCACAACATGAGCTTTTTGAGTATGCTTGCCAGGTTGCGTCAGAAAATGGCTCGCCATACTTTGTCTTTGATAGAGATGAGGTTACAATTGCTCAATGTTGTCGTCTAAGAACGAAGATTGATAGAACGAAAGTTGATGATGAGTATTTAATAAAACATCCCGAGAGCATGAGGTTTTGCGGATTTCAGAATGTTACAATTAATCTTCCGCAGGCTTCTTATCGCGCTGGAAAAGGCAATTTTGAAGGGGTGTTGAAAGAAATAGAAAAAGCCATAAAGCTGGCAATGAAAGCTCATATTCAGAAAAAGAAATTTATTTCAAAATTGATGTCTGCGCCACATATGCCTTTATGGCAGATAGGCAAGACTGCAAAGGATGATAAGCCTTATGTTGATTTGGAAAAATCAACATATATTATAGGAATACTCGGACTTAACGAATGTGTTCAACACTTAACTGGAAAAGAACTTCACGAAGACGACGAGACATATAAGTTGGGTCTTAAAATTATCGCATGGATGAATTTAAAAGCCAAAGAGATGGGGAAGGAACATGACCTAAAGGTTGCTTTGGAAGAATCCCCTGCAGAATCGGCGGCAAGGCGACTTGCAAGAATCGATTTACGAGAGTTTCCGGTTTCAAAAGAAGTAATAAAGGGAGATATAGAGAACGAAGAATACTATTATACGAATTCTATTCATTTCAGAGCAGACGCGCCAATTTCACTTGTGGAAAGAATAGAGAAGCAAAGTCGTTTTCATCCTTTAATTGAATCGGGGGCGATATTACATGCTTTTATTGGCGAACAAAAACCGTCCAAGGAAAGTGTTATGAATCTTATAGATAAAACATTCCATAACACTCAAGCAGCCCAGATTGCTATTTCTCCCGAGTTTACCATGTGTAACGGTTGTTATCGTTCAGTAAGGGGGTTGAAAGATTCCTGCAGTTATTGTGGAAGCTCAAACGTATATGGAATAACTCGTATTGTCGGTTATTTTTCTCGCGTAAATAATTGGAATAAATCTAAAATAGGAGAACTAAAAGATAGGAAAAAAGGCAATTACAGGATAGGATAATAATTCCGCCTGCTTGCTCCGATGTTACGTCGGAGCGGACAGGTCTCCGGGTACAGTTTCACAACGGGAATCGGAGGGTTGGAACAAAACTAATAAACATACAAAGGAGAAACAAATGGATATCAAATTATTTTTACGAAACGATGGTTGTCCAAAATGTGAAGAATTAAAAAGTGAACTCGGAGAACATCTTCAAAAAATTCCTGTATTTTTTGTGGATACTTTGGATGGACTGACAGAAGCCACATATAACAATGTTTTGACTACTCCCACATTAATTCACGAAGGAAATCATGTGATGGAATTGGAAGAAATAAAGAAAATAATCGGCGAAGAAACAGACGACTAATAAGAGATTGCCCTGCAATAATGCTTGTTATTATTGCGGGGTTTACTTTTTGGTATTTTTAAGAAATTTGGAAGCAGACTGGAAATAAATCTTTTTGTCTGCGTCTTGAGGCAGGCGTCCTTCTATTACCTCGTTCATTACGAAATCCTTAATTTTTCCTATCATTGGTCCCGCAGAAAGATCAAACTGTTTCATAATGTCGTTTCCGGAAATCGGACATTTTAATTCTTTTATGGATGTTAAATCTTTAATTCTTTCTCCCAACTCATCAAGTGTCTTGATTTTTTCTCTTACCTTTTCTTTTCTGTACGAAGTTATATCGCAACGAGATAACATAAGAACTTTATCAAGTCGATGTCCCATATCTTTTATAAATCTTCGCACGGCGGAATCTGTCCATTCCCGTGTATAAAGATTGGCACGCATATGTTTTGCTATTAAAAAAGATATATCTTCTTTAAGTTCCTTTGGAAACTTCAGACGCGAGAGGATAGAGTAAGCCATCTTTGAGCCTAGTTCCTCGTGTCTGTAAAAATGAATCTCGTTTTTTTCTACTGCTTTTACATACGGTTTTGCAATATCGTGTAATAATGTTGCCCATCTCAAAGTTTCGTCTTTGGGCGTATTTTCAACTACTTTTAAAGTATGCAGCCATACATCTTTATGGTGATGGTCGCTTTCTTGATGTAAGTTTTTTAGCGGATACAATTCCGGTACGAAAAAATTCAAAACCTTTGCGTTCATCATATCTATTAACGCTTTTATGACAAAATCTCCGAGTAAGAGTTTATTCATTTCTGCTCGAATTCTCTCTTCGGAAATATACATTATTCTAAACGCATTTTTTTCGATTGATTTATAGGTCGTGTTTTCTATTTTGAACCCTAGTTGGGATTGAAAACGAAACGCTCTTAAAATTCTTAAAGGGTCATCCTGAAAAGACTCATCCGGATGAGAAGGCGTACGTATTATTTTTTCCGAAAGATCTTTGGCTCCGTTATATATATCTATGATTTTTCCTTCGGGAGAGATTGCAAGCGTATTAATGGTAAAATCTCTTCGTTTAAGATCTTCCTCAAAACTTGTGCCGAATTCTACCGTAGGTTTTCTATTTCGAGGACGATATGTTTCTTTTTTTCTGTAAGTTGTTATATGTAGCTCTTTGCCGTCGATGATAGCTCCAACAGTGCCAAAAGCTATCCCCACGGGAAAGTTTTTAATCTTATTCTTATTCAGTATTTCTCTTGTCTTTTGTGGTGGGAAAGAAGTGGCAAAATCAAAATCTGTTAATTCTTTATTCATAAGCATATCTCTAACAGAACCGCCTACGAGAAAAATTTCCCCTTTTTCTTTTTTGAATATCTCGTATATTTTTTTGAATATCCCCATTTCCATAATGGGCAATTATAGCACAGCTTATAGATTGTGGTATAATGACTACACATTATTAAAAATTCAAGATTAAAGACATATGAGAATCTTTAAATCCAGATTACAAAAAAAACTTATACTTTCTTTTCTTGCCGTTGGTATAGCTCCAATGGTTATATCTATTTTTATGACTACTCAAATTATGTCCAGGCGTGTGGAAGAAGATATCAAAAATACCATATACGATGCTTATAATTTGGCGGAAGAAGAAATCACCCAATTACAAGCAATGGCTTTTGAAAGTAATGAACATTACTTGAATCAACCCGAGTTCTTTAAAAGTACGAAAAAAGCTTTCTTTGAAATTAAAACATGGGATGAACAACCATATTTGCCTATTGCAGAAAATGTCTTCCTTTATAAAGGTCCTCATCCAAAAGAAGGGAAATTGTTTATAGAGGTAGGGGTGGGGCAATTAAAGACTTTAATGACTGGGGTAGTATCGCCCATAAAGGATGAAAACGAAAATGTTATCGGCGGATTGGGAACAGTATATCCCCTAGGCCAGAGATTCGAGCAGAATATAACTCGTCTTACCGGAGTTGCGGTGCGAATTTTTGCAATGGTTTCATCGGAAGAAGAAGAAGAAAAAAAAGAGATTAGAGATGTAAAATTCTCCCAAAAAGCCGAAGAAGAAATTTTCCAGAAACACGAAACATATTATGACCAGGGAGCAACATTAAAAGGTAAACCGTATGCTGCTTTATGTAAACCCTTTATGGGAGAAGACAAAATTTTGGGGCTTATGCTTATAGGTATTCCAAAAACTTATGCTTTTCAAACGGTTCTTAAGGAATATCTTCCTTTTTTCTTGGGTATATGGATATTAGTAGCAGGAGCCTTGGGATATATCATAACTCGTGGAATAACAAACCCGATAAGCAAATTCATCAAGGGAGCAAATGCTATTGCATCCGGCGACTTGAACCAACACATTATTCTTAATTCCAAAGATGAAATCGGTAGTTTGGCGTTGGCATTTAACAATATGGCAGCAGAACTTAAAAAAATGCAGAAGATGCAGGAAGAACTTAGGAAACTTGATAGGTTGTCTGCTTTGGGGCAACTGGCGGCTGAAGTTGCGCATGAGGTTAAAAATCCGCTGGGCATAATAAAAAACTCCGCGCAAATTTTAGAAAGTAGCCCTTTAGATGAAATAAAAAGAAAGGAAATCGTAAACTTCATCATAGAAGAAGCCGAACGTATAAATAAAGTTGTTGATAATTTCCTGCAATTTGCAAGACCGCCCAAAACAAGAAAACAAAAGACTAACATAATTGAAGTACTAAATAGAACTGTTCAGCTTGTGAGCGATACCTTAACAAAAAATAATATTGAAGTTATTAAAGAGTATAAAGGTACGGTTCTGTTGATTCGTACCGACCAATCTCAATTGCAACAGCTTTTCTTAAATTTAACATTAAATGCAATAGAAGCAATGTCTGAAGGAGGCAGGTTAAAAATTTCAGCTCAACTTGAATTTGAAAAAGCACCTAGACATACAAAAGAGAAATGGATACAAATTATCTTTTCAGATACAGGTCGCGGAGTATCTGCCAAACTGAAAAAGAAAATTTTTGAACCTTTTTATACAACACGCGAGCATGGGACAGGATTGGGCCTATCGATTTCGCGGAAAATTGTGGAAAATCATGGAGGAAAAATTACTTTGGAATCTGAAGTTGGAAAAGGTTCCAGCTTTAAAATATTATTCCCTGTATAAAATTTATAAGCTATGAAAAAGAAAATTTTAATTGTAGAAAACGAATCAAGGCAAGCTAAATTGTGGATGACAAAACTTGAGGGTGAGGGTTATAAGGTGTCTTGGGCTGAAAACGGGAAAGTAGCGTGCGATAAGATATTAAAAGAAAATTATCAGCTTATTCTTACAGATATAAGAATGCCGCAAATGGATGGATTAGAGCTTCTTGACTGGATAAGGGAAAAAGATAAGGAAATTCCCGTGATTATAATTACAGCATTTGCGGATGTGGATTCTGCGGTAAGAGCTATGAAAAGAGGCGCTTATGATTATGTTAAAAAACCCATGGATTTGGAGGAATTGACGCAGATTATCGGTAAAGTTTTTAGAATGAAAATATTGGAAGAAGAAAATGTATATCTTAAAAAAGAATTATCGCGCAAATCAGGAATGTTGGTTGTGGGGGAAAGCTATGAATTTAAAAAAGTTATGGATCTTATTGCAAGAGTGGCAAAAACAAAATCCACGGTCTTGATTACAGGAGAAACCGGAACGGGCAAGGAGCTTGTAGCTAATGCTATTCATTATAATTCGCCCAGAAAAAATGCGCCTTTAATAGTGGTAAATTGCGCGGCATTACCTGAAAACTTATTGGAATCGGAATTTTTTGGACATGTTAAGGGCGCTTTTACGGGTGCTTATGAAGATAAAAAAGGAAAATTTGCAGTGGCCAGTTCTGGAACGCTTTTTTTGGACGAGATTGGAGCTATACCGATTAATCTTCAATCCAAGCTTTTAAGAGCAATCGAAAACCAGCAATTCGAACCAGTGGGAAGCACAAAGACCGTTTTTTGCGATGTTAGGATTATAGCGGCTACTAATGTAGATTTAAAAAAAGCCATAGAAAAAAATGAGTTTAGAGAAGACCTCTATTATCGAATTAACGTTTTCCCAATTTATCTGCCTGCGTTAAGACAAAGAGTGAAGGATATCCCCTATCTTGTTGAACATTTTATTAAGATGTATAACATTGAATTGAAAAAAGAAATCAAAGATATTCAAGAACAGGTGCTAGATATTTTGACAGCTTATTCTTGGCCTGGCAATGTGCGAGAGCTTGAAAATATTATAGAAAGAGCAATGGTTCTTTGTGAAAAAGATATTTTGACAACCGACCTTTTCAAGATGTTGGAAAATAAAAATCTTGAGTCAAGAAGCCCTCTTTTAGACGTAAAATCTTCGGAAGAATTTTTTGTATATCGAAACGAACAAAGCTATTCCGAATCGAAAAGAAAATTTGTTTCGTCCTTTGATAAAAATTTCATATTAAAAACTCTCAAAGAAGCAAAAGGCAATATTACAAAAGCTTCGAATATCTCCGGCATAGACAGAAAAAATCTATATAGGAAAATCAAAAGTCTAAAAATAAATCCGAAAACATTTAAGGAAGTAGCAAATAGAGAAGAAAACTAATCTTTTCTTCTGCTTTTTTGTGGCGTGGTGTGGGGTTAAAACACTACTATTATTGTGGTAGCAATACTACATTTAGGCTTAATCTTTATATTGGTGTTGAGAAGAAAAAAAAGAAAAACAAGCTTGCCTGGCGTGTTTAACAACGTATATGTTAGTGTTGGCATGCAATTTGTGTAGTAATATAGTATGTGCGAGTGTTCCGGGCAGAGTGTTCTTTCCCCTTTCCTTCTTCTCTCTGCCCGGTCTCCACTAAAAATTTAAGGTATAAAAAATGAGAAAGACTCTTAAGGAACTTACAGCAATAGTAGGCGGAGAAATAGTAGGCGATCCTTTGGTTCTGATAAAAGGTGTGGCTCCTCTTGAGGAAGCAAAAGAAGGAGATATAACCTTTTTCGCAAATTCCAAGTTATCTCAATTTTTGCATAAGACCAGAGCGTCTGCCGTGATAGTAGATTCTAAGACGCCGGGAAATGGAAAACCCTTAATTAGAATAGATAATCCTTACGCAGCTTTTAGTAAGATTATGGAATTATGGGTGCAAAATAAAACCTACTGCTTGGGAATTCATCCCACTGCCGTTTTGGGAGAAAATGTGAAATTAGGAGAAAATGTTTCGATTGGAGCTTATGCGGTTATAGACGACCGAGTAGAAATAGGAGACGGGACGATAATTCGGCCTCATACGTGTATAGGAGAGAACAGTAAAATCGGAAAGAATTGTCATATTTTTCCTCAAGTTACAATTGCCGAAAAAGTGGAACTTGCAGACAATGTTGTAATTCATTCCGGTACAGTGATAGGTTCCGACGGATTTGGTTTTATAGGAGAAAACGGAACTTATCGTAAGATTCCTCAAATTGGTAAAGTAATTATAGGCAACAATGTCCAAATAGGCGCAAATGTAGCTATTGATAGGGCCACTTTTGGAAAGACATGGATAAAAGACGGAACAAAAATAGATAATTTGGTTCAAATAGCTCACAATGTAGAAATTGGAAAAAACTGTATAATCGTAGGTCAAGTCGGTATATGCGGTTCTGTTAAAATAGGAGATGGCGTAATTTTGGCGGGTCAAGTGGGTATAGTAGACCATTTATCAATAGGAGATGGAGCCAAAGTTGCGGCTAAATCCGTAGTAACAAAGAGCGTTGCTGCAGGCAAATTTGTATCAGGGTATCCCGCAAGAGACCATAACGAAGAAAGAAGAATTAAGGCTTCGGTTGCACGTCTTCCTTCCCTCTATAAGAAGGTTAAAGAGCTTTCAAAAAAACTGGAAAAGTACGAAAGAAAATCATAATACTCTTCATTTTTCTCCGCATTTTTTAACACCACTGGTATTCTAATAATAGCTCCTATGGCTTATATAAAAACGTAAAATACAAGATTTTTTGTAATAGGATTGACAAGATAAGTTACCTTCCTATACAATTACCTGCGTTATGCAATATAAAATCACACTAATTGAAGGTGACGGGATAGGTCCGTCCATAGTTCAAGCTGCAGTAAGAGTAATTGAATCTACAGGCGTTGAAATTCAATGGGATAAACAATATGCCGGCGAGGATGTTATGGTTCAAACAGGCACGCCTTTGCCTGAAGAAACTTTGGATTCCATAAGAAGAAACAGGGTAGGATTCAAAGGCCCCTTAACTACACCTGTAGGCAAGGGTTTTCGTTCAGTAAACGTCCAAATAAGACAAATATTGAAACTCTATGCCAACTTAAGACCTGCGCTTTCTTTTGCAGGAGTCCCAGGAGCTTATGAAAATATTGATGTGGTGGTTGTAAGAGAAAATACCGAGGGGCTTTATAGTGGCGTGGATTATTGGGTAGACGAAGACCAATCCGCGGGTATTTCCCAGAATATTATAACCAGAAAAGCTTCAGAAAGAATTGTCAGATTTGCTTTTGAATATGCAAAAGACAAAGATAGAAAGAAAGTTACTGCTATTCATAAGGCTAATATTTTAAAATGTTCTTCAGGGCTTTTCCTTAGAGTAGCATCTGAGGTTGCAAAAGATTATCCCGAAATAGAATTTGAAGATAGAATCGTTGATAACATGGCTATGCAACTGGTTAAAAGACCCCAAGAATATGATGTTTTAGTAACGACTAATCTTTTTGGAGATATATTATCTGATTTATGCGCCGGACTAGTAGGAGGCCTGGGGCTTGCACCTTCGGGTAATATAGGCGATGGTATAGCTGTATTTGAACCTGTTCACGGTTCTGCTCCAAAATATAAAGGTAAAAATAAAGCAAATCCTTGCTCAACTATTCTTTCAGGCGCTTTGATGCTTGATTATCTGGGAGAACAAGAAGCTTCCAAGAAAATACTTAAGGCAGTTGCCAGCGTAATCAAAAAAGGTGAAGATGTTACATACGATTTAAAACAAGATAGAAACGATGCCTCGGCTGTGGGGACCCAAGAGATTGCTGACGCAATTGTGAAAGAAATCAGGAGCACGAAGTAATGAACATTGTTTTAGTTGGGACCCAATGGGGTGACGAAGGTAAAGGCAAAATAATAGATTTATTGTCTGAAGACACCGATATTATTGTCCGCTATCAAGGTGGTAATAATGCCGGACATACCGTTATAATAGGCGAAGAAGAGTTTATCCTACATTTAATCCCGTCAGGAATCTTGCGTCCCAACAAGGAATGTTTTATAGGCAATGGCGTTGTCATTGATCCTAAGGCATTGTTGGAAGAAATACAGATGTTGCGTGACAGAAATGTGGATGTCGGACCTCATAATCTTCATATTAGCAAATCCGCTAATGTCATTATGCCCTATCATAAACTTACTGACCGTCTTAGAGAAGAAGAAGCTATAGGAAGAATTGGAACTACAAAAAGAGGTATTGGACCTACTTACTTGGACAAAGCCGGCAGAGTGGGAATTAGAATGGTAGATTTGCTCTCTGAAACGCAATTGACTTGGAAATTGAAGAGAAACTTAAAAGAGATTAATTTAATATTACAAAAAATATATGGGGAAAAAGGCGTATCTTATGACCAGCTTATGGAAGAATATTTAGAATATGGCAAAAAGTTACAGGATTACATTAAGGATACCGTTTCTTTGCTAAATTTTCATATAAACCAAAAAAAGAATGTTTTATTTGAGGGCGCTCAAGGAACAATGCTGGATGTGGACCATGGCACATATCCTTTTGTTACTTCTTCCAATACAACTGCTGGTGGCGCATGCACTGGTACAGGTGTTGGTCCTACAAAAATTGATAAAGTTATAGGTGTTATGAAAGCATATACTACCAGAGTAGGGGAAGGTCCGTTTCCTACTGAACTTGAGGGCGAAATGGCGGATAAGTTACGAAATGCCGGCCCTATCGGAGAATACGGACGCTCAACAGGCAGACCGCGCAGATGTGGATGGTTGGATATGGTTGTTGTCAGACGTTCGGTTTTAGTTAATGGCTTGGATTCTTTGGCTATAACAAGACTTGATATACTGGACGATTTGGATAAAATTTACGTCTGCAATAAATACAAATATAAAGATACTTATATTGAAGATTTTCCCGAAGAGTTGGAAATTCTCCAAAATTGTACGCCGGTTTATGAAGAAGTAAAGGGATGGAAAACTCCTACTGCAGAAATAAAAGAATTCACAAAGTTGCCTCAAAAAGCTTTGGAATATATTTCGAAAATAGAAGATTTAACCGGCGTGCCTATCAACATCCTATCTGTGGGTCCCAAACGCTTGCAGACTATTAAAAAATAGAAATTTCGAATTCATACTTTCTATGCTCTCAATTGTAATTATCTAACCTATTGACAAGCTTTATAAGATATCCTTTTTTAAATCAGACTGAGGTATAATAAACGCGTAAAATAGGTAACGGCGATTTTAAAGAGATTATAGAAGCAATAATCAATACCCTATAACTGTAGAATTGAAAAGAGAACTCGGTTTATTAGAAATTTTTTGTATTGCTTCGGGGGCAATGATTAGCTCCGGACTTTTCATTCTCCCTGGGCTTGCTTATGCTCAAGCGGGTCCTGCAGTAATTATCTCATATCTTCTTGCAGGATTTATCTCTTTGGCAGGAATGTTAAGTATTGCGGAAATGACTACTGCAATGCCTAAAGCCGGAGGGGATTGTTTTACCGTCATCCGCAGTATGGGTCCTGCCATAGGAACTGTTGCGGGACTGCTGAGCTGGTTTTCTCTTTCCATGAAAAGCGCCTTTGCTCTGATTGGGATGTCTGTATTTACAATGATGATAGTGTCTGTCGATATCCATATAATCGCTGTATCATTTTGTTTTATTTTCTTGATTGTCAATATCATTGGCGTCAAAGAAGCAGCAAAAACTCAAGTAGTTATGGTTGTAGGATTATTAATACTCATGTTTCTTTATGTAGTTTGGGGAATGCCGTCAGTAGAAATTGCGCGATTTACTCCATTTGTTACTCATGGTTTCCGGGGAGTTTTTTCAACGGCAGGTTTTGTTTTTGTTTCTTATGCGGGGCTTCTCAAGATTGCAAGTGTAGCTGAAGAAGTAAGAAATCCAGGTCGCAATATCCCTTTAGGGATGATACTCTCACTTATTGTAGTAGTTATTTTTTATATTTTTATGATTTTTGTCGCTGTAGGAGTGCTGGCTCCTTCAAAACTTAGCCAATCCCTTACTCCGATTTCTGATGCAGCAGAAGTATTTATGGGGTTAGGCGGGAAAATTGCTTTGGCTATTGCGGCTATTCTTGCATTTCTCTCCACGGCTAACGCCGGCATTATGACTGCTGCAAGGTCTCTGGTCCCTTTAAGTAGAGACGGATTATTTCCCGGCATTTTCGGAAATTTTAATCGCAGGTTCGCAACTCCGCAAAATGCTTTATTCCTTACAGGCTTTTTTATTGTTCTGTCTTTTTTTCTGAAGTTAGAAATTCTTGTAGAGGCGGCTTCAATTACTCTTATTCTTACTAATTTACTCGCGTGCTTTTCAATTATCATATTAAGAGAAAGTAAAATCCAGAACTATCGACCAAGGTTTCGAGCTCCTCTATATCCGTGGCTTCAGATTTTTGGAATTTTGACATTAGGGTTTCTTATATTCGAAATGGGTAAAATAGCTCTTATCATAACTTTTTTGCTTATTGTCGGAGGCTTTTTGACATACTGGCTTTATGGAAGGGTTCGTGGTTACAGAGAGTATGCCCTACTGCATCTGATAGGAAGAATTACGGCCAAGGAGCTGACGAGTCGTTCTCTTGAACAAGAATTAAAAGAAATTATACGGGAAAGAGATAACATTATCAGCGATAGATTTGACGCTATAATTGAAAACAGCCTTATTCTTGATATAGATAAAGCATTGTCATTAGAAGAATTTTTCAAACTTGTTGCGGATACTATGGCAGATAAACTTCAAATGGAGTCCACGGTTCTTTTTGATTTGCTGATGAGGCGGGAAAAAGAAGGTAGTACTGCAATAATGCCCACATTGGCAATTCCGCATATTGTTATTGAAGGCGAAAAGCATTTTGCTGTTCTTCTTGTACGGTGTCGTAGAGGGATTATGTTTTCGCAGAATATTGCTCCCAATGTCCACACTGTTTTTGTTCTTGTGGGAACAAAAGACGAAAGACAGTTTCATCTCGTTTCTTTGGCGGCTATATCACAGATTATAAAGGAACACGATTTTGAAAAGAGATGGTTGGAAGCTAAAAATCAAGAAGACCTTAGAGATATTGTTCTTTTAGGAAAAAGGCGACGGGCGGAATAATTGTTAAAACAGTTTTTGTTTTCTTATATTGTCAAACCATTATTATATCACTCCGGATTTTTGAAAATTCCTCCCTATGTAATACAGTTAAAAAAGGCAAATAAATTTATTGATGTAATAAGGCATATGAGGTAAGATAATCAAAAATTATGAAAGTATTAATTCTAGCGCTTTTCTTTGCCGCATATCTTGGAATACTGTTCAAAAGAGAATGGGGGCTGTTCTTTGTCTATGGCGCTGTTTCTATTCTTCTGTTAAGCGGAGCTATTTTCCCGCAGCAAATTTTCTCTTTCATTAACTGGAATGTTCTTGGCATATTTCTAGGCACGACAATCCTTTCATATCTTTTTATTTTTTCCGGCATTCCTTCTTTTTGGATAGAAAGTATAATAAAAAAAGGATTTTCTTTACCTGTGTGTTACCTGCTGATATGCGCTTTTACCGGACTTATTTCCACGTTTATGGAAAATGTGGCTACAATTTTATTGATGGCGCCAATAGCCTTTGAATTTTCGAGAAAACTCAAATTAAACCCTGTGCCTTTGTTTATCGGCATGGCGATTTCGAGCAATCTTCAAGGATGCGCCACTATGGTAGGAGATAGCCCTAGTATAATCATGGCTTTGGAAACAGGCATGAATTTCAACGATTTCTTTTGGTTAAACGGCAGACCAGGCATATTCTTTTCTGTTCAAATAGGAGCAATTCTTGGTTATATCGTTTTATATCTATTTTTCAGAAAAATAAACACTCCACTTAAACAAGATTTTTCAAAAATAGAGAAAGTAAACCTCGTTAGAAGTAAGTCGTCAGAGGTGACTGCCACACCTTTGGTGGGAACTTCTATCAGGGTAAAAAGTTGGTTCCCGCTCCATCTTTTGGGACTATTTATTATGAGTTTTGCTCTGGGTTCTTTATTTCTTGCCGGAGAATTCGAATTTTATCCGGCTTTTTTGGCGCTTGGATGGGGTATGGTTGGTATCGTTTGGCAGTTGATTTTTCATCGCGAAAAAATCTCTTTTAAAAGAGATATCGATTGGGCGAGTTTCTTCCTTTTAGCGGGAATATTTATATTGGTAGGAAGTTTAAATAGCGCCGGAATCATAGGGGATTTTTCAAACAAACTGTCGCAATTTAGTTCACACCCTTTTGGTCTTTATAATGTAATTGTTTGGACTTCGGTTCTTATTTCGGGTTTCGTCGATAATATCCCGTATGCTATGGCTATGATTTCGGCAATCAAATTGTTAGCGGGTTCTTTAAATCTTTCAGTCTATCCCTATGTATTCGGATTGCTTTTGGGAACTTGTATCGGCGGCAATATCACTCCCATCGGCGCCAGCGCCAATATAGTTGCAGTCGGTCTTTTAAAGAAAGAAGGCTATCATGTGAGATTTAGCCAGTTTGTAAAAATAGGATTGCCATTTACTCTTGTTTCTGTAATAGGAAGTTGTTTAGTTAATTGGTTGATTTGGAGATAAAAACCTATCGGTAAAACGGCAGAAATGTTAGTCCGGCCCATACAATACTCGTAGTAATTATACCCACCACAGACCCTATCCAAAACCATTGAAGAAAAGATATTTTAATATCTTTTTCTTTTTCCATTATTCCTAATGCAACAATATTAGCTGTTGAACCTACTATTGTGATGTTACCTCCGAAACAACCACCGAACAACAGCGCCCACCATAAAGGATGCAGGTTTAGATTTAAAGCCTGGAAGCTCTGTATGACCGGAATAAATGCAGCCACGAGAACAACATTATCTAGAATACTCGAACCTATGGCAGAAACCCATAAAACCAGCCCGGTAAGAGACATTAAATTATGACCTGCTAAACTTACCAATTTTTGCGCAAGCACATCGGTTGCGCCGGTATATTTTAGAGTTCCGGCTTGCGCGAAAAGCAACATAAAAAATAAAAGAGTCCACCATTCCACGTCTTTTTCAATATAATCCCGCGCTCTTCTCCATTTCCATATCATTACACAACCGCTGGAAAAAAGCGGCATGGTCAAAAGTATAGTGTTGGGTTCAAGGTTCCAGAGAAGTTCCAGCCGATGATGTAATGCTATAAAAGCCAATGTTACGGCAAATATACTCAAACTCACTTTCAATTGTTTATCCGGAGGAACAGAAATCAATTGAATTAGCATCTCATTAGCTCCCAGCTTTTCAATCTGTTTATCCAGTTTTTTAAGAGATTCTCTATACCAAAATATTACCAGGAAGATTGTAACGGTTAGACATACCATTGACATTGGAAAGGCCTTAATAATAAAATCTTCAAAAGTTAGTCCTGCCTTTGACGCAATTAATATCCCTATGGGATTACCTAATACCGTAGCTGCGCTTCCGATATTTGTCGCAAGAATGCAGATAATGATATAGGGGACACTATCCACTTCAAAATAATCGCATATTTCCAATATGGCCGCTACCATAAAAATAATCGAGACTACTTCCGAAGTCATTGTGGATAGTATTGCCGAAGCAAAAGAAATAATGAATACGAATTTAATCGCAGTCATCTTCCTTACTCGTAATATCAACTGGACTATCCATGCAAAAAATCCCGATTCCTTCATCAATGCGACCAAGACCATCATACCTACCAAAAAGAGAATTACATCCAACGAGGCAAATTTAACCATATGTTCCAAGTCAATTGTGTGGGTCATTAATAGTATGGAAATCCCGATAAAAGCAAATGCCAAGCGGAAATCCCAAAAGAACAAAGTTCCCAATATCGAAATAGAAAAAATAGATATGGCTAATGCCTGAGATGTGTTCAATCCGATGTTTCTGGAAGTTAATCCCAAAGTAATAGATATAGAAAGAAGTAATATAAATTTTAAAATAAGATTTTTCATGGTATTTGCGACCCCGTTCTTTCTTCCTCTTCAAAGACAGCTTTTGTAATATCTCCTCTTGCTACTATACCCACAACGAGCTTTTCTTTGTTGAGTATAGGTATCCTTCTGATTTTTTGTGTGAGCATAATACGGGCAACTTCATAAAGGTTTGTATCTTCGTCTACCGCAACTACTTGGTTGCGCATTATTTTTTTTACTTGAATATTGCGGAAATTAGCTATCTTCTGTTTCACCGCTTTGGGATTATCCTGATAAATAAATAGACCCACTTTTTCAATGTAACTGGGTAATATTGCCGATAATGCCTCCTTCTCGGTAAACATCCCTACAAGTTTATGATTATCGTCTATAACCGGAAGCCCGCTGATATCTATTTTCTGTAACAATTTCAATGCTTCTTGAGCATTCATGTCAGGAGAAATATGAGTTACATCCTTTTTCATTACCTCTTTTACTTTCATCTTATCCTCCTTAATTCATCCCCATCATGGAGATGAATTAATCCCGAAGCTTAAGCTAAAATTATCGGGGGAAAATTTTAGCTTGTTTAAGCAAGGGATAAATTCCCTTATTTTTTTAACATTATACTCCCTTTTATTCTATTGAAACATTGTTTGTTATTTTATTGGTCTCCTGATAGTGTTCATATTACTCATGAAGCAGTAAAGAAAGTGGGCAGTATAACATCTTTGTAAGCCCTATAGGGAGTTATGACTGAGAAAAGTTCGAATAACTTAAAAACTGATTTTATAGACAATATAAGTCATGAGCTGAGAACACCTCTTGCTGTTGCAAGAGAATTTTCATCTATTATTCTAAATGAATTAGCCAGTAAGGTTAATAAATTCCAAGGTGTGTTATAATTTCTCGTCTAGTAGCGATGAAAAGAAAAGGAGGTGGAAATGTTTAACCCACGGAAAAGTAAGGGTTTTACCCTTATTGAAATCTTGTTTGTCGTAATTGCAATCGGTATTTTGGCAGCAATAGTAGTGCTAAGGATGTTACATACCGCTTTAGAGGCTAAAATTGCGGCAAATGATGCCAATAAAGCCAATATTAATACCAGTGTGGAAAGATATTTTTTTGACGAAGGGAGTTGGCCTGCGGCTGACTTAAGCGATATTGGGGCAGATGGCGACTATTTCCCGGAGGGCGTACCCCTTTGTCCTGTATGTGGTCTTGCTTAATTTATACCAACTTTTATCCATAATAGTCCTCCCTATTGAACACCAAAGACAAAGTAGGTTATAATGAGCTGTTTTTTGGGGCAATAACTCAGTTGGTAGAGTAACGGCCTTTTAAGCCGTGAGTCGGGAGTTCGAATCTCCCTTGCCCTACTTTAATCCCGATGAAACGAAGGACGAGAGAGACGACGGACAAAATAGAATAGAATCGTCCCTCGTTCGGGTGAACGAAGTGAATAAACATCCATCGTCTATCGTGAAAATTTGTCCCCATCGTCTAGAGGCCTAGGACACCGGGTTTTCATCCCGGCGACAGGGGTTCGACTCCCCTTGGGGACGCTGATTTTTTCGCCTGAGGCGATAAAAATCATCCGCACAAAATCTAAAG
>Ga0180007_10003307_pt1 | contig 18086 bp, 19 predicted proteins | sample MM_PC_MetaG_FD_121122 | JGI IMG/M metagenome (GOLD analysis project Ga0180007, IMG submission 121122) | Groundwater microbial communities from the Aspo Hard Rock Laboratory (HRL) deep subsurface site, Sweden - MM_PC_MetaG | ecosystem: Environmental > Aquatic > Deep subsurface > Groundwater... | reverse complement strand
CAGATATGTTGCGTGTTACGTGATCTATGAAAATCGCCGGATTTCAACCGCTTAGTTTAATAGACTTTCCAGAAAAAAGTTGCTCTATTGTATTTACTCAAGGATGTCCGTTTCGCTGTCCATTCTGCCATAACCCAGAACTGATCCCGACAAAATCCGAATATTCCGTAAGCGAAGAAGATGTGTTAGCACATCTAATAAAACACAAAGTCATGTTAGATGGTGTGACCATTACCGGTGGCGAACCAACTCTTCAACCGGATCTGGAAGATTTTATACGCATGATAAAAGATCTGGGTTTTGCTGTGAAGCTTGATTCCAACGGTGTACATCCGGAAAAATTACAGCGCATATTGGATCAGAATCTGGTTGACTACATTGCCATGGACTTAAAAAACACTTGGGAGGATTATCAACTGGTTATCCGCGCGGGCGGAGAGAATACGGTTTCGAATTGTCAGAAAAGTTTTAAGATCATTCAAGATTCCGGAGTAGATCATGAATTTCGCACCACTATCTACCCTGGTGTTCACACGGAAAAAGATTTTGAGACAATGGTTGGATATTTGAAGCCAGGTGAAAAATACTTCGTACAAGTAACACAGTTTAAAAAAAATTTGGACGATAACATGTCTCAAAACTACAATTTCGTACCAGAAGACTTAGTACAAAAATTAAAAGAAAAGTATCCAGATGTTATAATTGATATTCGCTAAATATTAAATTAGAAAACTACAATCTGTCATTTCGACCAACGCGGAGAAATCTTTCAAAAAGATTTCTCCACTCCGTTGCACTCCGGTCGAAATGACAGAAGTAAATCACTAACTACAACTTAAAAATATATGTCAGGCTTTAATATAAACATTGAGAAAAAAACACTAGACAACGAAAACTTCCGTGAGGTCTTATTTACCGCTAAAAACAGTCAGCTCGTGATTATGGCACTTCAGCCGGGTGAAGAGATTGGAATGGAAACACATCCGGATCACGATCAATTCATTCGAGTTGAAGCCGGAGTTGGTAAAGCATTTATTGGCGGGGAAGAATCAGAGCTCGAAGATGGGAGCGCTATAGTTATCCCGGCTGGCGCAGAGCATAATGTCATAAATACTTCCGAAACTGACAAGATGAAGCTCTACACAATATATTCCCCACCAGAGCATGCGAATGGAACAATCCACGCGACAAAAGCAGAAGCTGACGCTAGCGAGCATCACTAAAAAGAAAAATCCGCCTTCATCGGCGGGTTTTTTAATATTGAATCAATATAGGGTCTGCCTAATTATTCCGTAAACCCCCTCCTTTACCAGTACCTGACCCCGGGTCTGACCCCGTACCTGACCCCGTACCTGACCCCGGGTCTGACCCCGTACCTGACCCCGTACCTGACCCCGGGTCTGACCCCGGGTCTGACCCCGTACCTGACCCCGTACCTGACCCCCAGAATAAAAAACGCACCCGGAGACTAGTGGGTGCGGATTTTTGAGGGTGTTAGGGTTGATGGTTTACAGCTAGGCGTGAGCCCGAGCTGGCATGTTGAGAAAAGGCGACTCATCAACATGACGGATTTTATCTGTGTTGCACCCGTCTATAGTGTCACCATCCGGATGTCTGAGCACAATTTTTTTTATGCCTCGTTTAGCGAGCGCAACCGCACAGCCGGATTTATGATCCTCGAAAAAACTGGGATCACAATCACAAATTGCGGGATCTTTTATCTCCACAATTGTGAATGGTCCGCTACCAAAATCGATCAGATTCCCGGCACAATGGCTCCACCTTACTTCGTCACCAACCTTGAAAGATCTACTCATTCTCCTCCAATTTCCCCCAGGCAAGAAATATATCATCCTCGATCCTTCTTGACCACTTTCCAACGCGGCAGGTAGGGTTAAGTAAATTTAGTATTTAACGTCACATCCTTATGAACAATCCACAACCAAACACTGGTGGCGAGCCACCAAAGATGCCCTTTGGACAGCCTAAAACACCGTTCAATCCTTCAGCACAACCATCTTTTAATACACAGTCCCCTGTCCCATCCCCGGAACCGAACAGTCAGCAGAGTATTAATCTGAGTCCAAATCAGGCTGATCAGACTAAGCCACCACAAATAAGCGAAAATCAGCAGATGGGCTCTAATCAGGCTTCAAGTGCGAGTTTTAATCCAAGCCCGAATCAAGAGCCACTAAAAACCCCATCAGCACCACAGCCAAGCTCTGACTTCAACCACCCCATAACCCCGCCCCAGCCAAGTATGACCAATGTGCCGGCTGAGGAAAATATGAGCTCTTACAAATGGATAATCGGAATCCTGGCGGTTATCGTCGTTATTCTCATATTCTTACCTTCAAAAACAGGAAGAGATGAGCAAACACCTGACGCAACGACTGACCAGAGCATGTCAATCGATACTCCAGCGGATACTGAGGCACCTGCAGAAGAACCAATAGTAGAACCATTTGATGGACCTGCAGAAGAGCCTGCTTCGGAAATTAGTGGAACAGCCAACTTTAACCCTATTTCACCTGGCGATTGGGATCTAAAAGACCGCGTGTTGTGGTCTGTAAACAGATTGGCGGAAGGTCAACAAATTCAGTATGGCATTGTTCAAGATCCGACCAACCAAGATCAGGTGTATTTCGCCACATCAAAAATAGGAGCTGGCAACAGTGATAGTCTAATCAGCATCTATATCTACAACACAAAGGACGCCCAGTGGCGCAGATTATTCAGAAACACTTATTTAAAAGGCAAAGCAATTCCATTTTCCGTATCCGTTAACCTGCCCGTCTTCCATGTGTTAGGTTATGATAATGGAAATCTTGTAATTTTCGTTCGTGATCTCAAGAATTCGCTTGATTCTTGTTCTCAACCTTTGCTGACGGGTTATCGCAACAAAACCCTATTCAGCATGGACATTGCCCAGCCATATAGCGGCTTACACGAATACACGCCTTCCGAAGAAATCGTGAAACATGCAGAAGCTCTGCAGGCTGAGTGCGAGAAGAAGAGCTAATTACACATAGCACGTAACACATAGCACGTATCATTATTGGTACGTGTTTGTGTTTTATATTATGAAATGTTGAATTAATTTGATAAAATGTAGATTCAGACCCTACAACCTACCAGCTACAAGCTACGAGCTACGAGCTAAACATTATGCCTACAGAAATCACAAACTTCATTAAGTATCTCCACTCCATTCAATTGGGACAAAACAGTGCTTATGACTTTTCTCTAGCACTAGCCATTCTTATTGGTTTATGGATTCTGCTCAAAATCATTCAATGGATAGTAGTCTTCAAACTAAAACGCTTAGCCAAGAAAACGAAAACTGATTTTGATGATGTAATAATTGAAATTTTTTCGAAAATCAAACCCCCTTTTTATATTTTGATCTCCCTTTATTTCGGCATTCAAGTTCTAACACTTAATGATCTAGCTGCAAAAATTATAAAGTTTGTCTTCATAATAATTTTAATCTATGAGGTGGTTAAAGCTATTGGACGGTTCATAGATTTTTTAATTAATAAATATTTCTCAAAACTAACAGAGGAAAAGTCACAAAACAGAGCTTTAGTAAATGGCGTGAGAATTATCGCAAAAATTGTATTGTGGTCTTTTGCTTTGGTTCTGGCGTTATCCAACCTTGGCATTAATGTAACATCGCTAATCGCCGGACTTGGAATCGGCGGTATTGCTATCGCACTTGCTTTACAAAACGTACTGAGCGACATTTTTAGCTCATTTTCCATTTATCTGGATAAGCCATTTACAATCGGGGATTTTATAGTGGTTGGGAAAAATAACGGTACTGTGGAGTATATCGGTCTAAAAAGTACGCGCTTAAGATCACCTGATGGTGAACAGCTAATAATTTCAAATAAAGAACTCACAGACGCACGCATTCAAAATTTCGAGCTCTTAAAGAAACGACGCATTCTCATGACACTTGGCGTAACTTATAGCACCCCTGCAGACAAGCTAAATAAAATACCGGAAATGATTAAACAAGCAGTGACGCAAATTGATACCGCAGAATTTGATCGTTGTCATCTTAAAGATTTCGGTTCTTCCAGTCTGGATTATGAACTATCTTATTTTGTTAAATCTCAGGATTACGGAAAAGCTATGGATATTCGAGAAAAAATAAATCTGGAAATTTTTAAAGCATTTGGAAAAGAGAAAATTGAATTCGCTTATCCGACACAGACGATTTATTTAGAGAAATAATAACCTGTCATCCTGGGCTTGATCCAGGATCCATATCTAAATGGACATGGATTCCAGCTTTCGCGGGAATGACAGAACAAAAATATGCCCACAGTTAAAAAAACAAAGAACCGCGACAAAGATATTGTAGAGCTTTCCAAACAAGTTGGGCGAGTGGCTGATGCTCTTGATAAACGTAATCGATTCGGAAGAAAATTGATTATGGGATTATTATTCGGAATCGGCACAGCTGTTGGCGCGTCAATTATCGCCTCCATAATAGTTATCATTTTTTTCCGAATCGTCGGAGCAGTAGGTTTAGAAAAATACCTGACTTCTGACCCATACAAGTCAGTTATTGAACAACAAATTAAATTACAAACTCCTCAGGAATAATTTTTCTAATCCGGAGGAGAACCTGTACATCCGCTCAGCTCAGGATGACAAAAGATCAAACAACATTTTTACACTCTGTGTTTCCAGTAAACCCAGAGTTTTTAATGTCTCACGAGCAGACTCTACGCGCTCATTGATTATAAACTGCACCTGATCCGGAATCCCCTTTTCGTGCGCGAACTTTGTTAATTCCTGAACCCTTTCTTGCGACAACAGCCCCTCCCTCTTCCAATCATTCAGTAGTTGATCGCGTTCCTCGTTCTGTAAAGCATCCAAAATCAATCGATTGATAACTGTCATCTTGCCACGCGCCAAATCGCTCTTCAATCCATGAATGTCACGCTTCTTTTCGCCAAGAAATTCAATCAAATCATCTTTAAATTGATATGCGACCCCAAGTTCATCCGCACCCCGCACAATATCCGATCGCCGATCCTCTTTCGAACCTGACAAGATATCAGCTGCTAGCCACGGCAAGCGCACGGAATATGCTGCGGTTTTATATGCATAAAAGTTCTGAAGTTCTTCCATTGTCCAATCTGTGTTCGGAATATATTCACGAAGCTGCCCTAAAATAGTTTGACGAGTAATTTCGCTCGCCGTTCTGAATAGCTCGGAATTTTTATTTGAATCGTCTGTAGCGCTTGCAAAACATGACAAAGCTTCGTTTGCTAAATAATCTCCAACTGCAATTGCCATTCCCTGTCCCCTTCTCTCACCATATTTCGAAATATAATCTGCATGCAAAGTCGGTTGCCCGCGTCGCAAATCATCTCCATCCATTATGTCATCGTGCACCAATAAATAATGATGCAACAACTCAATGCCAAGCGCAGCTTTTAGAGCCGCTCCCTGATCCGCTCCCCATACGCCTGCCGAATCTAAAAGCAATTTCGGACGAACCCGCTTTCCACCTCCCATACAAAATTCTCGCGCTTCAACAAACCCCGGAATATTTTCGGAGAATAAGCGCTCTATTATCTCTTTATAAGCTTGTTCAAACATAAATTAGATCAATAAAATTTTGTCATTTCGACCGAAGCGGAGAAATCTCGTCTGAATGAGATCTCTCGGCTGCGCTCGAGATGACAGGTAAAACTTACCTCATATATTCAACAGCGACAATAGACAGCAAATTCTGTATAATTGGCAATATGCAAAAAACACACAAACACGCAAACGCATGGGTCGTCTCAGTTAACATGGGCTACGGCCACTCTCGAGCTGCTTACGCGCTCAAAGATCTGGCGCATGACGGAATTATTAATGCCAATGATTACAAGGGCATTCCCAAAGACGATAAACGGCTGTGGGTTCAAAGTCGCAAGATTTACGAAACAATTTCTCGTTTAAAACCATTACCAATAATTGGAGATATTGCTTTTGAACTAATCGACCGTAACCAACGAATCGAGCCGTTTTATCCACGCCGTGATTTATCAAAACCCACATCGCAAGTTAAACAAACTTATTTCATGGTTGAAAAGTTGGGGCTTGGTAAACATTTGATTGAAAAGCTATCTGCAAACCCACTACCAATGGTTTGCACTTTTTTTATCCCCGCGTTTGCAGCAGAAGTTTATGATTATCCGGGTGATATTTATTTGGTTGTTTGTGATGCTGACATGAGCCGCGCTTGGGTAGCTAAAGATCCAAAAAAGAGCCGTATCAAGTATTTCGCGCCAAATGCCCGCGTTATGGAGAGGCTTAAACTTTATGGTGTACGCGAAGAAAATATTTATCTAACCGGCTTCCCATTGCCCAAAGAAATTATTGGCGGCGCAAAAGGCACAATTATTAAAGACGATCTGAAAGCGCGCCTATGCAATTTGGATCCCAAAAGAATTTTTTCAGAAAAGTATGTCCGTACGCTTAATGCTGAACTTGGCAACGGCTCGTGCCCGCTTAAACCAAATCATCCTCTGACCTTAACATTTTCTGTTGGTGGCGCAGGTGCGCAGAGAAGACTTGGTATGCAAATCATAAATAGCTTAAAACACAAAATCAAACGCAAGGAAATTCAGGTTCACCTAGCTGCCGGTACGAAAAAACTGGCCGCTGATTTCTTTACAAAAGAAATAAAGAAACTTGGCTTAAATAGGATGTTGGGCAAAGGAGTGTTTGTTGATTATTACAAAGATCGGCCCACATATTTTCATGAGTTTACAAAGCTGTTACGCAAGACCGATATTTTGTGGACTAAGCCAAGTGAAATGTCATTTTACACGGGAATAGGACTTCCAATTATTATGGCACCTTCAATTGGATCGCAAGAGGTATTTAATCGAGTTTGGCTAAAACAATTTGGCGGCGGCGTAACACAGGGTGATCCGCGCTACACAGACGAGTGGCTGTTCGATTGGATAAATAGCGGCGGCTTAGCGCGAATGGCTTGGAATGGCTACATTGAAGCACCAACGCACGGCTCATATCGCATTGAAAGCGTAATCACCGGCGAAAAAATGGAATTGGAGAATTTGCCGCTCATCGTTTAAAAATCCTCACTCTTTGATTAGAATACACCGCTACTGTCATCCTGAACGAAGCTGAAGGATCTGGCCGCTCAGGAATACGGGGCTATATCCTCCTGCCTGCCGGCAGGCAGGTCGACTGCGCTCCGCTCCGCTAAGGATGACAAGAAAATATGACAATATTCGACAGTTTATTGCTTGGCATAATCCAGGGACTTACGGAGTTTTTGCCAATTTCCTCATCCGGGCATTTGATTTTAATGCGTGAGGTTCTTGGTATTAACACTCAGGGCGGGCTGACATTTGACGCGATTTTGCAGCTGGGCACCATTCTGGCTGTTTTTGTTTACTTTCGAAAGTTGGTGCTGGAGTTGATTAGAGATGCGGTCAGATATTTGATTGGCCAAGGTAAGAAAGTAAAGAAGGAAAACCGCATGCTAATCCTAGCTCTGATTTTCGGCACTATCCCTGCTGCTGCACTCGGATTTTTTCTTGAAGATGTTATGGAGACAGTGTTTAGGAGCGCGTTATTGGTCGCAGTAACGCTTATAGCAGGCAGTTTACTGTTTGTTGCGGCTGAACGTCTTGCTAAGCAGAAGTTCGAAAATGTGAGCCCGAAACAAGGATGGTGGATCGGATGTTTCCAGCTTTTGGCATTGATTCCGGGCGTTTCCAGATCAGGTGCCACAATTTCCGGCGGCCTGTTGCTCGGAATCAACCGCGTAACTGCTGCGCGCTTTAGCTTTTTACTCGCCCTGCCGATCATAACCGGATCAGGACTTAAAAAGCTGCTCGATGTTTATCAATTCGGAATTGTGGATGTTTCTGCGCTTCACCTCACGCTCGGATTTGTGAGCGCGTTCGTTGTTGGACTGATTTGTATTCACTATTTGCTCAAATATTTAAAAAACCACACGCTTTACGCATTTGTGTGGTATCGCCTCGCACTCGCCGCGATTGTATTAATTGCCTACATCTATTACTGATTGGATCGAATTGATAGTCAAATCCTATGATGCAAAAGAAGAAAAGATTCTGTAAAGATTGCGCGCTGCCATCTAATCATCATATCAACACTTGGATAGATGAGTTGACTGATCGACTGATACCCAATCTATCCCTGCCCAAAAAGATTGATCGGTTTTTTGATATTTTAATCGAAAATTTTTTTATTCACTTAAAATTGGTTTCATTAAAAGACGATTTCACGCGCTCTGATATTCAGTTACGAACAACCTGTTTTATAGATGAAGCGAAAAAGAGGGGGATAAAATTTAAAGCGATCTGCGGGCGCTTTGGTTATACCTGCCATATGCAAGCCATGGTGAATGGAAAAATTATTCGATTTGATAATTTGCCAACCGCGGATTTTAAGAGCAAATACAATCCCCGTATTATTGACGATAAAACGCTGACTAAACATCATCTTAAAAAAAGAAATTTCCCAATTGCAGATGGCGATACTTTTTGGTTTTGGCAAAAGAAAAAAGCACTGAGATTCGGGACAAACCAACTCGGTTTTCCTTTGGTTGTGAAGCCGCGCAGCGGTTCTGTAAGTCGACATGTGACAACAGACATAAAGAGCGGCGAACAGCTTAAACGGGCGATTGATAAAGCTATAATCTACTCTCCGACTTTTATCGTGGAAAAATTTATTACAAACGCTTCTGTTTATCGAGCAACGGTTGTTGATTTTGATTTTGTTGCTTGTGTAAAACAAGTTCCGGCAAATGTTGTTGGTGACGGAATCTCAACTGTTCGTGAGCTAATTGATAAAAAAAATCGGGATCCTCAGAGAGGCTCGCCGCAGCAAAATGAATTCACTCTCAATAAAATAACAGAGAATGAAATAACCGCGAAACTTTTATCAGAAAAAAAACACGACTTCTCTACAATTCCCAAAACAGACGAGGTGGTTTATCTGCAAAAAGACCCGTTTCTAAAATTAGGCGGTAATCTGATCGAAGTAACACCCGAAGTTCACTCGGACAATTTACGGTTATTTCGTGATATTGCCAAGTTTTTCGATGTACGAGTGGTTGGAATTGATTTTTTGGCACAAGATATTTCACTATCCTGGAAAAACCAACCGTGCGCCATTATAGAATTAAACAACCTTCCTTGTATTGAATTGCATCATTTTCCATCTTCCGGCATTCCGCAAAATGTTGGTGGAGCTATTGTTGATTTATTCTTTAAATATTACGCATGACCACTTTTTTCTTCATGATCCTACTTTTGTTGCTCCTGATGATTGGTACTTTTGCGGTTTTATCCTTTGTCTTTGTCATGGATTCTATTATTAGAGGACATGATATACCTACTACAAAAAAGGCAATTGAAACGATCGATAAAATTATTAGAGAACATAAATTTAAAAGCGGTAATTTTTACGATTTAGGATGCGGAAGAGGCACGCTTAGTCTGACAATAAAGAGAAACAACCCGCGTCTTTACGTTTATGGCGTAGATTTCAGTACGGTGAGAATTTTTTTCGCAAACGTTAAAGCCCTATTAATGGGACGAAAAATTAATTTTCTGAAAAAAGATATCTTACATTTGAATTTAGCTGATGCTGATATTGTCTTTACGTATCTCTGGTATGACGTAATGCCGCCTTTGGAGTTGAAGCTCCGAAAGGAATTAAAAAAAGGTGCGGTCGTGATTACCAATACGTCAAACTTCCCAAACTGGAAGCCCGTAAAAATCTATGATATTTATCCTGAAAAGAAGGATTTCGAAAAGCTGCTTGTGTACGTTAAAGATTTATAAATTGACCTGGGTTGTATTGATGGCAATTATCCAAAAAAATTAATGACGACACTGGCGACTGTAAAATAAACAATCAAACTTGTAATATCCTGAATTATGGTTCCAAATGGTCCGGCTCCCAATGCCGGATCTCTTTTTTTAGCAAGAATTGCTGTAATGCCTACGGCTAAAGGACTGGCTACCAAAATAACCAATGTCATGGACAAACTTACAATCAACGCGACTATAATATCCCTGAACAGAAGAAAGATCGCCACGAAACTAATTACACCAATCAACAAACCTATAAGGCTGCCGGCTGCCATTTCTTTAAATACAAACTTTGAAACCCTGACTTCTCCTATAGTTATCGCACGCAAAAACAAAGCCTGTGTCTGCTGACCTGCTGCTGATCCCATGTAAACCACAGCTGGGGTAAAGAAAGCCAGTTCAATCACTTCTCTGAGCAAGTGCTCAAACCTTCCCACAAACAATGAGGCCGTTATGGCACCGGTTAATCCAACCAGCAGCCAGGGCAGGCGCCGTCTGCTGAGATTCGGGATCCTCTCGCGCAAAACATCGAGAAGACCTCTGTTTTCCAGATGAATGCCCGAGTACCGGATGGAGTCTTCCAAACCGGCTTTATTTAGAACATCGAATATCTGGTCTGTACCCACCACCCCTAAAAAATTGCCGCGCTTATCCACTACGGGCATGGATTTTACGTTGTGATGTATAGCCAAAGTGGCAACGCGCTCTACTGATGTGTTGCGCCGGACGGAAACAGGATTCTTATGCGCACGCGTGATCAGCCTGGCATCATTGGGAGCAGCTAATAATTCCTTGACGGACAAAATGCCTTTTAAGTGTTTTTTCTTATCCAGCAGATACACATAATTAACACTATCCCACTTATTATTTTTCTCCAGAATCAGCTTGGCCTGACGCACTTTCTGATTCGGTTGAAAAATGGGGACGTTGGTAAGTATGTGACTCTTTGTCAAATAAGTCGGCATGACTTATAGAATATCATAAAATTGGTTATGCAGCTGCCATTGACAAGCGGATAGTTTTGGGTTTAAATCAGTTCACCAAAAAGGAGGACGAAAATTGAATATAGAAAAAGTAGCTGAAATCTGCGAGCTTCTGAAAATGGTGCTTGTTGAAATGCCTAAGCACCTGGACGAAGATGAAAAGTGGAGGAAGGGCGGATGGTTCTGTCTGATCAGTGAAGACGGAATGATCCTCGTATACGACCCTATGGGAGAAGTTCCTTCAGACAAAAATGAAAAATATCGCTCTTTTTCCATAGAAAAAGCCACACGATTATGGAAACATCCTGAACATACAACGAGCCGGCAAAGCCGAAATGAAGACCTAGATCATTACAGCGGTGCAATTCGCGCTCGTAACCATGTCTTCTCATTCTCTGGTCTGCCAGAGCTCTGGGACGAGGCGCTCATGCTCTACATCGCATGGGTCTGTGCTCCCATTGTTACAGAAGAAGTACGTATCATGACCACTCCAGAGATCTTCGCGCTCTTCGAGCGGCTGCAGATCACGCATCCATCGCGCAGCTCATAGAGCTTGTCCGAATTTCGTACTTCTACTCAAAAAGACCCCCGTCTCCGGAGGTCTTTTTTAATCGCGCAAAAATGAAACCATTTCATTAATATAATCCTTTAAATATAAATTATACTATTTTGATGCGGCCGCATAGAAATAATCTAATTTATTTCTTTGACTTAAGTTTAAATTTATTTCTGTATTCCTTTTCCTCATCAAATTCTTCGGCCAAAATACACTGAATGTATATCTCCTCAAATCCTCCGGCTTTACGTAATTCACGAATATCGCCTCTGACTTCATACGGACAAATCCAAACGCTTCCTTGCAGATGTCTGAAATCTAACTCTCTTAATTTCCTTCTAAATGCATTTCGTAGTGATCGTTCATTTTCAGGAATATCAAAAATAACAATTCTCCACTTGCCATCCCATGAATCTGGATTGTGATTTAGTCTCTTAATTTGAAAATCATCAATATTTCTTAACCTTTCTAGACCCTGTTTGGTTAATTCAACATATTTTTTACCTTTCTTGTCTACGAAACAAATATCGCCACGACGTTTTAAATAATAGGCGGTTTTTCGAAAATCTTTATCTGAGTAAAATTTTCGTCGTTTCGGAGCTAGGAGCTGCACTGCATTAGGGAATAGAAGAACAAAGGCAATGCCACCTGTTAACTTCAGGAGATTGAGTACTAACTGTACTTTTTCACTACTTATATCAAACTTACGTCTAGACATAGATGCACAAATTATACTATTTAAGTGCGACCGCATCAAAATAGTTTAATTTTTTTATCTATTCTATATTCGATCACTGAACAGCATGTCTGTTCGATTCCCGATCTATCAACACAAAAACCGTTGACAGGAAGCTGTTTTTGTGTTATATATGACTCCGTCATTGACAGAAGTCGGTGTCCCCCGCCGCGAGGGTCTCGTGGTACGTTCGTTACGGAGGTGTCCATCATGGACAATGTACGCAAGGGTGAAATCGCCGTCCTCTTTCTCAAGCATCAGCTCCATCGCAAAGGCATGCGCCTGGGTCCGGATTTTCGTCGGGAACTTGGGAACATTGCCAAGGCCATCGACGCCCCATTCGGGGAGGTCATGGAATTCGCGGAAGAGCTGGTGCAAGAGCTTGTCGACAAACTCTTCAACAAGAAGAACGACGAGCCTTAGGAAGCTGACGCTGACTGAAACCCACTAGCGCAAAACGATGTTAGGGTGAACCCAACGGGTTCCTAAAAGGGTAATTGCAACTCCCGACGTAAGTCGGAAAAGGGCAGAACAAGAACCTCTCCCCACATCGTCGCCGCGCCAAGGCCGCACCGCTCACAACTTGAGCTGTGCGGCCTCTTTATTTTTCCTCCTGTTCGATTCCCGATCTACCAACACAAAAACCACCTTTCGGTGGTTATTGCATTGGTAGCGCCTAGGGGAATCGAACCCCTGTTTTCAGGATGAGAACCTGACGTCCTAACCATTAGACGAAGGCGCCATATTATTTCCATTTAGCTTCCTGTCGCACAAGAAGTTCTGTAGCTCGGAGTGGCTCTGCCATGAGCTCCTTTGTAATCTTTTCCATGCGCGAGCCTTGTGAACCTTTGATGAGAATTACATCTCCAGATTTCATCCGATCTTGAATGAATAAACCTGCCTCCGTACTTTTATCAAAAACAAAAATGTTCTCTTCACTCATGCCAGCCTCTTTAGCTGCATCTGCAACAATGTGCGCGAGTGTACCACAAACAACCAAAATGTCAATACCGGCTTCAGCAATTTTACGCCCCAAATCTTCATGCGCTTGCTCTGCTAAATTCCCCAACTCCAACATGTCACCCATGGCAGCAATCCTCTTTCTACCTTCTGTAATTGGAAAAGATATGAGATCGCGAATCGCAGAATGTGCAGCCAAAGGAGAGGAATTGTAACTATCATCTAAAAGAACTGTGTGCTTAATGCCAGACAAGATACGTGTGCGACCAGGCATGCCGTGATACTCCTTTTCCAATCGATCTGCAGCCTCATAAAAATCCTCATCCAACGCATAAACCACTGCCAAAGCTGCAGTAACGGCGAGCGCGTGCGGAGTTCCAAACACACCCCTTAAATGCGCGTGCACGGGCTTTTCCACTGCCGCAATCTTTACATCAAGTCCGGATGCACCCGGATCCTGTTCGTTATAAACCAAATCGCATGACTCTAATCTAATATCACAAGAATCACACTCGCCGAATGCAACAACAGTAGCCTCGGTCATTTCCCTTCCTTCCATGACTTCGGAATCATCACCATTGAGAATTGCCACTCCGTCCTTATCCAGACTTTTAATGATAGTCAGCTCCTCTTCTGCCACAGCTCTAACTGTTTCAAAAAACTCCGTGTGTTCCGGACCGATAGCAGTCATCACAGCAATTTCCGGCTGCGCGATAGAAATAAGATATGCCAAATCTCCGGGGTGATCTGTTGCGTATTCCAATACTAATGTCCGAGCGCCTATATTCCCTAATCCTAAACCCGTTAGAGTCGCCCTGAGTAGTAATCCAATCCACGAAAAAATGTTCCTGCCCGGCGCATCCCGATTAAAAACTGTAAGCGGCACTCCCCATTCGTTATTATAATTTTTGGATGAAACTCGTACTCTGGATCCTGTCTCATACGCTCCTAAGGCAATACCAATTGCGTGTTTTGTAGATGTTTTACCAACTGATCCGGCTACAGCAATAACACGGGTTTTTTCTCTTAAAATCGCTCGTCGAGCGCAAGCGCCCAGATATTTTTGCAAAAACTTTTTCATATAACTTGTCTACGAAATTACGAATCTTACACGAAATATACGAATCTCTTTTGTCATCCTGAGCGGAGCGGAGTCCCGAAGGGCGTAGCGCAGTCGAAGGATCTGGCCTTGTAATTCTGAGCGGCTAGATCCTTCAGCTACGTTCTCTCGCTTCGTTCGTTCACTCCGTTCAGGATGACAGAGTGATTTACTCCTCCGCTTCCCCTCCTTCACTCAAATCCTCTGCCGGCTCTGATTCAGGTGGCGCTGGTGGTGGCGGTGCCACGTAATTCGCCTCTCTCTCTGGTGGGACTTGCATGTATGTCAGCAGAAATTTGGCCATTTGTCCAAAAAGCGGGGCTGCTGATGATTCAGCCCACTGCACATCTCTGGGATGATCAATCTTTACAAGCATTACGAAACGAGGGTCGCTAATCGGCGCAAAACCGGCAAAAGAGCCGATTGTGACATCTGTCTCATAACCCGGTCCGTTACTTTTTGCAACTTGGGCGGTTCCGGTTTTTCCACCAACCCAATATCCCGGTACTCCCGCCCTCTTTCCGTGTCCTTCCTCTACCACTGCAACCAACATACCGGAGATCAAGCGGGAAGTGCGCGAGTCAATCGGCTGCCCGACTTCTTGCGGTTTTGTGCGCTCTCGCGTGCCATCAGCATGAATGATCTCTTCGACTACGTAAGGTCGCATCAACTTGCCGCCGTTTGCAAGCGCGCCAAAAGCCGCAACGATTTGAAGTGGCGTTACTGACAAACCTTGACCGTAAGAGCCTGTTGCTGCGTAAATCTCACCGCTTTTCGACAAAGACGAAATGTCGCCTTTACTCTCCGGCGTCAGTTCTATTTCCGTTAGCGCACCAAAACCGAATGCTTTTACATATTTGAGAAAAGTTTCCTTGCCGATCAACCGCTGTACATAAATTGTCCCGGTATTTAAAGATGCTGCCAAAACCTGAGTCATTGTCTGCAAACCGTAAGCTTTGCCGTCTGAATTGCGGATAGTGTAAGGCCCAAACTTTATTGAACCCTCATCAGTATAAGTTGTGTTCGGACTAATCTTTTGAGTATCCAAGCCAGCTGCCATAACAAATGGCTTAAACACTGATCCCGGCTCATATGTTCCAAGTGTAACCGGATTATTATATACAGAGATACTGTCGGCTTTACCGAATTCAGCCGGATCAAAATCAGGAAATGAACACATCGCCATAATCGCCCCTGTGTTAGGCTCCATTATAATTATGGAGCCGGAATCCGCGCTGTGCTTCCCAACAGCCTCCTTAATCAAACTACATGCCTGATATTGGATAGTACGATCAATAGTTAATACAATGTCCGCGCCATCGGTTGCCTCTGTAATCTCACTATCCGCCATTACCAGTCTACGACCGCTCGCGTCTTTTTCAGCGAAAATAGAACCCGCTCTGCCGGCCAATAAACTATCAAACGACCCCTCAATCCCATATTTACCAACCTGAGTTTGCTCGGAATCGGAACCAACAAATCCGATCAACTGTCCGCTCACTCCTTGTTCCGGATATAATCGGGCGCTCGTGCGAACGTAACCAATGCCCTTAATTTCCTTGGCTTGAATTTCTTCAACCAATTCTTTTGACGCATTCTTTATCACAACCTCATAAGGATCATCTGGCTTATTGAAACGTGTAACCAAATCCACATCCGGAATATTCACTATTTCAGCCAGCACATGTGCTGCGGCGATTGGATCCTCCAAGCTTCTCGGCACCGCATAAACAGTCCACACTTCATGATTTGTTGCCAGTGGATAAAGACGATCATCCGATTTATCACGAACCAAAATCCGGCCGCGCGTTGGCAAAAGCTGTGCTTGCAAATCATGCTGATCAGAAGCCAAAACCTTATATAATTCACGATCCGTTATCTGCAACTGTCCCAACTTAAATGCAAGAGCTAATCCCAATAAAACCATTATCACGCCCAAAAAAAGCCACCTGGTTTTCGGCAGTTCTCTTGGTCTGGACGGTGAATAACGGGGAATACGTGACATGGTTAATGACGAATGAAGGAAGGGATCTGGGTAGATAATGACGAATGACCAAATCCGAATGACGAATGAAGGTAGGGATTAGATAAAAATGACCACCATAATTCGTCATTAGTCATTCGTGCTTGGTCATTGATACTTAATTATCTTTCTTCTTCTTCAAATCTTCCATGTATTTATGCCATAGGTCAATATTTTCAACATCAATATATTCACGATCCGTTGTATTAAAGATAATTGACTGATCAGCGCCTGATGGTAAGGCAGGAGTTCCGGCTGTCCCTGATCCGGCTGGCGCGCGTTCCAATGAATTCGGCAAGCTTGCTCCAGGGACGGGTTTCTTTAAAACCGCTGCTGTCACGTCTACGGCATTTTGCGGGATCAATATATTAACAGGCTTATTAACTCCCTGAAATTCAAAAGCAATTCGAACACGGTGCAATTCATTGCCATCATCGTCCAAAACCAACCACTCACCGCTAAGGAGAACGGGAACCCGCGTTTTCTTATCAATCGTTAACTTAAATAAACCGCTGTCAATACCCGCGCCAGTTCGTTCAATCCATTTCAAATCCGTGGGAGACGGGTTATCGCCATGCCAAACTCTGAGTATTGAAACCAAAAACGGTTCAAGCACACTCCCACTGATTCTGAATGGTACTGTCACATATTGTGCGCTGACTTTTTCACGACCTAAAAATATTTCTTTTTTCTTTTCCCACTTTCCCGCAACCTGCACAACCTGCATAAAAGCCGGAAGACTGTCTCTAATGTCCTTGGACTTGCCTTGTGCTATAAAATGTCCAAAATCTTTTTCGTCAAGCCAGTTGTCACGCAAAAATTCCGCAAAAGAAGCGCTGTCAGGATCATCCACCAAATCCTGATAACGCGTCATGTATTCAGTCGTAACTCTGCGAGGCCTTAATGCTATTTTGTTTTGAGTTACAATAAGATCTGCGACCTGCTCGCCCTTAACAACACCCTCTCCCAATTCGAACACACCCAAGACTTGCGGACGCGTAAGATCCTTGCTATCCATTTGCCCGATAAAATTAATGCCTTTTGTAACGCGCGAATTTAAATCTGTCCAAGATAGTTCCGCAGATATTTCTTCAACGCTTTCTGCTGCCATTAAGTTTCGCAAACCATCACGCAAAACCTTTTCCGAAGTGTCTCGAAAAAACCACCACAATGTCGCAATAATAGCTACAAGAACAATGCCTAAAATAACTAGAAGTGTGCGTTTCATGAGTATAATAATAGCATGAAAAATAAAAAAGCAGCCAAAGTTATTGACTGCGGTGTATGCGATTTGAGAAAAAGAACTAGCGGGTTTTCACACCCTTTTCCGTGATCTTGTAAACAGGTATTCGGACATCGTCCGGATGTGGCAACTCTTCATAGGTCTCCATGCGCTTCTCCACCAACCCTTCGGCCAGTAGAGTGACCAAACTCACCGAAACCCCGCCGAATGTGAGTTTGCCCTTGCTCGCATCGGAAATGACCTGTGCGCTCATCCAGCCCTTGTTGTCCTTCAGCAAACCCAGTACCAGTTGTTCGTTTTCAAATAGCATCTCTTCCTCCTTGCCGCCAAATTGACACAAAAAAAGAGGCTTGTCAACCCCCTTGTCATTGCGAGCATAGGGCGGCAATCTTTGTATATGTCATTTGACCGTAGCCCCTGTCATTTCGACCGTAGCCCCTGTCATTTCGACCGTAGTGGAGAAATCTTTTAGAGAGATCTCTCCGCGTTGGTCGAGATGACAGGTTCGGATGAGATCTCTCCGCGTTGGTCGAGATGACAGGTTCGGATGAGATCTCTCCGCGTTGGTCGAGATGACAGGTTCGGATGAGATCTCT
>Ga0180007_10003306_pt1 | contig 18087 bp, 16 predicted proteins | sample MM_PC_MetaG_FD_121122 | JGI IMG/M metagenome (GOLD analysis project Ga0180007, IMG submission 121122) | Groundwater microbial communities from the Aspo Hard Rock Laboratory (HRL) deep subsurface site, Sweden - MM_PC_MetaG | ecosystem: Environmental > Aquatic > Deep subsurface > Groundwater... | reverse complement strand
GTTTAGCAATCATCCTCAAATTTTACCCCCAGAACTTAAAAATTACCAGCTTGGAATATGTCAGTACATTGTCAGTACATGTTATGATATAATCATTTTATATGAGAAAAGTGTTTAAAAATGGTAATTCATTAGCAGTAACAGTACCCAAGGCTTACGCCCACCAACTCAGCATCAGGGATGGATCTATTATTGAGTGGAAAAAAACAAAACAGGGCCTTGTTCTGATACATCAAAAAAATACTAAGACCACAGGTGTGGATCAAAAATTCGCCAAAATGGTGGATGAGTTTACCAACGAACACGAAGATGTACTCCGAAAGCTTTCACAAAAGTGACCACTAAAAAGACCTCTTTCCTAACAACAAGCCAGGTTCTTTTCATCCACGACCAGATGATCAAAAGATTCAATGGCTCCCCCGGAATCCGGGACATAGGACTAATTAAATCAGTCATAGCAAGACCTCAAGCAACTTTTGAAAACAAATATCTTTATGTTTCTATATTCGATAAAGCAGCATCCTTACTCCAATCCTTGCTAAAAAACCATCCATTCATAGATGGAAATAAACGTACAGCCTTAACCTCAGCAGGTTTATTCTTGTGGAAAAATGAATACAAATTAGTTAATCATTACAAAGAAGAGGTGAAATTTACAGTTAGAGCAAGTAGTAAGAATCTAACAGTTGAGCAAATCTCTAAATGGCTAAAGATACATTCTGTTAAAATATCCAAATGATAATTCTTGGCATAGAAACTAGTTGTGATGAAACTGCTTGTGCTGTCTTAAAAAAAGAGGGAAACAGAATACAAATTCTATCCAATATTGTAGCATCATCAGCCTTGCTGCAAGCTAAATTTGGGGGTGTAATCCCGGAACAAGCTGCACGGGAACAAATAAAATCAATTATTCCTGCAGTAAAAACAGCAATTGATGGTTCAGGAATAAAAATAAGTGATATAGATGCAATCGCTGTAACTTACGGTCCAGGACTAATCGGTTCACTTTTAGTTGGCACAGAAACTGCTAAAACATTAGCTTTTTTGTGGAACAAACCACTTGTTCCTGTAAATCACCTACTCGGACATTTTTATGCAAATTGGATTCAAAAACCATTTACCATTGTTAATTCACAATTAACAGATTCTTGCAGTCAAAAACAAACAGCTAAAAGTAACTTGCCGAAATTCCCTTGTATTGGCCTTCTTGTGTCCGGCGGTCATACTGATCTGGTTCTATTTAAAAACCATGGAAAATATAAATACCTGGGCGGCACCAGAGACGATGCCTCAGGAGAGTGTTTTGATAAATGCGCCAGGCTTTTAAAGCTTCCTTACCCTGGTGGTCCGGCCATTGCTGAATTAGCCAAATCCGGAAACCCTAAGACCTTTAACCTACCCAGACCAATGATTAATTCAAAAGATTTTGATTTCTCCTTTTCCGGACTTAAAACAGCTGTTTCTAATTTGATTAAAGAAAAAGGCAGTTTAAAGCCAAATGAGCTGGCTAATCTAGCTGCTTCTATTGAAGAAGCTATTATCGATGTATTGATTACAAAGACGCTTCTGGCAACCCAAACTTACAAGGCTAATCAAATTATTATTGCAGGAGGAGTAGCAGCAAATCAATCTCTGATCCGCAATTTAAAATTGAAAATAGGTAGTTTAAAATCGAAAACAAAGCTTTTTGTCCCGCCTCCGAAGCTTTGCACTGATAATGCTGTCATGATTGCTGCTGCTGCTTTTTTTAACTACCAGCCTATTAACCCATTTACCCTACAAGCTAATCCTAGCCTTGCGCTCTGACACCTAAATAAATATACTTATCCTCATATGGATAAGGTTTATGATCAAAAAACAGTTGAGGAAAAATGGTATCAGTCTTGGGAAAAGAAAGGTTATTTCCAACCTGAAATAAATCCCAACGGCAAACCATATGCCATTATTCTCCCGCCGCCAAATGCTAATGGAGACCTTCACTTTGGTCACGCCATGTTCACAATTGAAGATATTTTAATCCGCTTCCACCGAATGAAAGGTGAAGCTGCTCTTTGGCTGCCGGGCGAAGACCATGCTGGCACAGAAACACAATTTGTTTTTGAAAAACACTTATCAAAGCTCGGTAAATCCCGTTTTGATTACGATAGAGCCACTCTTTATAAAATGATTTACGAATTCGTGGAGGAAAACCGGGGAAAAATCAGAAATCAAATGCAGCGGATGGGTTTTTCCCTAAACTGGGACAGACTCAAATATACGCTAGATCCTGACATAGTTAAAGTTGTTTATAAAACATTTAAAAAATTATTTGATGATGGTTTAGTATACCGGACCAATAGATTAGTAAATTATTGCACTAAAGACGGCACATCTTTTTCAGATCTTGAGGTAATCTATGAGGAAAGAAAAGATCCGCTTTATTATATTAAATACGGACCACTGGTTTTAGCCACAGTACGTCTGGAAACTAAATTCGGTGATACTGCCGTAGCTGTCCACCCTTCGGATAAGCGCTATAAAAAATACATTGGCCAAGAGCTAGAAATTAAAACTGTTTCAGGTAAAACCAAGTTAAAAGTCATTGCTGATAAAGCAGTCAATCCTGAGTTTGGCACCGGAATAGTTAAAGTCACTCCTGCGCATGATCCTAATGATTTTGAAATAGGCCAAAGACATAATCTACCAATGATCCAAGTAATTGATTACAGCGGCAAATTAAATGAAAAATGCGGTAAATTTGCCGGCTTAAGAGTCAAAAAAGCAAGATCAGTAATTGCTGAAGCCATGCAAGAAAAAGGTTTAATAGAAAAAGTTGATTACGACTATACCCACCGTGTTGGTATTTGCTACAAATGCAAAACAGTTATCGAGCCACTGCCTCTGGAGCAGTGGTATATTGCTACTAAATCACTTGCTGAAAAAGCACTGAAAGTTGTAAAAAATAATGAAGTTAAAATCTTTCCAATAAATTTCGAGAAGATTTATTTTAATTGGTTAGAAAATATCAGGGATTGGAATATCTCCCGCCAGATTGTTTGGGGAATACAAATTCCGGCCTGGTTTTGTGAGTCTTGCAAAAAATGGACTGTTACCGAAGGAGAAACGCTTGACACCTGTTTACATTGTAATAATTCTACGTTAAAACAAGACAGCGATACCTTTGATACCTGGTTCTCCTCTGCACAGTGGCCCTTTGCCACTTTGCAAACTACTAAACCGGGTGATTTTGAAAAATTTTATCCCACTTCTGTGATGGAAACAGGCAGGGATATCCTGTTTTTTTGGGTAGCCAGAATGATCATGCTTGGAATATATGTCACTGGCAAAATTCCGTTTAAGGATATTGTCCTGCATGGTACTGTTTTGGATCCACTGGGAAAAAAGATGAGTAAATCAAAAGGAAATGTAGTAAATCCAATTGAAATTGCTAACCAATACGGCGCAGATGCAATCAGATTTGCTCTAGTTTATGGCACGGCTTTTGGTCACGATCAATCATTATCACATCCAAAACTTCAAGCCATGAGGAAGTTCACAAATAAACTTTGGAACATTGGCCGCTTTATCATTGATTTTGCCCCAGAAAATGCAAAACATTTAGACTCTACTGGTATTCCAAACATCAACAAGAAGTCTCAAGATGACAAACAAATTCTGGATAATTTATCCAAAACAATCAAAACAGTAACTCAAGCCATAAACTCTTACAGATTCCATGACGCCGCAGATGTTTTATACAAATTTATCTGGCACGAATTTGCAGATAAATACATAGAATCAAGTAAAGACCGACGAAGCGAAGTTCAACCTATTTTGGAATATGTTTTCAGAACTTGTTTGGAACTCCTGCATCCATTTATGCCGTTTATTACAGAAGAATTATGGCAAAAACTACCTCATAAAGAAGATTCTATTATGATAACAAAATGGCCTGAAACTAGGATTCCCGCAAATTAACCGTAGAATTGACGCAAAAATTATTCTTTTGAAGCTTCTTCTTTAGCTCCATGAGACTCTTTTTTAGTCTGCCCATCCTCAGCTTGCGCCTCGCCTTCAGTTTGAGCTTCACCTTCAGTTGCTGCTGCACCCTCTGTCTCCGCCCCCCCTGTTGTTTCAACAGCTACCGCAGCTGTTTCTGCGGCTTGTTCTTCCATCAGCTTCTCCATCTCTGCGGTCACAGCAGGGGCCAACTTAACAACAATCTCTTCTTCTGAAACTTGAACTGTCAACTTGCTTCTGTCGAATTTTAACTTACCAATAGTTATAACATCATCAACGTTTTTTAAACCTGTAATATCAACTTCTATTTTTTCTACTAAATCCGTAGGAAGAGCCTCAACTTCCAATTCATTTAAGGTTTGCAAAACAATCACCTCTCCTGATTTAACTAATTCAGGCTGTTCTCCAATTAAAATAAGCGGTACCGGAGCTTTAACTTTTTCGCTTAAATTAACTTGATAAAAATCAATGTGTATAAGTTTATCCGAAACAGGATCGTATTGCACTTCCCGCACCATCACTGGTCTAATCTTCTTGGTTCCAATCTTCAAATCAATTAAACCGGTTTCCCCTGCTTCTTTAAAAACCTTTAAAAATGTTTTTTCGTCAACACAAACTGACTCGCTTTCCAACCCTTTGCCAAATACATGACCCGGGAGCTTGCCTTTTTGACGCAATTTTTTAACTTTTTTACCTAAGATTTTTCTTTCTTCAGCATTTAAACTTAATCTACCCATAGCTGCTTAATGTAACACATTTAAGCTCGCTGAGCAATCCCATATTTAAAATTTAGATAAATGATTAATTAGAATTCTTTATCCCCAGGATCGATTTAAGAAATTATTTAAAACAGCCTTTGCTGTATCGTGTAATGCGGTTACAGCTAAAGGACCAGTATTGACTGTGAGCACACACTTCTTCCCTTACCCCTCCACCCTCTATGCCGTAGAACCTTTTTCTTGCAAAGGCACAAAAAACGATTCCCCTCCTCTGTGCTCTGGGTTTCTATTCATAATGACCCGTAGTTTATTAAATTTAATTTAGAATATCAATTTTTAGGCAAATCCTAAAGTTACAACCCCCGCAAGAAGAATGAATGCACCTACCAACACTTGCAACTTAGCTTTTCTTTCTTTGATCTCTTTAAAGTAAAACAGCCCCCAAAGAACTGCCACTAGCGATGATATTTGACTTGTAGGACCTGCTTTTGATAAACCAATCAAAGATAAAGAAATAAGTGATAATAAGTTGCCAATATTCCAAATTATCCCACTTGTTAAACTAAAAGCTATCGCCTCGTTTTTAAATTTAATTCTCTTGATAGCAGCAATCAGCAAGCCTGTAAGAAGTATTCCCAAACAAACAGGGAAGAAAAAATCTCCGGTGGAAACATTTCCGACCTTCAAGGGAACTAGTTGACTGCCCCAAATTAATCCAGCACAGATTCCAGCCGAAAGCCCTTTTTTTATTTTTCGGCTTTCCATATTTTCAGTACTACTTACTAGGATTACCCCAGCAACTATTAACCCTATTCCTAAAAAACCCATTGTTAGTCCCGCTGGCATTTCATGAAAAAATAATGCACCCCACAGAAAAGAAAATATTACTACTAAGGATCCCATTAACGGTACTGCTCTTGATAACCCTAAATCTATTATGGCAATGAAAGAAATCGCATTCGCGATTGCCCACAGTGCCCCACTCATTAATCCATACGCATTTAAAGTTAACGGGTAACCCAAAATTATAGAAATAATAAGTCCGGAAAAACCTATTGAAACAGCAATTAGAGTCTGGAACTGGATTATATTAGAGCTTTCGGACTTTTTAAAAGGAACCATGTATGATCCCCAACAAAGAGCAGTACCAAATGCTGCTAAAAAACCTAAATTTGTCATCAATAAAAGCATAACATAGAATCTACTACTTCTTAAACTCCACCTCAAAACTTCTGTCAACAGATAAATCTGTGGATATAGTGTGCTCTTGCGGGCCAATCTTTTTGATTTGCTCTGAAACTAATTTATAGCTAATCGGGTAAGTAACTGTCCAGGTAAACGGATCTTCCAGAGTACCTGCCTGTTTAATAACATCCAACCTGTAATTTGCTTTTCCGTCCTTAAATTCTAATTCTATAGGTACTAAGTAATCTAAAACAAGGGTTTTTTGCTCTTTAGGGAACAGTTCAAGCAGCATAGAATAACCTGATCTGCCATAGTCAACAAAACTAGTTACATCTTTGGTAATATCCCCTTCTCCCCAAAGCACTCTTGAGATCTTGCTGCCAAACGGCAAATATATCCGCAGCCTATTCTTATATTTTCCACCAGGGAAGACATCCGAAGGACTTCTGTTTATATAATTAATACGCAACCGGTGTTGAATTTCCCCCTCTTTACCAACAACAGTTTCCAAATTGTAGTATTTATCAAGATAATAATTAACTTTATTTGCTCCCAAGTTTGCTTCAACTACGCTTAAAAAATCCTGATCTTGGTTTTGCGTTGATTGCCGCGGCAGATCATGTATCCACTTCTGCGCAGCTAGATAGGAAAACAGTTTTGTATCATTCAAGTAAATACTGATATGTTTTTCGTCCAAAGATTTGCTTAATGATGAGATAATCCCAGGCCAATCATTTTGAGGTAAAAAGAATATTTTATTAAACAACTGGTTTGTCAGGGCTGTTATAAAACTTTTTTTGGCTTGTGATCCAGGAAAAAAACTAAGCTCTGAATGAACTATAGCTCTCTCAAACAAATTATCTGCTGTAATCTTCTCGCTGTAATCCGGTAAATCCAGTGGCCCGACAACATCTAACAATTCATTAATTGCCGAAACATCCAATGCAATTACACCTTCTACTCTTTTCCCTGTTTCTTTGGTATAAAACCACTCAGCTTGCCTGGCACTGGTAGGAAAATCCGGCTCCCAGTTTGAATCGCGCAAAAACCAATCCTTTTGACCCAAATCTTCCTTAATCTCCTTTGGCGGTTCAACATGAATACTCAAAAGCCCGTCTATCGCATAAACATCATTAACATTTAAGCTTCTTAGTTTCCCTCCTTCAAACGAAACTTCAGCAAAAGATCCAATAAATCCTCCGCCTGGGCGAAGCTCCATGTTGTTTTGCAACAGCACTAAATAAGTTTTGCTACCATCAAGCGCCACCATTTTCGGAAGAAGAATACTCATTGCTTGCGCTTTGTTTACTAAATTTGTGTAGAGTGTAATTTTCTCAGTCAAACTCTTAATTTGCGGAGAAAAAAACTTTGAAAGTGTTGCCTTAAAATCTTCATTTTTCAAAAGTGCACTTGCTTTTGAAAAATCTTTGGCTGCCAAATCTAGCTCAATCTGCGCAGAGCCAAAATACTTTGAAGGAGACTCTTTCCTTTCCCCTGTAACTGCTTCTAAGCTTCGCAAAAGCGATTGAGTTCCTAAGATTGTATTTTTAGCTGCATCAACTGACAAAAACGATAAATCAAATAAATTTTCACCTATCGTAAACTCTTTGTCAAACCAGCCTATTCTTTTAATCGGTTCTAGGTTGTCAAATATTGATTCTGCTTCTTCTATTCCGCTGCTGGCTGCTTTTATATTCATAAGACTCTTTTCAAAATCCTCCTTTTGTAAATTTTTAAAACCCTCATTTAATTGAGTATTAAAAGTAAAAATACCCCACCCGAAAATTAAACCCGGCCACACCAGTGCATAAATCACTAAAACAAATACCAAAAAGGGGCATATTTTCGATAAAAGAAATGAGAATTTAGGCAGGATTTTTCTTTTTTCCGCCTTAACTTTTTCCTTAGTGTCCCCTTCCAAACCTTTAAACGATTCCAATTCCTTCGCTTTCTCTTTTTTCCAGCCCTCATCTATCATTTTGTTAACTGATTCTTTTCCTTTATCTAATTCAGGTACCTGAATTTCATTCTCCCTAAAATAACTTAGAGTTTGCTTTAAACTCGTCACCAATTTTGCTTCAGGTTTCCAGCTTAGGATCTTAACAGTTTTTTTTAAATTTGGTGTTGGCCAGGGCGGAAGTTCTGAAGGAAGAAAATTTCGGCTTTCATGCCAGATAGGATCAAGCAAAATCTGCTTCGCCTCTGAAACCTTGATCGGAACAGGCAATACTCCGTCAAAGATCCTTTGCGAAGTTGCACCGGAAAAAATAGTCTTAATTATCAAATCAACTGCATCAGAAATATAAAGCGCTCTTGAGGAAAACTCCAACGAAACCTGTTTTTGCAAATCCCCTGTCAAGCTTTGCTGTATTAGTTTTATTAAAGGATCCTTACTTTTAAAATTCATTCTTGGGCCATAAACAGATCCCAACCTTAAAATCCTTGCATTTAAATTATGTTCACCAGCATACCTTGCGATTTTTGTCTCTAACCCCTCTAATAATTTTGTCTCAGGATCAGCGTCACGTTTTTTTTCGTAAAATGAAATTGATGAAACCAGCAAACATCGGCATTTAGTTTTCTTAAATAGTTCTAGGGTTTTTTGAATATTCCACTTGTGTGAGGGAAAAATAAACAGATAATCCAGCCGCGGTAAATCTAAATCAACCTCATCGGGAGATTCTATAACTAAGTGAAAATTTTTATTTTCAGCTGCCCTTCTTAAATTACGCTTTTCACCATTTTCCAAATCATCTAGTCCTACAACTTGTATTCCCTTGCCCAGCAACTTATCTGATAAATTAGACCCAATAAAGCTTCCTGCACCAATAACTAAGGCTACAGGAGTATTTCGCGAAAGCAAAATGCTAGTTTTTTTAATGATAGATTTATTCATTTCCTCCACGCGCAAATCGTACCATGCTTACAGATAATTTCAATATAGATAAAGGGTGACATTCTATGTCATTTTAGCGGGAATCAAGAGCTGAATTTGCTAATCTGTCTGCTTCTGAGTTTTCATCTCTTGGTATATGAGTGTACACCGCTTTACCCAACTCAATTACTAATATCTTAATTTGTTCAACAATGGATTTAAGAGTCTTACTTTTAATTCTGAATCTTCCTGATAATTGTTCTACCACCAGTCTTGAATCAACATAAAATTCAATTTCCAACTCCCTACTGTCATATTTTTTTCTTATGTATTTCAATGCTTGAAGAACTGCAGTGTACTCAGCAACATTATTTGTAGCAATGCCGATATATTCACCTTCCTCGTAAAGCAATACGCCTGCTTTATCTGATACAGTAAAACCGTAACTGGCATGTCCAGGGTTTCCTCTAGATGCCCCATCTGAATAAATAACTAGTTTCATAATTTAAATAACAGCAAGAATTATAACGCAGATAGTACCACAACTTGCATTGCTAAAATTGCGTATTCTGAAATTACTGTTATCCAGGAAGAGGCGATATATGAATATTGAGGTATATATATAAAATTAAGAATAAAATTTAAAACCAAACCTATTAAGCAAATTAGAAACATTTTTTTATAGTACCCCTTAGTAATTAATATCCACATAAGCAGCGAAGAAAGAAAGTATGCCGGAAAACCAAGTGAAAGAATCTGCAAGGAATTCGTTGACCCTGAAAAACCACCTCCTGTAAGGAGTGATATTACAAAAGGCGCTAAAACAATTGTTAAGGCAGTACCAAGAAGAGATAAGCCAAATAAACTAAGTCCCACTAATCTAACACCGCCTAAAGACTTTAGCATTAACGGGTAATATGAATTCATAATAAAAGTCGGTAAAACAAGTGCTGTCTGAAAAATTGAATATGCAATATTATAAACTCCTACATCGCCAGCAGACTTAAAAACTGCAATCATAAATGAATCAACTCTAAAATATAAGACATTTAAAGTTAATGTTGCACCAATTGGCCAGCTTTTTTTAAATAACCCCAAAGCATATTCCAAATTAAACTTGGGTTTTAAATGATGTAAAACTTTATTCATTATCAGAAGCGCTGAAAGGAAGATAACAACCCAACCAGCAAGATGAGCGATCAGCAAAAAGGGGACTGGGAATTTATTAAAAATAAGAAAAATATAAAATCCCAGACCAACTAATGTCCCCAGGATTGTTGCCAAAACAGAAAGATCATATCTTAATTTATTTTGGAAAATTAAATTGCACGTGACGTAGATTGCAGAAGCAATTATTGCGAAACTACCAAAGAAAACTGCTTGAGCAAATTGGGGAGTACTAAAGGGCCAAAGAGGAAGTAATCCAACTGCTAAAATAGCAAGCATGGCAGACCAAACGATCCTTGTTCCCAGTAGTTTATTCCATTCTTTTTCCACCTTTTGCTCTGCACCTTGCTCCTTGGACAAAACATGAGCATTAAATCCAAAATCAGACATGAGATAAAATACTGAAAGATAAGTCAAAGCAAGTGTAAAAATCCCTGTTCCTTCTTTTCCATAATTTCTTGCAACCAAACCAAGGATTATAAAAGTAGAAAAAGAAGTAACAACCTTACCCAGCAGTTGCCAGGCAGTTTGCTTAAAAATTGTTTTGAAAATGCTGTTCACCAAAGTATCTTATCATGAAAAAAGATAACCCCCATACCAAAAATAGCAACCTGTATCCTTGCGGCAAGGTCAAAAAATAGTGATCAAACATTCCCAAAAAAAGAATGATCAACCAGGGCAATAAAACATAAGTCAGAAAATAAACACAACCTGCAGCTCCCTTTGAAAACTTCATACTTAATCGGAATAACTTTAGAAGAATAAACCCAATTAAAAACGTAAATCCGATCAAACCAATTAAACCTGTTTCTGCTAGAATTAAAAGGAAGATATTGTGAACCGGTTGCAAAAACCTGCTTGGACCAACAATTAAATCAGAGGCCTGAACCGGAATATAATTATTTAAACCAACACCATATAAAGGAGATTTCAAAAATATCCGCCACGCGCTATCAGCTAATTCCTCCCGTCTTAAAAGTGCTAAATTATCAAAATTCAAAATACTTGAATATCTTGTAAAAAGCACTGGTAGTAATATTGTTGCAGTAATTGCCAGAATAGTGCGTCCCAGTTTTTTTGATAAGTAAAAGACTACAATAAACCCTGCTAATATTGCAGTTCTGGACATGGATAGAAAAATCGAAATACCAGCTGACAAAATTGCCAACTCTATCAATACCTGTTTACCTTTAAAACTAAAATAATGATCTTTTAAAAAATCATTTAGTTGAAAGCTGGTGCTTTTTTTAAACAAACTTTTAAGACTGCTTAAGAAACATTCTTGCTTTTTTTCATAACTCCCTAAAAGTAAATTCCTGTAATTATAAAGAATACAGATGCTAATCAACATAAACCCTGCCAGGACATTTGGATGAGGAAACGTTGCATATGGTCTTAAAAATTCATGTCCATAAAAATCAAATTTAGCAATTCCTGGTGTAGATATTGTAAAAGTTCTCTCTCCCAAAATCCAAAGCCCTACGGCCTCTCCCTTAATAAATTCTAAGACAGAAATACCGGCTTCAATAATAACCCCTAAAGCAAGGGGGGAACTTATTTTTTTTACGAGATCACCAGAGGAATAGGAAGCAAGGAAAATCCCAAAAAAACCTGTAATTACGTACTGTTCAATCCTAACAAAACCAGCTCCAATATTAAGTGCGCTTACAAGAGACAATGCTTGAGTAAACAAAAAAAATAAGAATAGATTTAAGGCAGTTTTATTAATACGCGGCTTCTGCATCGTCCAAACAATCAAAAGTCCTGCTACTAAAATATCCCAGAAATATAGTGTTGGGGACAAATAATCAATTTTTAAAGAATAGATGTAGCTAAACTCCGGCCAAAAATGTAAACCAAGTTGTGTTGGAAGAAAAAGTATAATCAAAAAAAGTAATATTTTTTCTAAACGTATTAACATTGCTTATTAAAAGCAGCAAGATCATAGATAAACAAAAAACTATGAAGTTCTACAAATACTAGAGCAGGGAGCTGTGACGCTTGGTATAACACAAAAAACTTCAAACAAACAACTGACCAAATAATCGGTTTTTTTGTTCTATGACAAGTTAGCTTTTCTGTGTCAATTTAATCACAATATGCCTATCTCGGCCTTCTTCAGCGCTTTCAGAAGAAAGACCTTTTATTTCCGAAATTGCCATATGTACAATTCTGCGTTGCCAAGGAACCATTGGTTCAAGATCCAACGGTTTCCCGCTTTCCAAAACCTGCTTACCCCAACTTTCTGCACTTGCCTTTAACTCGGTTTCTCTTTGCTTCCTCCAACCCATAACATCTATAACAACTCTTTTAAAATCTCCCTCCTCGGTTTTTTTAGCAAACATTTGGTTAACCAGCAGTTGTAAAGCATCTAAAGATTCACCTCTTGCCCCAATAAGCCTTCCTGCATCTTTTGTTTCAATGATTACTGAAAAGTTTTCATCCATTTCCTCTATTTCATAACTGCCCTCCAAAAGAAGCATTCCTAATAAATTATCCAATATGTCGCCCAGTTGTTTTTCCATAAATTTGTTATTTTATAATATATTCTACATATCCTGCATTATATCCTGCATTTCCTGCATTTTTTGATGCAATTCATTTTTTACCCATTCCACCCCAGCCAGAAATTCTGCGCTGTTGAATGATCCCTAGTATTGTATACGTATTCCAATAAAGCGCAAGTCCTGTTGGAAACGAAAAAGCAAAATAGCCAATCATTATCGGCATAAGATAAACCATCTGGGACTGCACTTGACCCATGCTTGCTTCCAATCCTTCTTTTTCTTTTGATTCTTTTGGAGAATCTGACGGATATTTTTTAATTGGTTTTGGTAAAGTCATCTTAGATTGAATAAAGGTCAAACCAGCTGTTACAATCGGTATTAAAAGCAGAAAAAATCCATGGCTGCCAAATTCTGAGGGTTTTATACCCAAATTAAGTCCTAGAAAATTTGGATCCAGAGTTTCTGGGAGTTTCAATTGAGAAAAGTATAAAAGGGAGTTCACCTTATCAAGATGTCCACCTGCTCCGGGCAAAATGTTTATTATTGACTGATACAATGCAAAAAATACCGGAATCTGCACCAATGCAGGCAAACAACCACCAATAGGATTAATTCCATGTTCTTTATAAAGCGCCATTTGTGCTTCAGCAAAAGCTTTTTTGTCTTTCTTGTGTTTTTGTTTTAAAGCATCTAAGTGTGGTTTTAATTCAGCCATTTTTTTTGTAGCCTTGATTTGAGAAGCCATAAATGGCCATAATGCAAACCTGATTAGAATTGTTAAAATTAAAATGGCAAAACCCAAAGCTCCGGGAACATGCAAAGCCTGCAAGCCTTGATAGATAAGCACCAAAAGATTGATAACCGGACCTAAAAATATTTTTTCAAAAATCGAAACAATTTCGTTCATCTGCAACTCCAGATTCTTTTCAAACCAAGCAAGATTCCATTAAACACTCCAAAGTCCTTAATCGTTTCTTTTGTGTATTCAGAACAACTCACTTCATATCGGCAAACTCTACCTAAAGCAAGCACACTCAACAATCCTTTGTCAAAAGAAAGATATGTCTGATAAATTTCGATTATTTTAATTAATAATTTTTTCATCTTTTAAAACATTTTCCAGGTCTAAACGAACATCACCTGATTTTACCTTAATTACCCCTGCCTTGGGAAGGGCTATTATATTTATGTTATTTGGCAGTTTTAAATATAAGGATTCTATAGCAGCAGACACCAGTCTCCTGGCTCTATTGCGCTGCGTAGCTTTTCTTAATACCTTAGAAGAAACTGCTATCCCAATCTTAGGAGATTTGTTATCCCCTAATTTAATGAAAAGCTTTAAATATTTTGCTTCCAATTTTTTCCCGGCCATTATCCGTTTGAAATCTTTTTTTAAATTTAATCTTTGAGATTTTGGAAGCATTAGATCGAAAGCTTAACTCTACCGGCAACTCTTCTTCTTTTTAAAACTTTTCTGCCGCCGGCAGTTGCAATTCTGGCTCTGAATCCGTGTTTTCTAGCCCTTTTTAATTTTTTCGGCTGGTATGTCCTTTTTGGCATGTAATGAATCTTACCAGAAAATTTAACTCTTGTATAGCCATACACGACCCATAAACCACGTAGATCAATCTCTTGTCGGATTATTAGAATCAATAAAAAAACAAGAAAAAATAAAACTAACAAGAAAAAGAATAATATACCTATAAAGGGGTATTGGAGAAATAAAAAGAAAGAAGGAAATAAAAGCAAATAGAAGATCAGCGAGGAGGAAACGCGATATGTTTTTAAAAAATGATCTAGTTCTTAATAGTTTCTCTATATTGTAAGTTAGGAACTGAATAGATTAAATTGTGGATAACTGATTTTGACTTATCCACAAAACAAAGCCAAAATCATCCTGATTAAACAAAACAAGTTAAAGAATTTATTTTATAATCTGCCCCAAATTATGGACAACCTGCGTCTTTGGCAAAAATTTTTAAATACCATTAAACCAAGTATCAGTTCTGCAAACCTCAGAACGTTTTTTTCTCAAACCCTTCTTAAGTCAGTTGATGGCAATAAAGTTATACTAGCCACACCTTCAGCCTTTATAAAAGAAACACTTAAACAAAGACATTTACCCTTAATCGAAGATGTTTTTGGAAAACTACTAAACAAAAAAGTGAATATTAAATTCATTATCAAAGAAGCACTGGTAGGGGACAAGAGTCAAACAGATGAAGATTTTTTCAAACCAATTCAGTCTCCTGCAAGTATTCTTAATCCCAAATATACCTTATCAAATTATGTAGTAGGCCCTTCAAATAATGTAGCTTATGCAGCTGCTCAAGCTATTGTCCAAAACCCAGGCACTTCTTATAATCCTTTGTTTATCTACGGGGGGACAGGTGTGGGTAAAACCCACCTAATGCTGGGTATTGGGAATGCTATTTTAGATAAAGAAACACACGCCAAAGTTATCTATTCTTCTTCTGAAAAGTTCATGAACGATTATGTTGAAGCAATCCAAACCCGTAAAACAGGAGATTTGCGAACCAAATACCGCTCTTTGGATTTATTGCTGGTTGATGATATCCAATTTTTCTCAGGAAGAGAAGGAACCCAGGAAGAGTTTTTTCATACATTTAACGAACTAATTGGTAAAAACTCTCAAATAGTTCTCACCTCAGACAGATCACCTCATGAAATCGCTAAACTTGAAGACAGACTTAAGTCCCGGTTTGCCGGAGGATTAATGATTGACATCCAAGCACCTGATTTTGATACCAGAGTAGCAATTCTTAGATCAAAGTGTCTGGAGCGCAAAATTGTTCTACCTGAAGAAACCTTAAAACTACTGGCAGCATCTTTTGATGCTAACATTAGAGAACTGGAGGGACAGTTGGTTGGAATCCTGCAGCTGCTTCAAGCCCAAAACCTACCTCTTACTAACGAAAACATTAGTAAGCATCTGCAAAATAGAGGCACTATAAAACAAAATATTAAAGTTGAGCCAAAAAAAGTCCTGGAAACCGTTTGCCAGTATTTTAATTTAAACCAAAAAGATTTAATCGGCGCAAGAAGACAAAAAGAATTAGTCCTGCCAAGACATCTAACTATGTTTATCTTGAGCGAACAGTTTAATTTAACTGTTGAAAAAATAGGGTTGTTGTTGGGTAAAAGAGACCATACTACTGTTATGCATGGCAGGGACAAAATCAGGAAATTAGCGAACCATGACAGGGAAGTACAAAAAATGTTGATTGAGATAAAACAAAAACTACAAGTTTTAAGTAATTAACTTAAATTCAACATAAAATTTAACATAAATAGAACGCATAAATTATTTGTTTTTTAACTAAAAGCAAAACCAAAGCCAAAGCTTACAAAAGCTACCAGTTAAAGTTAATAAAATTAAAGTTTATAAAATGTTCATATGTTCACAAACAGAACTTTTCCACAAAAATCCTTTGTTATCCACAACTTATCCACCAATTTTAAACAACCTGCTAACACGAAATTTTACCAAAAACTAGCTTTGATTTTCCTGGTTGCCAACATATCCACTGCACTTACTAATACTACTAGTATTTATTAAATATATAGTATAATCGAACACATCTGTGGATAACCCAAACCTTTTACTTACTGGCATATTAGTTCTTTTGTTAATAATAGTTTATCTAATAGGTAGACTTCATGGTAGAAAACCAGCAGACATTCCAACAGACCTGATAGATTTATATAAAGGTGTTCAAGATCTGCCAGCGCGGGTTTTGCAAACTATTCAAGGGTCAATTAATCCCCAAAAGGGAAAGATGGCAGAGCTTTTGACTTATGCTGAGCTGCGGTATGATTATGATAGAATCATACCTCTTGGTCAGCCAATTGATTTTATTGGTATTAAAAATAATATGCATATTGATTTTATTGAAGTTAAATCCGGCACGACTCATTTCTTGACAGAAGAAGAAAAACATATTAAAAATCTAATTGCTGCTGGGCGGGTTAATTTCCGTTTGATTAAAATCACAGAAGAAGAAATTCAAAAGTTCGTTGCTACCAGAAAAAAAGAAAAATGAAATTTTTTTGTTTACAACAAGACCTTTTACCTTTCCTGCAATCAGTTGCAAGATCAACAGGAACCAGATCAACCCTTCCTGTGTTGGATAATGTTTTATTATCAGCTGAAGGGCAAAAACTAAAAATAGCTGCTACGAATTTGGAAATAGGAGTTATTAAATATTTAAAAGTTGAAGTGGAGGTTCCAGGCAGTATTACAGTTCCTGCTAAAACCTTGGTTGAGCTTATTTCCGGCCTTGGGCAAAATAAAATCAGCTTAGAGACAAAAGGCGAAATTTTAACTGTAGAGTCAGGTAAATTTAAAGCAACAATTAACGGTGTTGCGGCAGCAGAATTTCCAGCCATTCCTCTGTCTTCATCTTCAGGTATTAGTTTACCTAAAGAAGCTTTTTTAACATCTTCCGAGATTCTGTTTGCTTCAGCTGTTGATGAAGGTAGGCCGGTTTTAACAGGTATTTTAACTGATATTTCTGCCAATAAACTTGATTTTGTAGCAACAGATGGTTTCAGGCTTGCTCACCGCCGGCTGGAGCTGCCTAAAGGAAATGTTCAGTTAAAGAGTCTAATACCAAGAAAGACTTTTGAAGAAGTATTGAGGTTGATAGCAGAAGAGCGGGATTTGGAAGAAGTAGGGATTGCTACCAGTGAGAATCAGAACCAGATAGTGTTTAGTTTAGGATCTACCCAAGTTTCATCAAGATTGATTGAAGGCCAGTTTCCTGTCTGGAGCAAGATTATTCCTCAAAAAATTATTGCCAGAGCTGCAGTTACAAAAGAGGAATTCTTAAAAGCAATCAAGTTGGCAGCGATTTTTGCCAAAAACGAGGCTAATATAGTTGTTTTAACAACAAAGAAAGGTTTTCTTAAATTGAAATCTTATACCAAAGAGGTTGGTAGTCAGGAAAATGAGATCGAAGGTGACGTAGAAGGAGAAGAACTTACAATTGCTTTTAACACTAAATTTTTGATGGATGCTATTTCAAATTCTCCCTCTTCTCAGATCATGATGGAATTTTCAGGACCTTTATCTGCCACCCTTATCAAACCAATAGGAGTTGAGGGGTTAGAGTATATTGTTATGCCGGTAAGGCTAAATTAACCAGAGTAAGAAATCTTAATTTTACCGATCCTGGTTTATCAGAGTTTACCAGGAAAGTATTGGCTAAATTAAACTCCACGGTAAGTAATTGTTCTAAAGTGAAAAATCTTTTCTTCTCCCCACCGTCCGACTCCATCAAATTTTGTTTCCGGTCCGATAAAAAGAGTATAGGTGGCGCCCAATAGAAAGCTTTTTACAGGTTTAATCTTGGCTGTTTTCCGGTCGCTGGAGAGCTCAACCTTATATTCCAGATCAGGTTCAAGCCTGCTTTTGAATTCTCCCACATTTTCCAGGGGTCTGTTAAAAGTAATTTCTATAACATCAACAGTAGATATAATTGTTTCCTCCAGCGGATCTGGCTTGGTTGTAACAATAGTTGGTTTGTCGTTTACAGATACAACTTTCTTTGATCGTTCGACAGAATCTACTTGAGAAGAATTATTAGTTGCAACAGAAGCGGATTTAGAATAT
>Ga0180007_10003305_pt1 | contig 18098 bp, 9 predicted proteins | sample MM_PC_MetaG_FD_121122 | JGI IMG/M metagenome (GOLD analysis project Ga0180007, IMG submission 121122) | Groundwater microbial communities from the Aspo Hard Rock Laboratory (HRL) deep subsurface site, Sweden - MM_PC_MetaG | ecosystem: Environmental > Aquatic > Deep subsurface > Groundwater... | reverse complement strand
GAAATGGTAGGGCTTTCCACTAAACTAAGGAATAAACCGTCTGAGATGTCTGGCGGAGAACAGCAGCGGGTTGCCATTGCCAGAGCCTTAGTTAATAACCCTGAAATTATCTGCGCCGACGAGACGACAGGAAACCTTGACAGCCAGACAAGCCATGAGATAATGGAAATATTGCTTGGCTTAAATAAAAAGGGCAGAACCATAATTCTTGTTACCCATGAAGCAGATATTGCGGGCTATGCCCAACGGATTATCAGGATGAAGGATGGGGGGATTGTGGAATTGTGAATTGCGAATCGTGAATTGCGAATTTGAGAAAATGGAACAGAATTGTGAATTGCGAATCGTGAATTGCGGATTGTGGAATCCCTCCCATTTCTTCAGATTCGCGATTCACAATTCGAGATTGAAATAGGAGCATTGCATGAATTTCTTAGACTGCCTCATTTCTTCAATCAGCAGCCTAATCCAGCATAAATTGAGGTCATTCCTGACCATGCTTGGCATGGTCATTGGTGTCTTCGCCATAACCACTGTCTTGACTATCTCAAAAGGAGGTAAAGAACTTATCTTAAGTGAGTTTTTATCGGCAGGGACAAATATAATCATGGCTTTTAATGCTGAGATGGAGCAAAGAATGGATAAGCTCGCCTATCTGACTGAGGATCAGGTTATGGCCATGAAAGAAACAATCCCGCAGATAGATGACCTTTCCCCAATGTATTTTCTGATGACACCCTTAAAGGTAAAAGGCAGAATGAAACAAATAACGATTCTTGGGACACCAGAAAACTTTTTTCGGGTCAGGGGGATAAAGGCTTCTTCTGGCAGAATATTTACCGAGAATGAGGTCAGGCGGTGTGAGAGGGTTTGCGTGGTTGGAAAAGAGCTTTTTTATGATCTTTTTGGAAAGACAAGAACACTGGGGCAAGAGATCAGGGTAGAAGAGACATATTTCAGGGTAATTGGGGTAATGGGTCATAAGATGGAATTCGGACCCATAGATATTAATTCTGCCATAGGGGTTCCTTCATCCTGTGTTCAGAGGCTGCTGGGTGCTCGTGAGATATATGCGGTGCAATTTCTTGGGAAGGAAGGGGTATCTATTCCTTTGCTCAAAAATAAGATAAAAAATCATCTTAGACAAATATTTGGTGGAAGGGATAGGTTTGAGGTACATTCAGTAGATGAGCTTCTTTCGATGCTGGATAAGGTAATGGGTGTTATTGCTATTGTTTTGGGCAGCATTGCCGGGGTTTCTCTTTTAGTGGGGGGAATTGGTATTATGAATATCATGCTGGTCTCGGTTCGTGAGAGAACGCGTGAAATTGGGATAAGAAAGGCTTGTGGTGCCACAAAGAGCAATATCCTTTTGCAATTTTTGATAGAATCCTTAGCCTTATGCTCAATCGGCGGCGGGATAGGAATATTGGCCAGTATTGGTCTGGTATTGATAATCTCTGCTGTGATGAAGATAGCTTTTTTTATCTCAAGTCTGGCTATTATTATTGGGTTTGGGTTTTCCTTTTTTGTCGGCATCTTTTTCGGGGTCTATCCGGCATGTATAGCTGCAAAGACTAATCCAGTGGAGGCAATGAGGTATGAGTAATTGTTTAGCTGTCAGCTATCAGCAATCAGCAGTCAGCACTAAATATGCTGCCTTCTGCCTCCTGCTTACTGCCTGCTTCCCTATTATGGCAGCAACCTCTTATACTAAGCCCATCCATAATCTTACCCTGCAGGATGCAGTCAGGATAGGGTTAAAAAATAGCAGAGAATTGACCATGGCTAATCTGCAACAAGAACAAACAAAGGCATCTTTAAAGGAAACACTATCTCAAGCCTATCCAAAGATAATGGGTAATATAGGCTCTTCTTACATTAACCTGGAAAAGATAGGCGGAATTCGGACAGGGACAAGTCCTGTCCTTACAACAGACGGTGAAGGATACAGCAATAATTTGTCCCTTTCTCTGAACCAAATTCTATGGACAGGCGGGAAGGTTGCCAATGCCATTAAGTGCAGCCATAAGGAGATAGAGATTTCTTTATTGAAAATAGAAGAGGTGAAAAATGAAACTATTTACAAAATCGCAACCTCCTACTGGAATCTGAAAAAAGCTATTGAACTAAAGAAGGTTTGCGAAAAAAGAGTAGATTATGCCGGTTCAATCATGGAAATTGCCTCTGTTAGATACAAAGAGGGTCTTATTCCAGAGGTAGAGGTTATGAAGCAAGAGGTAAATCTAGCTCAGGCAAAAGAGGAGCTGATAAAGGCATCATGCAGTGAAAAAATGGCCGGAGATAATCTCAGGAGCCTTTTGAGAATGGAAGGGGAGATAAATCTCATAGATGAACCTGCCTTTGTCCCGCTAAATATAGATGAAGAGAAAATAGTATTAGAGGTAATGACAACTAATTCAGAGATTGCAGGAAGAAAGGCAGAGACAAAGAGTAAGGAATTGCAGGTGAAGATAGCCAGGGCAGATTACCTTCCTAATGTCAACCTGATTGGAAGTTATAACTGGAGTGGTGAAAACAAGGATGGATTCAAAAAGAGCCTTGATCGGGTGTCAGAAGATTCATGGACATGCGGGATAAACATTGAGATTCCAATATTTAATGGTTTCTACACTGCCTCTAAGGTGAAAGAAGCGAAACTAACCTATAAAGGGGCAGAAGAAAATCTCAATAGCTTAAAAGATAAGATTACCTTAGAAACAAAGGAGATTCTGGCTAGATTATTAGAAGCAGAGGAGAGGGTAAGGGTCTCTGAAAAGAATAAGGAATGGGGAAATGAGATCTTGGGGATCGCAAGGGTAAGGTATGAACTTGGTAAAGCCACTCTTTCTGAGGTAAAAGAGGCAGAGGAGATATTTATTCGTTCCTCTACTATGCAAATTGAGGCTGTGATTGATTATAATCTGTGCAGGATGAACTTGTTGAGGATTATGGGAAAGATAGGAGAGGGATTTTGAGTAACTGCTCAATATCCTGGGGCAATTCCAGAAAATTGAAAAGGTAAGCCTTTAGTTATCAGTGGTAGTCGCAGGCTTATATCCTTGCGTAAAATAACGCAACTTAAAAAAGGGAGCACCTCTGGCAGTTGCGACTAATAATTTCCACCGATTATTGAGCAATTACGATTTTTAAGACTTTTCGTAACTACTCAGGTGTAAAAAAGGAAAAAAAAAGGGGGGGGACAGGGAAATGGAAAAGATAAATGAACCACAACGGCACAAAGACACGAAGTAAATCTATCAATAATCTTAGTTCATGAGTGTCTTAGTGGCAATCTCTCCAATTCTCCCTTTTCTCCACCTCTCCATCTTACACATTTAGTATAGCTGAATAGTTATGTTCCCATGTAATTACAAATGTGATTAAAATAACAATAGCTGAGTAGTTACGACTTTTCGAAGTTTTTAAAACTTCGAAAAGTCTGCGTAACTATTTGAAGGGGTTGGGGTATGAGTGATTTTGCACAATATGGAAATCTTTTGAGTGAAATAAAAAACTACATCCGCCAGGCACAGATAAAGGCTGTTTTTTCAGTCAATGCGGAAATGATTCGGATGTACTGGGACATTGGGTACATGATTGACGAACGACAGAAGTCAGAGGGCTGGGGTGCAGGTGTCATCCCAAGGCTGGCAAAAGACATTCAGAACGATCTATCGGAAGTGAAAGGGTTTTCGGAGCGGAATATTAAGCGAATGTTGGCTTTCTATCGTGAATATCCTGCTCTGGGATTTGTGCCACAGCCTGTGGCACAAATGGATAATAGTAAGCAACTTGTTTGCCAAATCCCTTGGGGACACAATATAATGCTTATGGAAAAAATCAAAGACCAACCCATGCGTTTTTGGTATATGGAACAAACCATTCAAAACGGCTGGAGTCGTGATGTTCTGGGTTTTATGATAAAAAGCAGCGTACATACTCGGCAGGGTAATTTAATAAGCAATTTTGAAATTACACTCCCAAATCCCCAGTCTGACATGGTACGGCAAACACTGAAAGATCCCTATATATTTGATTTTCTGACCCTTACCGAGCCTTTTCAGGAACGGGAACTGGAAACTGAACTGGTTAAACACATGGAGAAGTTTCTTGTGGAATTGGGCGCTGGTTTTGCTTTTATGGGTAGACAATATCATCTGACTATTAGCGATAAGGATTTTTATCTTGACCTGTTGTTTTACCATATTAAGCTTCGCTGTTTTGTGATTGTTGAATTAAAAAAGGGTGACTTCAAGCCGGAATACGCCGGCAAGATGAATTTCTACTGTTCCGTGGTGGATGATATGCTCAAGCATGAAAATGACCAGTCCACTATCGGATTGATTCTCTGTCAGACAAAAGACAAAATTTTTGCCGAGTATGCCCTGCGAGATATTCATAAACCGATTGGTATTTCAGAATACGAACTCACCCGCGTCCTGCCGGATAATCTTAAATCCAACCTGCCCTCGGTGGAAGAGATTGAAGCAGAACTGAGTGGAGAAAAAAAGGATAGGGATGAGTGAACCGAAAAACAAAAAGGAGCAGAATATGAAAAAATGGATAATATTAGCTGTGATTTTGATAGGAATAGTTGGAGTAGTTTTCTTCCTGTCCAAGGGGAAAAATGAGGAAAAAATTGAGGTGGTCAAGGGTGAGGTAACAAGGGGAGAGCTTAGTCTTAAAGTCTCTGCCAGGGGAAAGATTGAGGCAAGGGATAGGTTTGAGCTCAAGGCAAAGATTCCCGGGGTAATAATGTTTATTCTTGAGGAAGGAAGCCTTGTGAAAAAGGATGAGTCTGTTGCCGAAATAAATGACAAGGAGCTTTTGGCAAGAAAAAACCAAGAAGAGACAAATTTAATCAATTACAAGAATAATCTTGCCAGGCTTAAAAGAAGGCTTGACCTTAGGGAGTTAGAGAACAGGGTAAAGGAGACAGAAGTCCTTTTTGGTGAGGCAGCAAGACAAATTGAGGCAAATAACAAGCTATTTGAAAGCAAGGCTATCTCTCTGGACGAATTAAAAAGAACAAAGGCAGATTATGACAAAATAGGGCTACAGCTTGAGATTGTTAGAACACAGCTTGAAGAGAAGCTTATTGCCCGTCAGGAAGAGATTACATCTACTCTTTCCTCTATCAAAGCCATAGGGGTAAACCTGACCTCAATAGAGCAGCAGATCCTTTGGTCCAAAATTACCTCACCCATCTCAGGCGTTGTAACACAAAAAGAGATAAAAGAAGGCAGTTGGGTAAGCCAGGGACAGTTGCTTTCAGTGGTTGTGTCAGACAAAGAGTTTGTGGCAAAAGTAAACTTAGATGAGGTTGATATTGGCAAAATATCTGTAGGTATGGCTGCTTCTGTGATTCCTGATGCATTTTTGGGAAGAGCGGTTGCCGGAAGGATAAAAAAGATAGCACCCTCTCCAAGGCTTAAGGAAAAGATAAATACCTTTGAGGTGACCATTGAACTTAATCCCACAGATATTGACATCAGAAGCGAGATGCTTTGCGATGTGGTTATTATATCAGGCATAAAGAAAGCCGTTACAAAGATTCCTCAGGAAGCAATCGTTAATATTGAAGGGAAGGACTATGTCTTTGTTATCAAGGATAATATTGCAAGCAAAAGAGAGGTAAACTTAGGGTTTAGAAACCCAAATGAGATTGAGGTCTCCTCCGGCTTAAAACAAGGCGAAGAGATTGTCTTGAGCCCTCCTTTAGAGTTAAAGGACAAGGCAAAGGTGGCAATCAAAGAGAGTGAGGAATGAGCTTTATTCTACCAACTCTCTTTTTACTTTATTTTCATTAATAGGAACTATAATTAAGTAACCTCATTAGTAACAAACTTTTTAAAATCTTTATTTTTTTTCTAAAGTTATATCTTGTTTTGCCGATATAAACATTAGTAAATGAATTAGCGGAATTTGGGTTCCCCTCCCAAGTTTCCCAAAGTTTCGTTAATTTATGAACTAATTTCTCACGTCGGGCTAAATGAAATGTAGCATTCATTTAGCCTTTTTTTTGTTAAGTTTTTAACGGCTCTTCCGCCAGCCATTTTTTGCTTTAGAAGCTGATGACTCTATAAAAGTAAAGAAAAAGAGACTACCAACTATGTTCAGTAAATTTCCTCATATTAAGGTTATGGCTGCTTCTGCTGGATCGGGCAAGACCTATGCTCTTTCTAAAAGGTATGTAGATTTTCTTCTTTCCCCAGAAGGAGATACCCTTTCTCGCCATATCTTAGCCGTAACTTTTACTAATAAAGCAGCAGGAGAAATGAAAGAAAGAATTATCTTCCTGCTTAAGAAAATAGCCTTAGAAGAGAAGAGTGAAATTAAACGTACTTTAGCTAAGAAAAGATTAGATCAATTACTTGAAAAGTATTCAGACTTCAAGGTTCAAACTATTGATTCATTTTTTACCACCGTGGCTAGCTCTTCTGCTTTAGAACTAAACCTTTCTCCTTATTTTGAAATAATTTTAGACCCCAAACCAATTCTAAGCTTTGTCTTAGATGAACTTTTGTCCCAAGTTATCAAAGGGCCATTACAGGAAAAGAAAGAATTAAAAGATGCCTTTCTTGAAGTAATTGACGAACTCTTTCAAATCAAGCAAGATGTTAGCTGGAATATTAAACAACTCATCCTGGAGAATTTTATTAATTTAAATAAGCAAAGATCTTTGAAGGGACACAAAATAAAGCAAACCTTTTCTTCTCAAGAGGTAGAGAGAGAACGTCTTTTACTTAATAATTCTTTGGAGCAATTTCTTAAAATGAATAATTATCAAGATTTATGTTTTAAACTACCTTTTGTTAAAGCTGCTTCTAAGTTAATTGATGAAAGAAGCTACGGACCTTGGGAAAGTGAGATGTTCTTAAAGGATGATCTTAATGAAATTTGTAAGAAAGGTTCAAATATTACCCCTTCTCATGAAAAGATATGGTCTTTAATTCGTAAAGAGATGGCTCTTTTCACGGAAATGGCTGCTTGCAGCCATTTTGGTTCCTTTAATAAGTTAACGACCCTCTTTGACAAAGAGCTTTTCTCCTTCAAGAAAAGAGGGCAAATTATCTTTATTGAGGATATAAAGCTTAAACTTAGGGAATTTTTATATAAAGAAAATATTATCCCCGAAGTTTATTTTTATCTCGGTGAAAAAACACGCCACTTCTTTATAGATGAATTTCAAGACACCAGTTCTCTTCACTGGGAGAATTTATTCCCTCTGATTGAAGAAGCCTTAGCCAAAGGAGGTTCACTCTTTTATGTAGGAGATAAAAAACAAGCTATTTATGGTTTTAGTGGTGGAAAACTTAGTCTCTTTGATGAAGCCAAAGAATGCTTTCCGAGTGTTCCTAAAGAAAATGTGCTGGTAGAATTTTCTGAAATAAACTATCGAAGCCGAGAAAACATTATCTCTTTTGTCAATGGAATCTTTTCTAAAGAAAACCTTATCTCCTGGGTAAAGCCATGGCAAGAATCAATTAATCCATCCTTGATTCTTGAAACCTATGCCCATGTTCAACAAAAGTCTAAAAAGAAAGGAGAATACCAAGGTGGATTAGTTAAGGTAGAAAGAATTTCACCAAATCTCCCCCTTAAAAAGGAAGAATTAGAGATATTAGTCAACTTAATTCAAGATAATCTTATCCAGAGATTTTCTTATCGTGATATGGCTATCTTGGTTCGGACAAATGCTGAAGCAGCTCGGGTAACTAAGGTATTAATTAATGCTAATATTCCTGTAGCTTCAGAAAAGACTCTTAATATTTCTTCCAATAGTTTAATTGGGGAGATCATTAGTTTCTTGACATTTTTAGATTCACCTTTGGATAATTTTTCATTTGCCGGCTTTATTTCAGGTAATATCTTTCTTAGAGTAAGTGAGCTCACTCGTGAGATGGTCTTTTCCTTTCTCCTCGAAAATCGAAAGAATTTTAAACCTTTATATATCTTATTTCGAGATAAATTCCCCAAGATTTGGGAGGATCAGATCGAAGGACCCTTTCAAAGAGTAGGATTTTTACCTCCATATGATTTAGTAAGCCATATTTTAAAGAGATATTATGTCTTTCAAAATTTTCCTGATGAAGAAGGAATTTTTTATCAATTTCTTGAAGTCTTAAAACAAAGTGAAACCGAAGGAAAAAGTAGTTTAAAAGCCTTTCTTGAATTTTGGAAGGATTTTCAAGAAAAAGGAGAGATATTTCATGTCGTCCTACCGGCTTACTTAGATGCCGTTAAGGTGTATACAATTCATAAAGCCAAAGGACTTGAATTTCCAATAGTGATTATTCCTTTTGCTTACTTGGAAAATAAGCCCATTAACGAGGTTTATGAAGAAGACAGCCATAACTTCAGACCTTATCGAATTAATCAAGAGAAGATAAGGTGCTCTTCAAAGCTAACTACTCTTTGGCAACAAGCTTTTACCCTTCAATTAATAGAAGAATTAAATGCCTTCTATGTTTCTCTTACTCGAGCGGTAGATGAACTTTATATCTTCTTGCCCAATTACGAGAAAAAAAGGATGTCTCAAAAGCTTCCCGTTCCTATAATTCTTAAGGAAGAAACATTTGAGGTTGGTTATCCCCTTTCTGGCCATAAAGAGGTCTTAAAAGAAGAAAAAAAACACCATCATCCTTTATTAGTCCATGATTGGCAGAACAAGCTTTATCGACCCCACTTACTTCTAAGTGAATTATTGGATGCCCAAAGGAAAAGAGCTTTGGAAAAGGGAGAACTGATCCATAATTTTTTAGCTAAGATAGAAAAATTGACCAAGTCATGGCAAGAAGAAATGGAGGAAAGATTTTGTGGCTTAAATCAGCAAGAACAAGAGATCATTCCTCTTCTCCGGACCTTTTTTAGCCAAGAAGAGTTAAGAAGGTGGTTTCTTTTGCCAGCAGAGGTTAAAGTTTATTGTGAAAAAGAAATAGTTGGTGCTAATGGCTTGTTGTATCGAGTAGACCGTCTTTTGATATTTCCTGAAAAAGTAGTGATTATTGAGTTTAAATCAGGAGAAGTATATTCAAAAAAACATAAAGAACAAGTAGCAGATTACCTGAAATTTCTTTCTGAAATATATTCAGAAAAGGTGGTTGAGGGCTACTTGGTCTATGTAGAAGAACTGAAACAAGAAATGGTTGAATGGGGTTGAATGGCTTAAAAGAAAATAGTTAAAGTAGTTGAGATATATAGACTATGTAGAAGAACTGAAACTTATTCACTTGATATTAGTCATAGAAGTTATTCTTGTAGTTGAGCTATATAAACTATGTAGAAGAACTGAAACAAGAAATGGTTGAATGGGCAAGACATGGGTAAGATAATTGAGATTCCATTTTCTAAAAATTTAATAGAATTTATAGCTGAAGAGTTAATTAAAGAAGAAAGAGATGATTTCTCTCAAATCTTGATGATCTTTCCTCATCACCGACCAGCTATTTATCTTAACCAAGCTCTATCCAAGAAACTTGTTTCTTCCTTTTTCCCACCAAAGATATATTCCATGGATGACTTTATAAATTTTTTAATTCAAAAGACCCCTTCTTCTCTTGCTAAAAGAATAGCTAACTTAGATGACATTTATTTGCTCTTTGAGATAGTCACCAAGATTGCCGAGGCCCCTTGGAAAAAAACTTCTTCTTCGTTTACTCAATTTTTGCCGTGGGGATTAAAGCTTGCTCAAGTAATCGAAGAACTTGATATTGAGCTGGTGAGTGATGAAATGATTAAGAAAGCTGATCTGGGAAAACATTGGGATTTGAAGGTCGCTGAAAAAGCAAGTCTCTTAATGAATTATTTAGGACAAATAAGAAAAGACTACCATGCTTCTCTTAAGAAACATAACCTTTCTACTCGTGGCCAAGACTATGCTTTAGCAGCTTCCTATATTGAAGAAATAGAGATAGGGTTGTTTAAAAAGATTTATCTGGCGGGAATATTTGCCATGAGCAAAGCAGAGAAGATTATTATCCAGCATCTTTTAAAAAAACCTGAGGTTACCTTTATTCGACAAAATAACGGCGATAGCTGGACACCTTTTAAAGAGATGGATAGTTGGGCAGAAAAGGTAGAGTTAAAAGAAGAGAAAGATACTTCACCAGAAATCTTTCTTTATCGAGCTTTTAATACCCACTCTGAGGTAATGGGATTAAGGGATTTACTAATAAAAGAGAACCCTGATAGTAATGAGAAAACGGCTATTATCTTACCCGAACCCAGTACTCTTATTCCCCTTCTCTCTGAGGTAATGACCACCATTTCCGTAGACTATAATATCACCATGGGTTATCCTGCTGTTAGGACTCCAATTTATGCTCTCTTAGATTTATTTATAAAACTTCAAGAGAGCAAAAGAGAAGATACCTACTATCTTTGGGATTATCTCTCTCTGTTGACGCACCCATATATTAAGAATCTTAGTTACCTCGTTGAACCTACCCAGATGCGAACTTTAATCCATTCCATAGAAGAGATATTCTTAGAAAAAAAGAGACCATTTATCAAGCTTGAAGAGATCGAAGAATGTTCTAAGCTTTTTGAACAAGTATCACAAACCACCGAAGGAAGTATCTCCTCGGTAAATTTTAAAGATATTCTTCTTTATCTTCATAATTTCTTGATCAGAAGAATGGCTAAGATCAAAACTATTAGAGAGCTTGGAAATTTTTTTGAGGAAATCTTAATCTTTTTGCTTACCCATAGTCCAGCAGCCCGTTATCCTTTCTCGGGCGAGTTTTTTTCTACTTTTCTTGAGTTTTTAAAAAACCTTAAGAATTCTCTAATTAAAGACGAAGAATTTAATCAGCTCAAAGATCTTTTTGAGATCTTTCGTCAGGTGGTAAAAGAAAGATTTATTTCTTTTAAGGGCATCCCCCTTAAAGGATTACAAATTTTAGGGTTGTTAGAAACCAGGTGTTTAAATCTTAATCAAGTCTTTATCTTAGATACTAATGAAGGTCTTCTTCCCTCGGTAGAACTCTGCGATTCGCTTTTACCATTTTCATTAAGAAGTATCTTAGGAATGCCTCTTTATTACGATCAAGAAGAGATCTATCGTTATCACTTTCAACACCTTGTTTCAGGAGCTGGTAAAGTTTATATCTTTTATCGAGAAACAGAAAAAGATTTTAGGAGTAGATTTATTGAAAGATTAGTCTGGGAAGAAGAAAAGAAACAAGGAAAGTTAAAGGTTTTAGAGGCTACACCAGTAGAGTTAAATATCTTTTTACGGCCCTTGAGTAAATTTAAAGCAAGTAAAATTTCACCAATCATCTCGGTCTTAAAGGAGATGAGTTTTTCCCCAACAATGTTAGACTTATATCTCCAGTGTTCAGCTAAATTTTATTTTGCTAAGGTCTTAGGACTTAAGGAGAAAGAAAATACCTTAGAACTAGACTCTATTCGCATTGGAAATCTTTTGCATAAAACACTGGAAAGTCTTTATCAGTCTTTGATAGGAAAAGGATGGATAGGAAAAGAACAATATCTTTTTTTAGAAGAAAAATTAACGTTGGTCTTAGAAGAGATCTTTTTAGAAAACTTTGGTGAAATTTTTGGCGAATCATATCTTTTAAAAGAGTTAGCTTTTCGCCACTTAAAAGAATATCTTCGATTAGAAAAAGAACAACTTCTTGGCGAACATCAGATCATCTCTACTGAAAAAATGTTATCTTGTAGGCTTAAATTAAAGAATGGCAGAGTTATTAACTTAAAGGGTAAAATAGATAGAATTGATCTCTTGACTAATGAAGAATATATGATTGTGGATTATAAGTTGGGCGGAAATTTAGAGAGGTATACCTGTAAGATGTTTGATCAGGTGTTGACTAACCGTAATGAGATAAGAGAAAAGATAAACTCACTCCAGCTTCCTTTTTATCTCTTCCTTTATCAAAAACTTTACTTTATTCCTTACTCCAAAATAAACGCTAAATTAGTTTCTCTCCAAACAAAAAAGGAAAAGATTCTTTTTGATCAAGAAGCAGGTAGGGAGAAATTCATAGAAGAGTTTTTTTTGCCCACGGTGGAGAATCTTATTGGTGAAATATTAGATGAAAAAATCTTATTTGTAGCTGATGGCCAAGAAGAGGCATGTCAATCTTGTTCGTTCTTCACTCTTTGCCAGAAATAACCTTTGGTCATCCCCTCTTTCTCCGCTAATGCCATTGCTATTTCCACACCTCAGTTACTTAATACTGCTGCTTTTATTGACTTTGCCTTCTTTGGTTTTTCTCTAGCGGGGAAATTACCACTTACTTCAGATATATTTCTTTGTATCTTTGGTAACTACTAAGAACTTTCTTCACATATTGTTTAGTTTCGTAATAAGGAATGCTTTCTACAAATTCATCTATATCAGAAAGACCGTACTTTTTAACCCAAGAATTTACCTTGTTTGGCCCTCCATTGTAAGCAGCTAAAACTAAGACTTCATCTTTCTTGAATTTATCTATTAATTCTTTTAAATAATAACAGCCCATCTTAATATTTACCTCTGGATTAAAGAGACTTTCTTTAGAAAAGTTAATCTCTATCCTTTTAGCAATAGCTCTTCCTGTGCTTGGAATAATCTGCATTAATCCACAAGCGTTAGCTACAGATACAGCATTAGGATCATAATTACTTTCTTCCCTTGCCACTGCCAATGCTAAGTAAGGGTCTAAGTTATATTCATTGGCATATTTAGTAACAAATTCGTAGTAGTTAAGAGGATATAACATCTGATGCAATTCTTCAGGAAGAGAGATATTTTTTTGAGAAGACTTTAATATCTTGGCTATTTTGGTCGCATAAAACCAACTTTTTTTATACTCACTTGTTTTATTATAAATGGTAATTAACTTGTAATAAGTTCCCGCTAATAAATTAACATCTTTTACTTTTACCTTTTCCATGTCCTTTAATTCTAAGATGGCATCATCAAATATCCTTAACTCCATTAAATCTTGAGCTCTACCTAAATTAATATTCTTAATCTTTTCCCAGGAAGCATTATCTACCCTTAAAGTTTCTTTCTCTTTACCAAAAGAGCCTCTTAACCTTCTTAAAGAGTCTTTTGCCAAGTATTGATAATAGTAATTATCTTTACTAACTACTTGGCAATAATTTAAAGAAGCTTTTTTGGGTTTGTTTAAACGTTGGTAACACTTTCCTACCCAAAAATAAGCTTGGGTAAGATAACTACTCTGGGGATATTCTTTAATTAAATACTTAAAAATGATAATACTTTTTCTGTAATCTTTTAACTTCAGGTAGCACCAACCACTCATCCAGATAGCTTGCTCAGCTAAGTCATTTTTAGGATATTTTTTATAAATGTGCTGGTATATTTTTATAGCTTGCTGATGCTTTTCTTTTTCATAATAACGGTTAGCCAAAAGATGTAACATCTTTACCGCATAACTATTTTTAGGATAATTAAAGGCAAACTTTTTTAACATTCTCTCGGCTTCTTTTTCTTTGTCTGTTTTTAGATAAGCAAGGGCTAACTTATAATAAGAAGAAGCCGCCCCTTCATTAGAAGAGATACTAAGTGCTTTTTGGTAAGCTCCTATGGCTGCTAAGAAGTTTCTCTCTTCATAAAAAGAATCTCCTAAAAGAGAAAGGGCTTTTATTAATAAGAGGTTATCTTTTTCTATCTCTATTACTTTTTGACATATCAAGTACGCTTTTTCGTATTTTTGGTGATAATACCATCCTTTGGCTTGGGCAAGATATTCGTCTGCCTTAAGCTCTATCGGGTAAGCAGCTAAGATTTCTTCTATCTTCTTTAAAGACTCTAAAGCCATCCTATGCTTGGGATCTTGTCTAATTATTTCCTGATACCTTAAAAAAGCCTCTTGCCAATTTCCAAGATTTTGATAAGAGAGAGCTATTTGATATAAGGTTTTTAATTTTTTTTCATCAGCAGGAAACCACCTTATAAATTCTTGATATTCCTTAATGGCCGAAAGATAATCTTCCAACATAAAGCTATTTTGAGCTATCCGATATAAGGCTTTTGACTTTAAGAAAGTTTGAGGATACTTGGTTGTTAATTCTTTAAACCCCTCTAAAGCTTTTTGGTATTCTTTTAACTCGAAGTAGCATTCTCCCATATGGTAAAGAGCATAGTCAGAAAAAGAAGATTTTTCCCTTATTGCTTCTTGATAGTAAAAGATAGCCTTTTCTTCCATCCTTAGTTTTCGATAACAACTAGCCAAAAGAAATGACTTCTCAGGAGTTATTTCTTGATCATCAACGCTTATAGACAAGTCTTCCAATTGGTTTATAGCCTGCGGATATAATCCATCTTCAATTAAACTTAAAACATAGTTTAGTTTTTCAGGAGAAGTAATACCTATAGAACTAAAAGTAAAGACAATAATCAATAAATACCCAATAGCTACAAATAAATAACATCTTGTTATCATTGTTTATCCTCTTAATTAAAACTTCATCTTAAAATTTCTAAGATTCTATCTCCAATATCACTTGCCCCGGTGGTCTTAAAAGAGCTGGGTAAATCTTGGTAGTTAGTCTTTAAAGATAAATACTTGTCTATATCTTTGAGCCAATTAAAATTTACATAATCTTCCAAACTAATCTCCTCGGCAATCTTTATCTTCTTAAGAGTACTAAGGGTAAACTCATCTTCCACAAATCCTTCTCTCTTTAATAAGACTAAAGGTATATTCTTGGTCATGCATTCTGAAACAGTACTAAATCCTACCTTACAAACCGCCAGATCACAAAGACCAATATAATTATGGCTTCCATGGCTATCCTTAGGAATAGAGATAATGTTTTTATTCTTTTTTACTAAGTCTCTGGTAGATAAAAGTAAAGTAATCTTCTTTTCTAATCTTAAATCTTCTAAATTTTTTATAAATTCTTCATTAAAGATAGAGAACCCAAAAGATACATAGATTAATCTTTGGCCTTGATCTATTTCTAATCTCTTAAATACTTCTTCTTTATCTAAGCTAAACTTTCTAACTACTAAAGAAAATTCTTCTTTATTCTTAAAAATATCCATCTCCCCACAATGAAATGGCAGAATAAAAGAATAATTAGCCTTTTGATATAATTTCTTAATCTCCTCTATCAGTAAAAGATCTTCTCTTGATTTAGCAAATTCTTTATATATTCGATACCAGTTAAAGTTACTAACTGCTATGGTAGGAATAGATAAAGCTTGACCTACTTCAAAGACAAAAGGAGGAATGTCGCTAATAATTAAATTTATGCCCTTCTCTTGGCAGAATTTTTTCTCACCTTCTAAGTAAAGATCTTTATTCTCTATCCAAGCTCTTAAAGAATTTAAAGTCTCTTCTTGGTCAATAGAATAACCATCCCTCTTGTATATTACTCCAAAGTCATTCCTGATTTTATAAAGACTTACTTTATCCGAGGAAAAGGAGTGTTTTAAAAAGTCATAAGTAAAAAAAGCTCTTATATAAATCTTCAAATTCTTTTCTTTTTCTAATAAATCTTGAACAATAGCTATTATTCTGGTGGCATGTCCATAACCATGATCACTTATGTAAAATAAGATCTTTTTCATCTGATTATCCTTCTCAAGGTTTTATAATATTTATTGTATACTATAATATTTAAAAATTTAAAAATAATATTTAAAAAGATGGCAAAAATAATAAAATTCATAGCCGTTAGCTATTTTTTAATTAAAGGGGAAAGGTTAGCTGGTTTAAAAAAAAAGCTAAACAGGTAATCTGTTTAGCTTAAGCATGAGCGTAATAGCAAACTAACAAGTTTATATTTGGCAGATAAAATACTTATTAATTTACTCCAATCTTACTATCGGTATTTTTTACCTAAACTTAACAAAAAAATCTGTATCTTCTCAAAATTTCTTCGCACTTTCTGTGCCAACATCCCCTAAAATATTCTTCCCAACAATCTCAGTAGCCCATCTAAAATAGTTAATGGGTGTGGAGGGCAACCGGGGATGTAAAGGTCAACAGGCAAGAGTGAGTCTGCTCCGTTATGAGCTTCTGGATGATTAAGATAGATTCCTCCAGAAATGGCACATGCCCCAACTGCAATCACTATCTTTGGTGAGGGGACGGCGGTATAGGTCTTTTCCAATGCCAATTTCATATTCTGTGTTACCGGGCCGGTAATCAAAAGCCCATCTGCATGCCGAGGAGAGGCGACAAATTGTATCCCGAAACGACCCAGGTCAAAGACAATGGTATTCAAGGCATTGGTATCTGCCTCGCAGGCACCACAACCACCGGCACTTACCTGCCTTAACTTCAATGACCGTCCAAATATTTGTCTTGTCTTGTCCTTGAGGTTTTCGGCAACCTCAAACCGCTCATCTTTTATAATTAAGGCATCCTTAGTTCTGGTGCTGAGGATATAATTCTGTGTGCTATGAATAGCCCCATGCGGGCATACATTCTCGCATTCTCCACAAAACAAACACCTGCCAAGGTCAACTCCAACGCCCTCTGTATTAACCCCAATCGCATCTGTGGGGCAGGCATCCGTACAACTGTGGCATTCCTGACGACACTTAGTCTGGTCAATCATTGGTCTGCCACGAAACGCTTTTGGCAGTTCTGGCGGCTTGGCTGGAAATGGAATTGTCCTGTGTCCCTGCTTAAGTCGTGTTCTGATAATCTGTAACATCATTCTCCCTTTTTTGTTCACTACGAAAAAGATTTAATCACGAAAAGGAATTATGGGATGGTTCATTTTATCGTTTTCCCTATGATTTCTTTTGGAAATTGGAAATTAGAAATTGGGAAGAAAAAATTCTGCTTCTGTGCTAATTTCAAATTTCTAATTTTAACTCCATCTTTTAACCGCAAGCTTTCAAACAAAAGTGAACCGTCCCGGAATTATATGCAATCTGATAAATTAGTTGTATTTCCACCCCCTACCCCCGCCAGCGGGGGATAAGCTTGTCCCTGTCCGAAAAGGCAACGAAACAACGGACATCTACGAGGCTGTCCCCCGCTGGCGGGGGATAGGCTTGTCCCTGTCCGAAAAGGCAACGAAACAACGGACATCTACGAGGCTGTCCCCCGCTGGCGGGGGTAGGGGGTGGATTTTCCCTACGAGATATGTCAACTTAATTAATGGATTGCATATATTCTATGTCGTGTTTTCGTTCTTTCGTCCTTTCGTGATTATACTTTCTTTTTCTGTGTTCTCCGTGCTAAATCATCTACAACTAGTGTTTTGTCTCCAGTAAATTGATCTATCGTAACAAGTTATCCATTTGAAATGGAACTTTGGTAATCGGTCATCGGTATTACCGATTACCTGATCACTGATTACCGATCACCCTATACTTCATTTGGGATAAATAGTTACGATCCATCAATTAAGTAGCGACAGAGCAATAGATAAATCTATTCCTCATCTATGCCCTCAGCCATCAATTTATCAACCTTCTTTTTCTGAGTAAGCAGATGATGAGGCAAGAAGGCTGAATTTGCTATCAGGGTTGGAATAACAGCACTGGCAATAACTGCCGCCACCAAAAATGAATACTGCTCCTGTGTTATTATTGCATGCGAATATCCGTAGAGTGCCGAAATCGTGCCAAAGGTAAGTCCTGTTGACATCAAAAGGGTGTAATACCATTTTTCTCTTTGCTCTTGACGAAAAATACCAATAACCGGATAGAGGCCAAATATCTTTGAAATTACTTTACCGATGAAAAGTACCAAAAACACGATGGGCGCACTTATCAAAGTCCCTATTGAAACAAGCGAACCTGCACGGATAAAATAAAACGGTGTAAGAAATCCCACGGTTAATGTCCGAAGCCTTCTTATCCACTGATGTTCTTTGGAGGCAAATTCTGCAAGAAGCATACCGGCAATATACGCCGGCAATACCGCCTCGCTTCCTGACCAAAGAGCAAGCGAGCCAAGGCCAAAGAGCACAAATACCACCCACTTTGCCCGGATAGCGGCAGTCTTATTCCCATAGACTCTCGTCAAAAATGAGGTCATAACAGGAAAAAGCGTAAGTATGAGAAGACTCCCTACGATAAAAACGATTGTTTTGTAGTTAAACGGCGCAAAAAGAAGGCCAAGGGCGATTACTGTTCCAAGGTCATT
>Ga0180007_10003304_pt1 | contig 18098 bp, 20 predicted proteins | sample MM_PC_MetaG_FD_121122 | JGI IMG/M metagenome (GOLD analysis project Ga0180007, IMG submission 121122) | Groundwater microbial communities from the Aspo Hard Rock Laboratory (HRL) deep subsurface site, Sweden - MM_PC_MetaG | ecosystem: Environmental > Aquatic > Deep subsurface > Groundwater... | reverse complement strand
GATCTGATAGCCATATTAATGCTTTGATATGGATTTAATGTAGTTAATCCGATGATCGTTGCATTACCATTTTCCATAAATGGAAGTAGGTAATCTTGAATATCGGTTTTCATTCGATGTATTTCATCGATGACAATTAAAATGTCATGATAACTGGTTGTATCAATGATGTCTTTTAATTTAGCTTTACTATCTGTAGAAGCATTGAAAAAGTAAACATCTAAACCGGATTGTGCAGCAAATATTTGGGCAATTGTTGTTTTTCCTGTACCAGGAGGACCATAAAGAATGAATGACAAAAGTTTCTTTTTTTCGAGCATTGATACTAAAATACCATCTTTTCCTACAAGATGGTCTTGCCCATAAACATCTTCAAATTTTTGTGGTCTCATACGATATGCTAAAGGCTTCATTATCTCACCCGTTTACATTATAGCATACTTGCTTAAAAGTATAAAATAAGGTAAAATAGTAAGATAATAGATTCGTCTTTTTTTCTAAAGAAAGACACTGATGGAGGAATAACATGAATTTAAAAGATTTTATTGCTGATGTACCTGATTTCCCAATTAAGGGCATTTTATTTAGAGATATCACACCATTGATGCTTAATGGTGAAGCATACAAGTATGCTGCTGATCAATTTACGAAGTTTGCTGTTGAAAAAAAGGCAAACGTCATTGTTGGTCCTGAAGCGAGAGGTTTCATTTTTGGTTGTCCTGTAGCTACAAATCTTGGTATCGGATTTGCACCTGTTAGAAAACCTGGAAAACTCCCAAGAGAAGCAGTCAGTGTTTCTTATGAACTTGAATATGGAAAAAACGAATTATGTATGCATGCTGATGCAGTCAAAAAAGGCGATAGAGTCTTAATTGTTGATGATTTATTAGCAACAGGAGGCACGATACAAGCTGCAATCGATCTAGTTGAAAAATTAGGTGGTGAAGTTGTTGGTATTGCGTTTTTAATTGAATTATCAGATTTAAATGGTAGAGAAAAACTTGGAGCTTATGATATATTAACTTTAATCACTTATTAAGGAAGTGAATCTATGACTGATCCTTTGTTTCAATCACTTGTTGAATCTTTTGATTCATATATAAAAAGAGATTCAGACATTAAGCTTATTGAAAAGGCTTATGTTTTAGCACGGGATAAGCACGAAGGACAAATGAGAAAGAGTGGAGAGCCTTATATCACTCATCCAATTGCAGTCGCAAAAATTCTTGCAGAACTTAAAGGTGGTCCAGCAACACTAATCGCTGCACTCTTACATGACACAGTTGAAGATACATCTTTAACTTTAAAAGATGTGGACACAATGTTTGGCTCAGATATTGCTCAACTCGTTGATGGTGTAACTAAGATAGGTAAATTATCATTTACCACGCAAGCCAGCCAAGCAGATAATCATCAAAAAATGCTACTTGCCATGGCAAAAGATATTCGTGTTGTTTTAATCAAGATTGCTGACAGATTACACAATGTTAGAACTCTAGATTCTATGGCACCCGAAAAACAATATAAAATTGCAACTGAAACCCTTGAAATCTATGCGCCACTTGCGCATCGATTAGGGATTTTTAGAATCAAAGCTGAATTAGAGGACCGCTCATTAAGATATACTGATCCACCGATGTATTACCGTGTATCTAATATGATACAAGCTAAAAGAACTGAACGTGAAAGTTCAATTGAACATGTGATCGAAAATATTACAGAACTATTTACTATCAGTGAATTACATGATTTTGAAATTAAAGGACGCATTAAAAACATTTTTAGTATTTATAAAAAGATGGTTAGAGATAGTCGTGCTTTTGAAGATATCTATGATCTTTTAGCGGTTAGAATTATTGTGGATCGTATTGAAACGTGTTATCAAGCATTAGGTATCATTCATGCGAACTTTACACCGATTCCTCGTAGATTTAAAGATTATATTGCAGTCCCTAAACCTAATATGTATCAATCCTTACATACAACTGTACTCTCTGATGATGGTACACTTTTTGAAGTCCAAATTAGAACTTCTGAAATGGATCAAATTGCTGAATATGGGATTGCTGCTCACTGGGCATATAAAGAAAATAAAACGTATTCTAAAGAAAAAGAACAGTTTGAAATTGCTCAAAAATTAAAGTGGTACGGCGAATTACTGAAGATGAGTGAAGATACAGATGAAACCGATGGTGGTGCTGAAGAATTTGTCGGTACGATTAAAGGTGATATCTTAGATGCCAACGTCTATGTTTTTACACCTAAAGGCGAAGTTATTGAGTTACCTAAGGGATCAACACCGATAGACTTTGCTTATCGAATTCATACAGATATCGGTAATAAAATGGTCGGTGCTCTTGTCAATAATCGTATCGTAACCTTAGATTATGAACTGAATACAGGCGATATTGTCAGTGTAAAAATCAATAAGAATTCTTATGGGCCAAGCGAAGATTGGATGAAAATCGCCAAATCTGCGCATGCTAAACATAAGATCAAGAGTTTTTTAAATAAGCAAAATCGAGATCAAATTATCATCATGGGTAAAGACATGCTTGATCGAGAATTTTCTGCTCAAAAAGTAAGTGAATCGATTGATGATCAATTTGCTAAAAAGCATTTCGAGAGAAACATGGTTTATAATGTGCCTGATCTTTATCTAGAAATTGGTAAGGGCATCATTAGTCCTAAGACTGTTGTAAGTAAGTTGCTCGGTCAAGAAGTTGATCGCGACTTGATGTTACAACGTCAAATGGAAAAAGCTTCTAAGCAATTGACAACACACAGTGAAACTGGTGTCGTTATTGAAGGCTTATCAAGTCCTCAATTGAAATTAGCGAATTGCTGTCTTCCAATACCTGGAGATCCAATTATAGGTTATGTCAGTAAACAAAGTGGTATTGTGATACATGCAACATTTTGTCCAAACTGCGGACAATTTGAAGATAATCGATTGATTGAAGCTTTTTGGTCTAACAAAATCACACGCAAATATCCTACTTGGATTAAGGTTGTTGGTGGAAATAGACCAACCATGCTTGCTGATGTTGTGACAGTTATTAATGCTTCTAGTGTTTCAATTGCTGAAGTCAATGCCATGACAACCAATAACATGGAAATGATTATTCGGATCAAAGTTTCAATTGATAATGCTACATCACTACAATCATTAATGGTTAATTTAAGAAAAGTAAGTGAATTATATAGTGTGGAAAGAGATTTCAAATGAGATGTATTGTCCAAAGAGTTCTTGAAGCTCAAGTAGAAGTAGAAAATCAGGTAATTGGATCAATTAAAAAAGGATATTTAATCTATGTAGGTATTCATCATGCTGATGATGAAAAACTCATTCAAAAAATGGCACAAAAAATCATTGCTCTTCGTATTTTTGAAGATGAAAATGAAAAGATGAATTTGAATTTGAAACAAGTAAGTGGTGAGATTCTATCAATATCACAATTCACTTTATATGGTGATACCAAAGGGAATAATCGGCCGTCTTTCATAGAAGCTGCTAAACCTGAACAAGCTACAGTTCTATATAATAAGTTTAATGAATTATTGGAAACAGATTGTCATGTTGAAAAAGGATTGTTTGGTGCACATATGAAAATCAAATCCATCAACGATGGACCAGTAACAATCATCATTGAAATGTAATTGACAAAAATGCGATTTTAAGATATGATATCTATGTAAGTGAATCGTCTGTGATGAAGGAAGAATTCATTGATTTCTATTAGCGATGGCAGATAGTGAAAGTGCCAAGATATCAAGGATTGTGACACCTTTGGAGACAAGCTATAATGAGGGCTAGAAATGTTCTAGAACTAAGGTGGTACCGCGTATACAATTACGTCCTTAGATGTTTTAAGGATGTTTTTATTTTTTTGGAGCGATAGATGAAGAAACCTTATAAAAAAATGCCAGTGATTTATTTTGATGATTATTGTTTAAGAACAATCAAAAAATCAGATGCAAATGACATGTTTGAATATGGAAAAGATAAAGAGGTTACACAATTTTTGAATTGGGGACCATTCATCCTACCTATAGAAGCAAAAAAGTCAATAACTCGTATATATCTACCTCGTCATAAAGAAGGATTACCCATAGGGTACTCGATCATTGATGTGAAAAAGTCGAAAATGATAGGAACCATTGATTTTCATAGTAAAATAAAGAATATCAATGGAGTAGAAATTGGATTTGTATTGCATAAGGATTATTGGAATAAAGGTATTATGACCAATGCACTTAAACGTATGGTTGATATTGGATTTGATTATTTAGGATATGAAAAGATGACGATGAAGCATTTGAAACAGAACATTGCAAGTCAAAAAGTGATTGAGAAAATTGGTTTTAAGTTAATTAAAACGAATATCTATATTTTAGAAAAAAGAGATCAAGTGATTAAAGATGAATTGCTCATATATGAGCTATTAAGGGAGGATTACCATGGCAATCAATAAAGTCAAAGGAACGTATGATGTATTACCAAATGAGTCTTATCTTTGGCAAGCATTAGAAGAAAAAATCAGAGAAATTTTAGGCTTATATAACTTAAAGGAAATGCGCACTCCAATTATGGAGTATAGCGATGTTTTCCATCGCCATACTGAACTATCAGATATGGTGACTAAAGAAACATATGACTTTGATGATCGTGGCGATAGAAAACTAACCTTAAGACCTGAAGGAACAGCAGGTATCATTCGAAGTTATGTTGAAAACAAATTATACGCAAGCCAAGAACTGGAAAAGGTTTATTATATAGGACCTAATTTTAGATATGAAAGACCACAAAAAGGAAGATATCGTCAATTCTATCAATTTGGAGTTGAAGCCATTGGAACAATCGATCCTGCTTTAGATGCTGAGATGATTATTTTAGCCTATGATTTCATTAAGAGATTAGGCCTAAAAGGTGTTAGAGTTCGTATCAATAGTTTAGGTGATGAAGCGTCAAGATCAAATTATCAAGAAGCACTTAAAGCATATTTTACACCACATATTGATGAACTTTGTGAAGATTGCAAAGTGAGATTGACAAAAAATCCTTTGCGTATTCTAGATTGTAAGGTCGATCAGAAAAATGAAGCTATTAAAAATGCTCCAACACCACAAGATTACTTAAATCATGAATCAAGAGCATATTTTAAACAAGTTTTAGATCATTTAAATGCAGCGAAAATCAGCTATGAGATCGCACCTAAGCTTGTTAGAGGCCTTGACTATTATAGTCATACAGTTTTTGAAATAGAGGCTGATATCGAAGGTTTTGGTGCTCAAAACGTACTTGGTGGTGGTGGCAGATACCAAAACTTAGTATCTGAGCTAGGTGGACCTGATTTAGGTGGTATTGGTTTTGCATTTGGTATGGAAAGATTACTTTTAGCTCTTGATGCTGAGAATGTTGATTTTGCAAAAGAAAGACCTCTGGATGCGTTTGTAATTGTCTTTAATGATGATTTAAAAACAGTTGCTACTGAAATCTTATATGAACTTAGAAAAGCAAATCTTGTTGCAGATACAAACTATACACAAAAAGCTTTTAAAGGACAACTCAAACAAGCGCTTCGTTTTGGTGCGAAATATTTAGTCATTTTAGGCGAAGAGGAATATCAAAAAGGTGTCGTAGCAATTAAAAATACTAAGACAGAAGTACAAGAAGAAGTTTTAATACCTAAAATCAGCAAGTATTTACTAGAAAAATTGGAGAAGTAATATGAAATATACACATCATAATAATGAATTGAATAGTAGTCATCTCAATCAAAAAGTATATCTTAAAGGTTGGGTTGCTAAAAACAGAAATTTAGGCGGTTTAATGTTCATTGACTTAAGAGACCGTTTTGGTATCACACAATTGGTTGTTAAACCAGAGAATCCTTTTTATGAGACAGCTCTAAAAATTAAGAATGAATTTGTTATTGATGCAAAAGGGATAGTAATACAAAGAGAAAGCATGAATAAACAAATGTCAACTGGAGAAATTGAAGTTGAAGTGACTGAACTTACAATTTTAAGTGCAGCTGAAAATCCTCCAATCATTATTGCAAATGACACAGACGCGTTAGAAGATACTAGACTCAAATATAGATATCTTGATTTAAGAAGACCTGTCATGCAAAATTTCATGATTAAAAGACATCAAATCACTCAAGCAATTCGTCAAACATTAGTTGACGAAGGCTTTTATGAGTTGGAAACACCAATATTAGGCAAGTCGACACCAGAAGGAGCAAGAGATTATCTCGTGCCATCTAGATTATATCCTGGTACTTTTTATGCACTTCCACAATCTCCTCAAATTTATAAACAACTTTTCATGGTCGCTGGATTTGAAAAGTATTTTCAGGTTGCTAGATGCTTTAGAGATGAAGATTTAAGAGCTGATAGACAACCAGAGTTTACTCAAATCGATATTGAAGCATCATTTGTTGATCAACAAGATGTACAAGAAATCGTTGAAAAAGTCATGGTCAATACCTTTAAAAAAGTACTTAATGTTGAAGTTAAGACACCATTTTTGCAAATGACTTATCAAGAAGCTATGGAAAAATATGGAAATGATAAACCTGATATGCGCTATGAATTGCTCATTCAAGATTATTCTAAGTTTTTTCAACCAATAGACATTCCATTTTTTAATGAAAAAGACTTTGTTAAGGGATTATTAGTAGAAAACGGTAGTCACTTGACAAGAAAAAACATCGATACTTATACAGATTTGGTCAAAAAGAATCATGGTGAAGCACTCGCTTATTTGAAGATGACAGATGGTGTGATTTCGGGTAGTATTGTGAAATTTTTGAGTGATGAGCAACAAACTCAACTCGGACTAAAAAATGGAGATATCTTATTTTTAGTTCCTGGTACGTTTGATCGTGTTGCATCTGCATTAGGTGCACTTAGAATTGCACTAGCAAACGATTTCAAACTTATTCCTGAAGGTGTTTATAAATTTCTATGGGTTGTTGACTGGCCACTTCTTGAATATAGTGAAGAAGAACAAAGATATTATGCTAAACATCATCCATTTACTGCCCCTGTTGATCCTGAAGTGCTTAAAAATAATCCGAAGGATGCAATGGCTAAAGCTTATGATATCGTCTTAAATGGATATGAAATAGGTGGTGGTTCCATCCGTATTCACAACCAAGAAGTTCAAAAATTAATGTTTGATACACTAGGATTAACAAAAGAAGATGTTGCACATCGCTTTGGTTTCTTTGTTGATGCATTAAAATATGGTACACCTCCACATGGTGGCCTAGCTTTAGGGTTAGATCGCGTTGTTATGCTCATGACAAATACATCCAACATTAAAGATGTTGTTGCATTTCCAAAAACACAAAGTGCAAAAGACATGATGATGCAAGCACCAAGCGATGTGGATCAAATTCAATTGGATGAATTGCAAATTAAGGTGGGCAAATCATGAAAAGTATAATACTAGCTGGTGGATGTTTTTGGGGTGTTGAAGCTTATTTCAATCAACTTAAAGGCGTTATGGATACATCTGTTGGTTATGTTGATGGCAATATAGAAAATCCAACATATGAACAGGTATGTAATGGTCAAGCAAAGCATGCAGAAGCGTGTAAGGTCTTTTATGATGAAAAAGTGATTACTCTAGAACAAATCTTAGACCAATTCTTTAGAATCATTAACCCTTTTTCAATTAATAAACAAGGTCATGATATAGGCAGACAATACAGAAGCGGAATCTATTTAGATGATATGGCTGATGAACCAGCAGTCGCTCAATTTATGAAATCATATTTTAAAAGTGACTTTAATAGAGTTGCAACCCAAATTAAACCTAATCTAGATTATGTATTAGCTGAAGCTTATCATCAAGATTATTTAAAGAAAAATCCAGGTGGTTACTGTCATGTAAATTTAGGATTAGCAACCAAGGAGGAAGTTAAATAATGCGTAAGGATTATATATCTTGGGATCAATATTTTATGGGTGTTGCAAAATTATCCTCATTAAGAAGTAAAGATCCAAGCACTCAAGTTGGTGCTTGTATTATCAACCCTGACAAAAGAATTGTCGGCATTGGGTATAATGGATTACCACAAGGCTGCAGTGATGAAACATTCCCTTGGGCAAATGAAGGGGAATATGTGGATACAAAGTATCCATATGTAGTCCATGCTGAAGCAAATGCCATTTTAAATGCTACAACTAACTTAAAAGGATCATCAATCTATGTTACACTATTCCCATGCAATGAATGTTCCAAACTTATCATTCAAAGTGGAATTAAAGAAATTGTTTATGAATCAAATAAATATCAAGATTCAAAAGAACATCTTGCAGCCATAAAAATGCTACAAGCAGCAGGAGTCAAGTATCGCCAAATAGAAGTTGGTGAATTACAATATGTTAAAACTACTTAAGCAGTATAAAAAATTATTAATCATTCTCCTATTTCCATATATCTATATGCTTTTTGTCTTGGTTGCACCAACACAATTAGCAGTGATCGCACCTGGTGGACTTTCTCAAGTAAATGAGGCTGTCATTATAGATGGTTATGATATGGTTGATAATTTTAATACAATTTATGTTTACTCTTACTCACCGATAACTCCATTTCAATCATGGGTCTTAGCAACTGATAAAACAATGGAAATCTATGAGATGACCGAAAGACAAAAAGATTTATCAATGCAAGATGAGTATGCACAAGGTCAGATATCGAAAATGGTATCACTTAAAACATCTGTTATTCAAGCTTATTTACTTGCTCATGATACGAAACCTGAAGTCACTATAGATTATCATTATGAAGGTTTATATGTGTATTATCGTCCTAGTTATGTAGAAGGCTTAGAAATTGGTGATCTAATTGTAACGATCAATGGTCACAACTATTCAGACTATGCACATGAAGATTTTGTGATGTTAGCATATGATAGTGAAGTCGAGTTTACAATCAAACGAGTTAGCGGAGATGAAATAACATATCACAGTGTGACTTATATCTACCAAGAAGAAGATCCATACATGATATTTTATCCAGCTTATATGATTGATTCTGCAAGCCCTAGTTTTGAATTACCAGGATTAGATACGATTATTGGAGGACCAAGTGGAGGACTTATTCAAACACTTAGTATTTATGTAAGTTTAGTAAATATAAACTTGGGAGATTCAAAAATAGCCGGAACTGGAACCATAGAAATGAATGGTGAAGTAGGAAGAATTGGTGGAATTTCGCAAAAAATGTATACTGCAATCTATAATAATGTGGATATAATGTTTATTCCTGCCTCACATTTATCTGAGATTCCAGATATAGATTACCCCTTTATTGTTAAATCAGTAACTACTGTAGAAGAGGCGGTGCAATGGCTCAATGAAGAGTTTAACTAATTCTATTGATAAAGTTTTTCGTTTCTTTAGACGCTTTGCAAATCTAGTTAAATTAATTGATAAAAAGACAACTGTGAAGTTAGTTGTTAAATCGGTTTTTGGTGCACTCTTATTTTCTATTTTGATTGTACTTTTACCGGCTTTGATTCTTATCAATATGTTTATATATACTAAACTTACGTTTTTAATATCTATTTTGCTGGTTTTATTGATTATGGGATGGAGTTTTCTCTATTACTATTTCTATTATCGGTTATTAAAAATTTATCATCCAACACTTGAAAATATCAATACGAAAATTCCACAATTAACTGAAAGTACAATTGTTGCATTCTTTTTCATGATTTTGGGTATTGTTGTATTATCAGTTGTATTTTAGGAGGTTTTTATGTTTATCGGTGCACTTATTATTCTTTTTTCAATATTAATAGATCAGGTTACAAAACAATTAGCACAATTTTTTTTAACTAGTTCTGATCGTGTCGTAGTGATTCCAAATTTATTAGAACTAACATATACACAAAATACTGGTGCTTCAGGTGGTATGTTAGAAGGCCAACATCTACTGTTTATGGTCATTACAGTAATAGCATTAGCTATTTTTGGGTATTTATTTACAGATGTTAACTTTAAAACCAAAAAAGTATATAGTATTTCAATCGCTTTATTTATCGGTGGAACATTAGGCAATGCCATTAATCGTGCTTTATTTGGATATGTTATCGATTTTATGCACTTTCCATTTTTGACTCCTATTTTAGGGCTATTTGGAATTAGTAATTTTTACAACAATATGGCAGACATGTTTTTAAGTGCTGCAATCGTTTTGTTTGCTATTGATCTATTTATCATGGATCCCAAGCGAAAGAAAAAGGAGAAACAAAATGTCATTATCAATCAAGATCAATCATGAATCTGTTGGATTGAGGCTCGATCAATTTCTTCAAGAACATTATTACAAAGAAAAAAGTAGAAGTTATGTCCAACATGCCATTAAAGAAGGGTATGTTTTAGTCAATGGTATTAAGGTTAAGACAGGGCATACATTAAAATTTGATGATTTAATTGAATTAGAAGCAATAGAAACAAAAAGTTTGGATTTAAAAGCAGTTGATCTTAAGCTAGATGTGATTTATGAAGATGATGATTTATTGGTTATTAATAAACCGCAAGGCATGGTTGTTCATCCAGCAGCAAGCTATCATGAACCCACTTTAGTCAATGGTTTACTATTTCAAATTGATGAGTTGAGTTCGATTAATGGTGTTTCTAGACCAGGTATCGTTCATCGCATAGATAAAGATACATCGGGATTATTGGTTGTAGCAAAAAATGATGTGACACATCAAGCTTTGAGTCATGATCTTTCTGAACATAAGATTCAAAGAGAATATATTGCCTTAGTTTATGGTAAATTTACCGAAAATGAAGGTACAATTGATGCTCCCATCACAAGACATCCTAAAAATAGATTGAAAATGACCGTTGCCAGTGGTGGAAAACCTGCCAAAACTCATTTTAAAGTCATTGATCGCTTTGAGTTATATACTTTGCTTACTTGTCAATTAGAAACAGGTAGAACACATCAAATCCGTGTTCATATGGCGTATATCAACCATCCAGTCGTTGGAGATCCTATCTATGGACCAAAAGAAGTTGTCGGCAAGACAGGACAATTTTTGCATGCTCAAAAAATATCGTTTTTTCATCCGACAAAAAAAGAGCATATGACTTTTACAGCCGATATGCCCCAAGAATTTAAAAATATAATTCAAAAACTTATGTCAGATTCTGTTTAGTTACGTTTTTAAAGTTCATTTTAGTTACTAAAGATAATGTTTTTAAACCTTTAGAGTCATAGATATCTTTAACCATTTCATCAACATCTTTACTGGCACCTTTAAGTAAGGTGGTATCTATCTTCTTACTATACTCATCCATTTTAACTAAAAATGCATAGCGTGCGATAATTGAAGCAGCAGCAACACTTAAGTGAATTTGCTCAGCTCTGACATGAAAATCAATGTCACGATAAATTAGGGTTTCATCTTTAATATAATTAAAGTATAATTGAGGTGTGCAAAATTGGTCAACAATCACTGCGACAGGCGTTTTCAGCTTTGAAGATGTCTTAATGATTGCTTGATTATGAAGCAACGCCTTTATTTTATTTAAGTTATAACCTTGTCCAACAAGCTCATTGTATTTTCTTGGTGGAAGAATAAGTAAGGAATGGATCAATTTCTTTGCAATCTTTGGTGCTATTGCGATAATCGCTTTGTCATTCATGTTCTTAGAATCACGAACATTAAGGCTTTCTAGATAGGCAATATCACTGATGGATGCATATAATGCACAAACAACAATCGGACCAAAGACATCTCCTGTGCCTACTTCATCAGAACCAATCGCTTCATAATCTTCACGATTTAAGTGGTTTTTGATTGAAACAAGTTCATGAGTAACTTCTTTACCTTGAAGTAAAACCTTACCTGTTTTTTAAGCTAAAATGTCGATACCGTTGTGCTCTGCATGAAAAAGCAAATAGGGATTTGTATCCTCTACTTGGTGATATTGGTAGACTTTGTTAAGTTTTGTAAGTTCAAGATCATTAACCGAAATGGTGTAGTGTTTCATTGATATCTCCTGCTCTTTCATTATTATACCATATTTTTTAAGAAATAGGTGGCTCATGATGGGATTTATGATGAAAGCTTTAGAATTGAATCAAATACTTGAATTGATATCAAGTTATGCAAAATCGGATACGATTAGAAATGAAATTATCAATTTAGAACCCATGACTGAAGTGCAGTCAATTCGTCATGCACTTGATGAAACCATGGATATGACCACACTCATTATTAGAGCGGGTGTTTTACCATTTCTTGAGGATTATGATATTCATGAACTACTTCGATATGCAAGTTTGGATCGCATTTATTCAATTCAAGAATTATTGTATGTTCGACTATTTTTATTAATGGAAAGAGATATAATCAAATATTTTCGTGAACTTGAGCGACTGAAGATTAGTGCAATGTCTTTATCTCATTATGTTCAGAATTTGCATACGCATCACAGTTTGCTGGATTATATTCAATCAAAAATAGATGAAGATGGACAAATATTAGATGATGCAACACCTGTCTTACTCAAGATTAGAAGAGATAAATCTAAATTAGATAAGCAACTTCAAGATAAATTACAAAAATTTCTGACAGATCATAGTACATATCTTAATGAGCTCGTTATCGTGCAAAGAAATGATCGTTTTTGTATTCCTGTTAAGGATGCTTATAAAAATAAGATCAAAGGTGTAATTCATGATGTTTCATCAAGTAAACAAACAGTCTATATTGAACCAGAAGCAACCAGACAGATTACAGCTCAAATTGAACAATTAAAAATTGAAGAAGAAAAAGAAATTCAAAAAATTATTGCTTTATTAAGCGAAGAAGTTCATAGAGCTCATGAAAGTCTAAAGGATAATTTAGATGTTTTTCTAGGTCTGGACTTCATATCTTCTAAAGCACAATATGCAATCAAATTAAATGCTAATAAGCCGAGTATCAATGAAACAGGAAGAATTTCCTTAATCAAAGCAAAACATCCATTGCTTGATCAAAGCATCGCTGTTCCTATAACACTAGAATTAAATCAAAACGTTAAAACATTACTGATTACCGGTCCCAATACTGGAGGTAAAACAGTTGCTTTAAAAACTGTAGGTCTACTCACCTTAATGACTCAATGTGGATTAATGATCCCGGCAAGTGAAGCTTCTGATATTGCAATCTTCGACCAAGTTTTTGCTGATATTGGTGATGAACAATCGATTTTGCAATCCTTATCAACCTTTTCTTCACATTTAAATAAAATCATCTCGATGATTGAAAATGTGAAAGATAATACTTTAATTCTTTTAGACGAGCTCGGCAGTGGAACAGATCCTAATGAAGGTGTCTCCTTAGCAATCGCTATTTTAAATGCATTTAAGCCTTATGATCTTAGAATGATGGTAACTACGCATTATTCTGAGCTAAAAAGTTATGCTTATGAGCAACCCAATATGACAACAGCTAGTGTCGCATTTGATAAGAAGACTTTAAAGCCACTATACTACCTTCAAATGGGAACAACCGGGTCTTCACATGCCTTTCTTATTGCAAGACGTCTGGGGCTAAAAGAAGAGGTTGTGCAAGACGCAGAAACCATCTATCAAGGCAGACAAACAGATTTAGCCAAAGTGATGGAAAAGTTGAATGATGAGATGCTTTATATTGAAAAACAAAAAGAAAATCTTGCTGATGAGATCTCAGAAAATAGAAAAGCCAAAACAGAATTTCAACAATCTAAAGAAAAATTATTAGCTGATCAAGACAAGATGATTGAAAAAGTACGAATTAAAGAAGAAAAGGCTTTAGATGCACTCAAAGATGAAGTGAGAGAAATCATCATCGAACTTCAAAAGAAAAACGAGGTTTCAAAACCAGAGTTAGCAGCAATCAAATATAAACTCAATCAAAAAGTTGATAATCAAAAACTAGTTTCATTTGATGATGAACTCGTTGTAGGAGATAGTGTCTTTATTCTTCCTTACCAGCAGTATGGAATAATCAAATCAATCAAAAATGATGATTATAGAATTATTTTCGGAAAATTTGATTTAGTCTTTAAATCATATGATTTGAGAAAAGAAATAGAGAAAAAAGAGCCTAAGAAGGCTGAAAAGCACGAAAGAGTCAATATTGGATCTACTCCAGAAAAATCAGGAAAATTCGAGTTGGACTTAAGAGGTTACCGTTTTGAAGAAGTCAAAGAAGCCATGGATCAAGCAATTGATTCAGCTATCTTATCGGGTTTAGAAACCATGCGTATCATTCATGGCTTTGGTAGTGGAGCAGTTAGGAAAGCTGTCTATGACTACATCAAGTCCTCTCCTTATATTAAGACACATCGTTTTGGTGGTGATGGAGAAGGTTTAAACGGTGTAACAATAATTACTCTAAAATAGTGCAAATGGCTTGATAATTTCAAGCATTCAGCATATAATAAAGTTGATAAATTATAAAGAAATGAGGAAAATTTAATGATTGATTATCAAGGACAACCTTATCAAGACGTCGTCGGGCACCAAGGTTTAGTCGTCGTACAGTATTTTGCAACTTGGTGTGGACCATGTAAAATGTTAAAACCAGTTTTAGAATCTTTAAGCACTGAAATGGTGGACACAAAGTTTTACCGTGTAGATATTGACTTATTTAGAAATCAAGCTGTAGAAGCAGGTATTCGCAGTGTTCCAACAGTCGTACTTTACAAAGATGGTGAAGAAGTTGATCGCCAAAGCGGTTACCAACCAAAAGAAAGAGTCGCTGCTTGGTTTAACCAATTCAAATAATTAGAGCACGCAAGTGCTTTTTTTATACCTTAAAATAGTGTATAATTTGAGGTGGTGATAAGATGGATGGATTTTTTCTAGTTAATAAGCAAAAAGGAATGACATCTCATGATGTTGTTTTTAAGATGAAAAAGAAATTTCATCTTGATAAAATTGGCCATACAGGAACTTTAGATCCATTTGCTAGTGGTCTTTTAATTCTTTGTACGGGCAAAGCAACCAAACTAGCTCATTTATTTTCCAATCTTGATAAAGTTTATGAAGGATCAATTGCTTTTGGGAATCATTATGATACTTATGATACAACTGGTAGTATAGTTGAAACCAAAGATTCAATCATTAATCAACCTCAAGTTGAGCAAGCGATGAAAGACATGATTGGTTCGTATGATCAATTACCCCCCATGTATTCAGCAATTAAACAAAATGGTAGAAAGCTATATGAACTTGCTCGTCAAGGACTTGATGTGAAGCGTGAAACTCGATTGGTTTCTATCTACGAATTTAAGATGATCAGTTTACTAGAAAACAATACATGCTCATTTTTAGCTTCTGTATCAAAAGGAACTTATATTAGAAGTGTAGCTGTTGATTTAGCAGAAAAACTTGATACATATGCTGCTCTTGATCAGTTAAAACGTCTTTCAGTTGGTAAATATTCATTGCAAAATTCGAAAAGTATTGAAGATATTACAAAAGATGATATGATATCTTTAGAACAGTTCTTTAAAGATTTCCCATCTATTACATTGAATGATTATTTGATTGGATTGGTAAAAAATGGGGTCTATTTAGATGAAAGACAGGTTATCACTGACCATCCCTTTATTGTATATGATGAAAATCATCAAATGATAGCATATTATGAAGTAAAAGCTGAAAATCAATATAAACCAGTTTTAATTTTTTAAGGAGATTACATGAAAATCATTTCTGCAAACTACAAGTTAATCCAAAATGACGAACCTCTTACATTGACGATGGGCAATTTTGATGGTCTTCATTTAGGACATCAACAATTGATTCAACGTGTAGTTGCCTATACTGATACTAAGCATGCAGTTTTGACATTTGATCCACATCCATCATCCATTTTGCGCAAGCAAGCATTCAAAACATTAACTCAAAAAAATGATAAAATAGAACTTTTTTCTCGATTTGGACTAGATTATGTCTTTATTATTGACTTTAATCTAGAATTTTCTAATTTGACAGTTGAAGAGTTTATTCAATTCTTAAGAAGAATCAATGTCAAACGATTAGTTATTGGCAGAGATGCAAGATTTGCATATCGTGGTGTAGGAACGATTGCTGATCTAAAGAAGTGGTTTATTGTTGATATTGTTGAAGATATGCTTTATAACAATACAAGACTATCTACAACATATGTCAAAGATTTTCTTTTAGCAGGTGATCTTGCTTCAGCACGTAAATTGCTTAACAGAGATTATCACATCAAAGGCGAAGTTGTTCATGGTAATCATATTGGACATAAACTAGGATTTCCTACAGCCAATATAGACTACGATCATTATTTCTTACCTGAAAGTGGAGTCTATTATGTTCGTGTTCAATATAAAGGTATATGGTATCATGCCATGGCAAATATTGGGAACAATCCTACTTTGAATTTTAGTTTTGAAAAACGCTTAGAAATATACATTCTTGATTTTGACCAAAATATATATGGAAAAACTTTAGAAATTGTTTTCTTTCAACGCTTAAGAAATGTACTTAAATTTAAAGGAAAAAAAGAACTTATTGAGCAATTAAAGATGGATGAAATTGAAGTAAGAAAATTAACAAATCAAAAAATTATGATATAATATCTTTGTGAGGTGGGTATTTTATGAAATTGATATTAGCTATCGTATCCAATGATGATGCAAACAAAGTTCAAAAAGCATTAGTCCAAGATAGATTCTTTTCAACGCGTCTTGCAACAACAGGCGGTTTCTTAAGAGCAGGTAATGTAACATTTCTTATTGGTGTTAACGATGAGAAAGTACCACAAGCACTAGAAATCATCGAAGCACACAGTAAAAAGAGAACGAAACTCGTTCCAAATACCATTGTTAATGAATTTGGATCATTCTCTGCATTACCAATAGAAGTAGAAGTCGGCGGAGCAACTGTATTTGTTGTTAACGTTGACCAATTTGTTAAAATATAGTTGCATTTTATGAAATAAATGCTACAATATAAAAGGCGGTAACAAGGATAAGGGAAAGCCAACCCTGTCTTTAGTTATTCGAGAAAGGATACAACATGGCACTCGATAAGGCAAAAAAGACTGAAATCATTAAAGCTTATGCAATTAAAGAAGGGGACACTGGTTCACCAGAAGTCCAAATCGCTGTTCTCACACAGGAAATCAACGATTTAAACAACCATCTTCAACAGCATATTCATGATTTTCACTCTCGTCGTGGTCTTTACATGAAGATCGGACTAAGACGTCGCTTGTTAAAGTATTTACGTTCAAGAGATGTAAATCGTTATCAAGAATTGATTCAAAAACTTGGATTACGTCGTTAAAAAGATTGCTGATGCAATCTTTTTTTTTATAGATGAAGCGATTATGCTTCATTCCTATGATTTTACTATCAAAAAAATTAAATTATGGTATAATTAATAAGGTTAAAAAAATAAGAATAGAAATATAAAATGAAGGAGATTTTATATCATGCAAAAGAAAGTATATGAAACAACACTAGGCGGTAGAGTGCTGCGTGTTGAAACAGGTGAAATGGCAAAGCAAGCAGCAGGTTCAGCTTTGATTTCATATGGTGACTCTACAGTATTAAGCGTTGTAACAGCTAGAAACGAAGCTTCCACTCAAGATTTCTTCCCTTTAATGGTAATATATCAGGAAAAGCTTTATGCAGCAGGAAAAATCCCTGGTGGATTTTTAAGAAGAGAAGGTAGACCTTCAGAACATGAAACATTAACATCACGTTTAATTGATAGACCTCTACGTCCATTATTTCCAGAAGGATTTAAGAACGAAGTTCAAATCATTAATACAGTTTTATCAAGTGATCCAGAGTGTACAACTGAAATGGCTGCATTATTGGGTTCATCATTGGTTTTAGGACTATCTAATATTCCATTCAATGGTCCAATTGCTGGTGTTCAGATTGGTAGAATAAATGGTGAATTTATCATCAATCCAACACCTGATCAATTATTAGAAAGTGATATGGATTTAATTGTTACTGGAACTAAGACAGCAATCAACATGGTTGAAGCTGGTGCTAAGCAAGTCAATGAAACTGACATGTTAGCAGCAATAATGTTT
>Ga0180007_10003303_pt1 | contig 18102 bp, 17 predicted proteins | sample MM_PC_MetaG_FD_121122 | JGI IMG/M metagenome (GOLD analysis project Ga0180007, IMG submission 121122) | Groundwater microbial communities from the Aspo Hard Rock Laboratory (HRL) deep subsurface site, Sweden - MM_PC_MetaG | ecosystem: Environmental > Aquatic > Deep subsurface > Groundwater... | reverse complement strand
GCGCATCGCCAAAAAACCGCAGAAGTTCCAGCGGCGTCATGTCCTCGTACAGGGGTCCGTTTTCAGGAAGATAGCCGAGGTGACGCGATGCCTCCAAACGGTCCGACTGAACATCAAGACCGGCAATCGAGGCCGAGCCCTCGCTGGGAGCAAGAAAGCCACTCAGGATTCTCATGGTGGTCGACTTGCCCGCTCCGTTCGGGCCGAGGAAGGCCACTATCTGGCCGCGGGGAATGGAAAATGAAATACCGTTGATAGCGACAAACGAGCCGTAATACTTGCTGAGATTACGCGCCTCGATCATCGCCCCTTGCGACGAATCATTCATCAACAATACCTCATTGATTCATTTGGAGTTACTATTACCTTGTCACCGCTACAACGATGACCGGGAGCACCAACATAAACAGTCTACACCGATGTGTCAAGAACGGGACGGACTGGCCGGCCCCGCATCTCCTCAACACAACATCAATAGGGTTATACCTGCGGGAAATACCTGAGTTCCACACAGCCGGGGAAGCTGTGCCGGCCGACCGCGTTTGATACACGACCGGCCCGAGAACTTTCACCGAGGCCTCAGCGCGAGCGTTTTTCGAGCGCGCTGACCTTGCGGTCCAGACGAAATACAAACCAGAACAGCCCGACCCATACCACCAGGGTCACAGCCAACGCAACATAGTTGCCATCCATATCCTAGTCCTCTCTCTCTTCGTGACGACGATCAAGTGAGTATACGCGCACCCCCAACCGGAATATCCAGGTGTACAACCAGAAGAAAAGAGCCATTGCCGAGAAAAACAGCGTTCCCACGGTCTGGCTCATCTGAAACCTCAGGTTTTCATCGACAATGGAATCCGACGGGTGCAGCGAGGGCATCACCCGGGGCATGACAAACACCAGGAAGGGGACCGTAACAAAGGCAAAAATCGAATACACCGATGACAATGTCGCCCGTTTTTCGTCGTCCTCAATGGCACCGCGCAATGCGAAATATGCGCCGTAGATGAGCAGCAGAACGAATATCGATGTTTCCCGGGGGTCCCAGTTCCAAAAACTCCCCCACGTCACGCGGGCAAACACCGATCCGGTCAGCGTTGCCAGCGTACAGGCCACAAAACCCAGACCGGCCGCAACCACAGCGCGGTCATCAAATGCTGATTTGCGTGTTCGCAGAAACAGAATCGCATATATCATTGACACGGCAAAGGCAACCACCGAAATGAATGCCTGCGGTATATGATAGTAAAATATGCGGCTGGCCTCGCCGATTTGCTGCTGCGGCGCTTCTGTAATGAAACTGCTCACAATCAGCACCGCAAACGCCAGAAAGAGTATGATTTTCCACCACATAACAGACCCGTATTGTCCTTCTTTGTTTAGGCACCAAGAAACACGACCGTCGGACCAAACGCAACAAAATTCGGTCAATTATTGGCGTCTATTCCCGACCTTGCGCCGGAATTTCGGAAGGGACCTGACGTTCTCCCCTTGACTCTGTGTCCGCTTGCCATACTATTAGCACCCCGACCACATCGATCGATATGGTGCCGACAGGTCGGCGCCCGCGGCCGGGTTCGTTGACGGGGATGTTATCCTGGGATGACTGCCCGGTACGAGACACAGCCCCCAAAGTCACAACGCAAGTACCACGAGACCTTGTATGAGAGCGCTAGTTCTTGAAGCGGGCAAGCATCGTGTCCACCTTCAGGTGGCGGACCAGATTCGATTCACCAGCCCTTATGTGCTGGCCGCCGGACAACCTCGTCCCCACCAATGGGATCACGTGTCGTTCGAATTCGAGATGATTGGCAGTCGGCGACGCGTCATTATCAAGAGGACTCTTCCCACCACACACGAGCCGATTCGCTGAGCCCGGCACCGGTCTCCTATTCTCGTGGACATTGCTTGACATGCCGTTGCACCCGCCCCTATCTTAGACAGCTTTAGCGACCGAGTACCAGTCGCGTCGGGCCTTTCCGGCAGGCGAATGACAGGGTACTCTAACAATGCCGACTTCGGCCGGCGGAGGAGAACATGAGCCTGAAGACGATCGGTCTCATCACCAGCGGCGGCGACTGCGGCGGCCTTAACGCTGTCGTGAAGGGCGCTGCCCAGATGGCCACCCGCAAGGACATCACCACGTACGCAATTCCCAACGGATACGCAGGACTATATAACCTTGTTGATCTGGACAATCTGGTGGCCCTGACACCGGGACGCCTTGATTCATTCAGCATTGGCCTGGCCGGGTCCGAGGCCGGGCATTCACGGGTCAAAATCTCCAAAATCAAGGACCCCAACAAATATCAGCGCATCAAAGACGGGCTGGCCAAGTTTGGTATTGATGCCCTCGTGATCAGCGGCGGCGACGACACCGGATCGGTGGTGGCCGATCTCGATGCCCAGGGTATTCACTGCGTCCACTGCCCCAAAACGATGGACCTCGATCTCATGCCGTATTCGGTGGGCGGCGACTCCACCATCAATCGCATCGGCTTTTTTGTCAGCGAACTCAAAACTACCGGTCGCACCCACAACCGCATCATGGTGATTGAGGTGTTCGGACGGTACGCCGGGCACACGGCTTTCCGCGGCGGTGTCGCCGGCGAGGCCGACTGCATCCTCATTCCGGAGATACCGGTCGACTTCGACGAGGTCTACCGCCACATGAAGAAGGTGTTCACCAAGCGGGTTATTGAGAGTGACATCAACGCCGGGACCTACACGATAGTCGTGGCAGAAGGTCTGAGAAACGCGTCGGGGGAACCGATTTACGATGAGTCCGCCGGTGTGGATACATTCGGGCACAAAAAGCTCGCGGGAGCCGGCAAATACGTCGCCCAGGAGCTCAAAAAGAAAATGGCTGGCGATCACGAAATCAAAGAGTTCATGATTCGTGAAGGTATGTTTGTCGAGGATCTGTACACGCTGCCGGAAATCAGAACAGTCACGCCTTCGCACCTGGTACGCGCCGGGACCACCTCCGCGTACGATGCCAACTTCGGCATGATCGCCGGCGCCAGCGCCGTCAACCTGCTGCTGCACGACGTTGGTGGTGTCACCGTGACGGGCTTCCACAACAACAAAGTGTATTACATGAAAATCAAGGAAGCCATCAAACAGCGCCACGTTGATCTGGATGATGTCAACCTCTTTGAGCAATTGGGGTTCTGCTTTGGGCGAGTCCGCCAGGAATTCGATCCGGAAAGTGCTGAGGAGAAACGGCTGATCCAGCGGATCTACTGAGCGGCAGACAACTCCCGACAAGACGTTTCTCAACGCATGGTTCCCTGCGCCGGAGCCATGCGTTGTTTTTGGGTAACATACAGCCGCAAGAGATTCGCCTGTCTCCGGCACGGGTCACCACCGCCTTTATCCTTGACTAAGTTGCACGAACCTGATATACTTCAAATGGCTGATAACACTGGTAGGGTTATGTACAATCATCGACCGCGGTAAATCCGCGCCCCGATTGCTCTGCAGCCATTGATTTGACACCGATTCCGTATCCTCACCCTCCCGGTTGACGCCATCCGATACACGTGCATATTTCTGGTCCGGTTTGGGGCTGGACCGTTATATCCGGATAGACCTGCTCGGGCAGGTTGGCACGGTACCACTCTCAGGACAAGGTGGTAGTTTCTGGAACCCCGCTCGCCCGAGCGGGGTTTTGGTTTGGGGGTCCGCAACAGGTGCCGTAGAGGCATAACTTCTTGCCAGAATGACGTTTTGTGCTATATTGAGGGCGGTAAATGCGCCTCTGTTGCGCCCTGGCTTTAATCGTACTCACGACGGTACCAACTGATTGACAAGATGAAGGTGTCGCGCTTTCTCGTTATAGCCATCGTTCTGGGATTTGGCGGTTCCGTGCTTTCATCGGACCGGCCTCCCCAACGCTTCGCGGGACCGGATCCGGGTGAAATGGACTCGGTTGTGGTGGGCGTCGACAGCACCTATCCCCCCCATGTCGGCCGAGTAGAAGTGCGCTTTTGCAACGATCAGCCCCTCCTGGGCGTCGAGGTCACGCTTCGCACCATGCACACCGCCGTTACCATCGATTCAGTGTGTTTCGATGACAGCCGGGTTCAGGGAACACAATATTTCGGATGGACGCGGGATGACTCCAGCGGGGCCGTGACCATCTTTGCGTTTTCGGCCGAGGACGGCCCCATTCCGTCGGGCAGCGGATTACTGGCAGCCCTTGAACTGGCCTATCCAGACTCGCTGCAGGGCAGGACTGTTGCGATTGACTCGACTACCATTCTGATCGACCTGATCGAGCGTACCACCGGGTTCACTGACACTACGATGAACGGCTTTGTACCGCAGTTCTCGCCCGGCTCACTGATCATCGAGCCGCCATGCTGCCAGGAATACACCGGCAACGTCGACAAATCAATCGACGGCGTCGTGGATATCGGTGACCTGACTCTGCTGATCACGCACCTCTTCATAGATTTCGATCTGGTTCTGCCGTGTCCCGAAGCCGGGAATATTGATGGCGATATTGAGGGGATTGTCGATATCGGAGACTTGACCATCCTTATCGGTTATCTCTTCATTGATGCCGAAACGAACGCCCCGGCCGCCTGTTTGTGAAACCAGCGGCCTCCGACCAACCGCCCCCCCCAGACTTTTCACGCAAAAAAAAGAGCCACCGTCCAGATTCGAACTGGAGACCTGCTGATTACGAATCAGCTGCTCTACCAACTGAGCTACGGTGGCTTTTCTGCGGGCTTTTGCCCTTGTGGTTCGGCAAATCTATTGAAAATCGGAGGAATGTCAACTGAAAACGGCAGCCGGGATCAACAATTCCCTCCGACCGCCGCATGATCGTGGAAGAGGTGCTACCAACTACCGGAAGCGTCGCAGCAACCCAACAACCCGCCCGGCAATACGGAAATCCCCCGAGGCCTTTTTGACAATGATCGGTTCGTAATCGTCGTTTTCCGGCTGCAGGCGAATCTGTCTGCCCTCGCGAAAATAGCGTTTCACCGTTGCCTCGCCGTCGATGATCGCTACGACAATGTCGCCCGCTTCAGCCTCGGATTGCTTCCGTACCACGACCACATCACCGTCATAAATACCGGCCTTGATCATGGAATCGCCGGCTACCGTCAAACTGAACGTATCTCCGCGCGGCAGGAAGGATTCATCAACCGCAATCTCGCCCTCAATATTCTCAATCGCATCGATAGGCTGACCGGCCGGCACCGAACCCACTAGAGGCACGCGGGCAGTCCGGGTGGCAAACTCGCGCACAAGCTCCAGACCGCGGGAGATGTGCTCCTGCTTTTTGAGGTAGCCTTTTTTGATAAGCGCCGTAAGGTGAACCCTCACACCGTTGGTCGAGGTGATGCCAAACTTTCCACCGATCTCACGGATGGTCGGTGAGTGCCCCCGATCCAGAATCTGACTCTCAATGAAGTCCAGAATGGCCTTCTGCCGGTCCGTAAGTTTCGGCTTCATAATAACTCCGAAATCCTGATTGCAATCCGGTTCTTGCGTTTACCATACTGCCCATTTGTTTACTTGTCAATCACAAATGAATACGAACGTCCCCTGATCCTACTTGCGCGCAAAAAAAACGGGCCCAAAAGGGCCCGTTGGATAGTCAACACGATGATTATCAGCCTTCAGCTTCTTTGAGCGCCTTGGCCTCGTCGATAATCTTCTGGGCGGCATCGTGCGGGACTTCTTCATACCGGGCGAATTCCATGGAATACACGCCCTGCCCCTGAGTCATCGAGCGAAGATCCACCGAATACTGGTACAATTCAGCCTGGGGGACCGAGGCCCGAATCCGCTGGCTCCCGCCTTCGGGATCCATGCCGGCGATTTTGCCGCGGCGGGATGACAGGTCACCCATCACATCACCGGTAAATTCGTCCGGGACCAGAACCTCAATGTTGTACACCGGCTCAAGGATGACCGGTTTGCAGTCCATATACCCCTCGCGAAACGCCATCAAACCGGCGATTTTGAACGCCATATCCGACGAATCAACATCGTGGTAAGATCCAAAAAAGACAGCTACCTTTACATCCACTACCGGGGCGCCGCACAGACCACCGGACACCATCGCCTCAACAACACCCTTTTCCACGGCCGGAATGTACTTGCCGGGGATAACACCGCCGGTGACCGCGTCCTCAAACTCGAATCCGGCACCGCGTGTATTCGGTTCTATCCGAAGATGAACATCACCATACTGTCCCCGGCCGCCGGACTGCTTTTTGTGTTTGTATTGCTTTTCGGTCTTGGCCCTGATGGTTTCGCGATAGGGGATTCTGGGCTTGGACAGTTCGACTTCAACGCCAAACCGGCTTTTGACCTTTTCGCACAGGACCTCGATATGGGTCGATCCCTGGGCCCACAACACCTGCTGTTTCAGGGCCGGATCGGGAATAATTCTGAATGTCAGGTCTTCCTCGCGGAACTTGGCAAAGGCGGTGGCAACTTTGTCTTCGTCGCCCTTGGACTTGGCGCCGACAGCCACATCCATGACCGGGTTGGGATAAACCGGACCTTTAACCGATCTGCCAAAACCCTTAGGGGCCAGAGTATTACCGGAGTGTGAACTCTTCAGCTTCACCGCCACGCCAATATCCCCGGCGGGGGCACCAGGCAGATCGATACGGTTTTTTCCCTGGAACGTGTACAACTGGGCAAGCCGTTCAGCATTGCCGGTGGTCTCGTTGACCAGTTCGGTGCCCGGTTTTACGTTTCCGGAGATGACCTTGAAGTATGACATGTCGCCCAGGTGTCCCTCGGAAACGGTGCGGAAGATATATGCGACCGTCGGACCCGATGGATCCAGCTTGATGGTCGCGGCTTCATCCTTCCCGGTTTTCACTGCGGCAACCTCGCCAACTCGGGTCGGAGCCGGCAAGTATTCCGCCATGAAGTCCAGCAGAGCCCGCACACCCATGGAGCTGTGGGCAACACCAAACATGACCGGAAACAGGGAACCGGTGGCAATACCGGTACGCAGACCTTTCAGCATGTCTGCGTCGTTCAGAGTGCCGTCCTCAAAGAACTTCTCCATGAGGGCGTCATCTGATTCGGCCGCAGCTTCAATCAGCTTTTCGCGCTGGGCATCGGCCTGAGCTTTGATGTCGGCGGGAATATCTACTTCGGTGCGATTTTCGCCTTCAAATGTGTACGCTTTCATGTGCAGCAGATCGACCAGTCCCTTGAAACTGGCGGCCTGCCCTATCGGGATCTGAACCGCAACCGCCTGGCTGCCGAAGGCATTGACGATAGAATTCAGGCAGGTTTCCCAGTTGACATTTTCCTTGTCCATCTTGTTGACGAAAAAGAACCTCGCCAACCCATCGGCCGGGATCGTTTTCCACTGGAGCTGGGTACCCACTTCCACACCGGCCGCGGCATCAACAAGAAAACCAACAGCATCCGCAACATGCACGCAGCAAAGCAGTTCGCCCACAAAGTCGGCGTGCCCCGGACAGTCAAACAGGTTGATTTTCTGCTCTTTCCACGGGCAGGCCAGGAGCTTGGACGACAGGGAGGTTTTGCGGGAGATCTCTCCGTCGGTGTAATCCAGAAATGAACTGCCATCATCAACTCGGCCAACCCGGTTGTTGACACCGGTAGCAAATGCTATGGCATCGGCCAAACTGGTTTTGCCACATCCACGCTGTCCGGCCAGGCAGACGTTCCGGATATTGTCAGTTGTATAATCCTTCACCAGGTAACCTCCAAGCTCGTGTTACTTTCCAGTCTGAAACCCGCAAAAGGGGGAACTCTCACCAAAGACCGCAAGTATATGACAATGCCCTGATATTGTCAATCGGTTTTGGGGCTAACGCCATGCTGCATCCGGGATTGTCGCAAAAAAAGACCCACCCCGGAAGGGGGTGGGTCGAGGGCTGAGTCGCGATAGAATTATGACTTCTGGTTCAATTCCAATTCAAGCGTGATCGACACCTCGTTACCAACAACCAGCCCACCGGTCTCCATGGCCTTGTTGAAGGAGATATTGAATTCGGAGCGGTCGATTGTCGTCATGGCGCTGAATCCGGCCTTGGTGTTCCCCCACGGATCCTTCACCACACCATGAAACTCGCAATCAAAAGTGACCGATTTGGTGACGTCTTTGATTGTCAAATCGCCAACCAGTTTGAACGCACCGTCTTCCCCGGGCGTCACCTTGGTTGACTTGAAAGTCATGGTCGGAAACTGCTCGACATCGAAAAAGTCGGGAGACTTCAGGTGCTTGTCCCGATCCTCGTTGTCGGTGTCGATCGAAGCCACCTGAATCGTAAACTCCGCCGAACCGGCTGCCAGCTTACCGTCTTCAAACGTAACCGTGCCGGAGAAATCCTGGAAGTTGCCCTTAGTTTTTGATATTACCAGGTGCCGGACTTCGAAACCTACCGACGAGTGAGCCGCATCAATCCCCCACTCAGACGCCGTTCCTGCCGCCGCAACGGCCAGGACCATAATCATTGTCAAACCAATTGTTCGCTTAAACATAGTAAAGAGCCTCCCGGGCTATCTGTTTTTAGGCTTGTCAGGTTATTCTGATGCTAACAACACGATACGCCCGTGGAAGTTCCGATCGTCGGTGCGTGATCGACCCCAATACGATCCCCCCCGAGCATAAATCGGACTCTTATTGTCGTGTTTGTCTTGCCTGTCTGTCAGCGCAGGGCAACCAGCAGAGCCCCGGTGATGTAGGCCAGTACCCACCAGGTGTAGGCCGCCCGCGAGTACAGGTGCAGACCGCGGGAGACCGTGCCTTCCCCGGCACGCAGCCAATGCCGCCAGGCCAGGGTCGTTTCCACAACCATGCCGGTGAGCGAGGAATACCCCAGTATCCCGTGCAGCGAGAATGGAGATTGTGTGGAGCCCCAGATCATGCATACCGTTGCCGTGACATCCAGGACCACACCTATCGTCAGGAAAGTCAGAACGCGAGGACTGACGACATGACTGCGTTGTTCCATGATGATACCGATAGTGTAGCTGATGAGGGCCAGATTGACGATTATCGTTCCGGTGAGCAGAATTGGTGACATATTGCGGCCTGACTCCGTTTTGCTGTATTGACTCCTGTCGCGCGCCCGCCGTATACTTACTACGACTACCAGTCAAGCGCCGCGAAGATGCGGTCCCGGCATCCCTGAGGATGTCGTGTACGTAACAGATCACCCCGTTCGGAGGTTCACCGAGCGGGGCTTTTTTTCACCCATTCCGGGAATCACTTGACGTCTTTGGCCAGTCGCTGCCGCAGCGCCTCAAAGAGACAGATGCCGGTCGAAACGGAAACATTCAGGCTCTCCACCGTCCCTCGCATGGGGAAATTCACCAGAAAATCGCACTTGTCGGCGGTCAGCCGGCGCATCCCTTTCCCTTCCGATCCCATGATTATGGCGAGCGGCCCGGTCAAATCGATTTCGTAGAGAGATCGGGCTTCCTCTGCCCCGGTGCCAACCAGCCAAACGCCCGCTTTTTTTAACTGATCCAGCACGCGCGACAGATTGGTGACCCGCACTATCGGCGTGGTCTCGGCCGCGCCGCAGGCCACCCGCCGGACAACGTCGGTGACATCTACCGACCGGTCCCGGGGCATGATAACGGCGTGTACCCCCGCCCCGTTGGCGGTACGCAGGCAGGCGCCAAGATTATGTGGATCCTGCACACAATCCAGAATCAGCAAAAAGGCCGGTTCTTTCAGGCTGTCGAGGAGACCGAACAGGTCGTCCTCAGCCAAAATTCGAATTCCGGCACCGTAGTCGGTGTGGCGGTGTGTTCGGCCGGATGATGAACGCGGTTTGTTTCCCATATCTGTCCTCTGCGGCCAATGGTAAAGGCTTTTGCACGGTTTGGCAACGTGAATCGTCCTCTAAGAGACACCGGTCGTTGACAACCAGTCGAACGTGGTGTACCTTGTTCATATACCAACTGCACTGCATCGCCACATCCGTCTGCGGAAGCTCTTTACAGCGGGGAGGAGTTCCTGGTCAACGGTTCACTTCGGGAAGCCGGAATCTGCCGTCAGGATGGCCGATTTCATGAATCGTGTAGGAGGATAGAACCATGTGGAAAACGTATCTGACTCTGGCGCTGATCGGGCTGATGGTTTTGGCACTTGGCTGCACCGACGATGACAACCGGAATAAGACGCCGATTGGCCCGGACACCGAAAACTGGCAGATATCCGCCGAAGGCTGGCCGTTCTCGATCCGCGGCATGGCGGCGTCGAGCCAGCGTATTGTAGCAGTTTCTGATTACGGGCGTATACATACCTCGGAAGACGGCCTCACCTGGACCCAACGTTCCTCCGCAATGACAGACCGCGTTCAGAGCGTGGTATGGACAGGCACGGAGTTCATTGCCTCCGACCGATCCGGCGCCATGTGTACATCGCCCGACGGCATCTCGTGGACAACTGTGGTTTTGACGGGTGATGTTCCCGCCGGCTTTTCGAGACTGGCGTTTAACGACACCCTTCTGCTGTGCACCGATGTCAACAACAGGAGCATATTCTCATCCGATGACGGCGAGCACTGGATTTCCCGTTACCTTGACTCGGGCACCTACATCCACAATATCGCGTGGTGCGATACCATGTGGGTAGCGGTGGGCTATCCCAGTGTCATCCTCACGTCGACCAATGCGATTGATTGGACCAATCGCGGATTCTATGGGCTTGATCGCTTCCAGTCGGTGTGCCGGGGAGACAGCGGCATTGTGGTGGGCGGACCAACAGCCGGGGTTCTCGCCGGAATCTGGCACTCCAGCGATGGCATTACCTGGGAACAGCAATTCGCTACGACTGACTGCAATATGCGCCATATCTCGTGGACCGGAACGGAGTACGTTGCCCTGGGACAGCCCATTCTCTTTTTTGGCGACACCACGACCACCAGGATACTGCGGTCGACCAACGGTGTGAACTGGCAATCTTCTGACTCTCACATAAGCGGCGGAGTCCTGGAGGCATCGGCTATTTTCAAAGGCGATTTGTACGTCGGGGGCGGCAACGGCTTCATTCTGCGGGGAAACCAGGCCTCCAATCTGGAAATCATCTCGTCCGGCAGTTCGTTTACGGACCTCGTGTGGACCGGATCACAGTATGTCGGTGTATCCTGGCAGGGCTCCGTCCTTCGGTCCGACGATGGTCATACCTGGTCCGAAAGATCGTCCCATGCGGCCGCCATGTTTCAGCACCTGGCCGCCTCTGATTCCCGGCTCGTGGCTACCGGCACAGACATCCTGATGGACAGTCTGGGTACCAACCAGTTGTTTGCGTCGACCGACGGTTCCGCCTGGGCGAAGGTCTGGACAGGTTATCACAACACTCTGACCAACGTCGTCTGGCTCCGAGATCGATTCGTGGCACTTGGAAATCACGGGCTCGTGCTGACTTCCAGCGACGGTCTCACCTGGTTGGAAGACAAGTTGGCTACCGATCAATGGCTGACCCACGCCGTGTACGCCAACGGCGAATTCTACGTGTATGGTCAGGACTCCGTATGGACTTCGCCGGACGGTGAGGTGTGGACGGGCTCCGGCTACACAAATCCAGAGGGATTGATTTTCCGCGGTATAGTGTATGCCGATGACATTCACAAATTCGTAGCGACCGGTATGGATCGCTCGTTTGGATATACACGCTATGTAATGACTTCGGACGACGGACTTGTCTGGTCGAGCAAATCGTTGGGAGCCCTGGGCTGGCTGGTCGATATTGCCTGGACCGGGGAAAACCTGATCGCCTGCGGTGTGCACGGCGGGATAACAGAGTCAGAAGACGGCATTACGTGGTCCGATGCTGAAGCGCTTACGGGCTATTCCCTGAACTGCATAGCGGTGGGAACGGATAAACAGGTGGTGATCGCGGGTGACAGCCGGACAGTGATAGTATCGCAATAGAATACGTGTACTGTTCATAGAGGGCAAAGCAGGGTTACCCTGGGAGGAGGCATCGTGGTTAGGCTTCTTGCAGCACGCTCCTGACAACCAACGACGGGCGGATACTCCGACTACCTTAGCCAGTTACGGCATTGGAAAGCAATAACTTACCTGGCGCATCCATTCCTCCCACTTTACAGTCGTTAAAGCGGGCCGATATTGGTATAATAGAGGGGCGGCTGGAAAGCCGTCCCTTTGACCCGTCAACCAAGCCGGAAGGAATACCTGGTGCTGAAGACCCTTAGACTCTCCCTCGTTCTTGTGCTCGGCCTTACCCTGCTCTCCATTTTGCCATCCTGCGGCGACGATGACCCGGTCGGTCCCGATCTCGACACTGTCCCGCCGTATGTCGTCTCGACGGTTCCGGCCGACGGCGATACCGGGGTGCCTCAAACTGCCAGCCTGATAATCACATTTTCCGAGGAACTGGAAAGCTCTACCATCTCACTGACTTCGGTAACCGGCGTCCCGGCCATAATCGGCAACGTGGTATACGACCATCGCACTTTCATGGTGTTTCCCACCACGCCGTACAACAGCAGCGATGACTACACGATAACCATCAGCACCGCCGTCACCGATACCGCCGGCAATCATATGGACGAAGAGTATTCGTGGACTTTCACCACCGTGGCCGATACGATCGCCCCCACAGTGTCGTCGACAGATCCCTCCGATGGTATCCAATCTGCGCCGCTTGATGATCCCATCACCATCACGTTTTCCGAAGCTATGGATTCATCAACCGTAGTCGGCAGCACGTTCCAGATCACTCCTTCAGTGTCATTCAGTTCGAGCTACTCAGGTCGCACGCTAACGATCACGCCGGATGTCCCGCTGGACAGCAATGAGACTTACGCCGCCAGCATCACCACGGCGGCTTACGACACTGCGGGCAATGCGATGAACGCTCCGTATGCCTGGTCCTTTTCGACCTTCGGTGACACCACCCCGCCCGCCGCCTCCATGCTTACCCCTGACAACGATGTTGTAGTGAGTGACTCGGTGTTGCTGCAGGCGATCGCTACCGATGCCGGTGGTGTGGACTACGTGCAATTTTATGTAGATGGTGCCGCCATTGCCGATGGCGCTGATTCGTCGCTCCCCTACCAGTATGTATGGGATGCCTCGGATGAGGACCTCGGCAGCGTGCACACGATTCACTGTGTGGCTTATGACAACAACGGCTTCTCGACCAGTTCCGATACGGTCACGGTGCACTATCTCTGGCGTGAGCTGATTACCGACGGACAGGAACTGGCGATCTCCCGCAACCTTGAGGCCGTGTACGCACGCAGCTCCGATACGTTGCTGGAATTCCGGGTGAAAGTGTACGACGGATGGAATCATTACACCGCCGGGGATACATCGGGTATTGACTGCGCCTTTTTCCTCGATACCGATCAGAATCGATTCACCGGGCGGGATTCGCTGGGCGGCGTTATTTCCATCAATGACATCGGGGCCGACTATCGCATTGTCATCGGTTACCACGGCGATTCACTGACGCACTGGAGTACCACCGGCACCACGATTGACAGCGGTCTGGTGGACTACCTGATCGCACCGGACAGTTCGAATTACTTCGAGGTAGGCGTGTTGTTGTCCCGCCTGGGCAATCCCTCAGCCTTTGATCTGGTAGTTGCCAACTACACGCTGTACAAAGATCCGTTGATCCCGGCCGACCCCGGAACGTTCAAGTTTGACTGGGCGCCCGATCAGGGGCTGGGTCATGCCACCTACACCGTCGACCACTCGTGGGAGAGTGTTTCTGCTTACCGCGTGGAGGGACACCGCTTGCTGGAAGCTCAGGCACGGCCGCGCCTGACCGAAAATCCGTTCCGTTAATTTGAGGGAGGCCGCATGAGGGCATCGGCGCTACGGTTATTGATACTGGGCTGTGTTGCAGCTCTGGCCGGGTGCGGTGGTAACGATGAGCCGCCGACCGGTCCCGATCCCGACTCGCCGACAATCACGAGCGTAACGCCCGACACAGCCTTCATCGGCGATGCCGTTGCCCTTACCGGCAGCAGATTCGCCAATGTCGCCGCCGCAAATCACGTAACCTTCGGATCAGTTGAGACCACAGCTTTCGGCGCTACCGATTCCACCCTCCAGGTCCTGGTCCCGCCCGGCGCTACCTCCGGGCCATTGACCGTGACGGTCGGGGTACATAGCGGATCGTCCGCCGATACGGTGATAGTCCTGTGGACTGCCATCCAACCCGTTACCGCCACTCCCCTGCTGTACGACATCGTCTGGAACGGTTTCCGGTTTGTAGCGGTCGGCTCCGGTGGGACAATACTCACGTCCACCAACGGTACCACCTGGCAACGCGCCACCGACCCGCAATACGAATCGCTGCGGGCGGTCGCCGCCAACAATAGCGGCACAGTTGCCGTTGGCAACGAAGGCGCTATCGTATTCTCCCAAACCGGCTCTTCATGGGCTTCGGTTCCATCACCCACGGATCTGTCGCTCGCCGCCGTAGCGGCCGGGCCAAACGGTTTCGTGGCTGTCCCGGGGAATGGATCGGTGGTACTGTTTTCTGAAACCGGCGCAAGCTGGACCGGTCATGATCTGGACAGTAGCTACACGATGACCGAAGCCGTGGTGTCCGATCGGTACTATGCCCTGGCCGATGATTTATATGCTATCAGTTCGGCCGACGGCTCCTCCTGGACCGCTAATGCCACCAACCTGCGATTGCCTGCACCCAACGGAGCGGTGGGCACCGCAAACCGCGCATTGATCTCAAAGCCGCACGCACTGTACCGCCTCTCTGGTAAGGACATGTGGTCCTCGGCAACACCGTCTGAAAACCTCATGGACGACTTTTTGGATGTTGCCGTCGCGCCCGGTGCGTACTTCCTCGCAGTCAATGCTCATGGCGTGATAAGCTCGCTTGACGGCGGTGGCAATTGGAAGATGCATTCACAGTTCTCCGAAGCTGCCAGCGGATCACGCGTACGCGTGGCCTGCTCGGACAGCGTCTGTGTGGCCGTGGGGGACTTCCACGGACGCGTGATGGTCTGGCGCCGGCAATAAACCGGATGCTCTCACGGGAAGGAACCGGCATGGCAAAACGAGATATACTCAACCTGGGCAATCCCAACCTGTATGTCATATCAACTGAGATAAAACGCAACGAACTTGGATTAGTGTCGGAGATAGTGGCCGACCTGCATGACACGATGATGGCCTTTCGGGAGGAGTATAAGCGCGGCCGCGCCATTGCGGCACCACAAATAGGCATCCCCCGTCGTCTTGTGTACATGCATGTTGACAGCCCGATGGTGTTTATCAATCCTGTGTTAACCGACATGAGCGCCGACATGATGACCGTCTGGGATGACTGCATGTCGTTTCCCGAGTTGTTGGTCAAGGTACGGCGTCACCAAAGTTGCCGAATCGAATATCGGAATCTGGATTGGCAGGCTTGTTCGATGGAGTTGGATAGTGACCTTTCGGAACTGCTGCAGCACGAAATTGACCATCTCGACGGCATCCTGGCTACACAAAGGGCTATTGACAATCGCGCAATAGCCCTGCGCAGTCAGCGTCATCTTCTCACGGGGGCAGACATGGTCAACAGTGAACCGTCGGCATGACTCTCTACCGCGCACCAAAATCGTGAGACAGCGCCAGGTGAAATGAGATGTCCGGCGTGTTGTCAAAGTAGAACAGGTTTTCCGCCACCCCCAATTCAACCCGGGTCCGGTCTGACACATGGTAGCGGTACCCCGTCAACACCTCGAAAGTGTTTTTGGAGAGTTGCGAAAAATCATCGGCCGACTTGCTCTCGATGGTCATTTGAGTTACCCACCCATGTCGGCTGCCGGGGACATGTCGTTCGACCGCCCACAGCAAACTGAAATGCCAGGGAGCCAGGGGCACACCGAGCAGCGATCGATCTCCATAGTATGCCGCCCCGGCGCTGACGTACGCGTGGATCGGGCCAAGACTGCGCATCATCGATGCCGACACGCCGACATCAATGCCCTGTCGACCGGTATAGGAGTCTTCGAGAGACGTGGGCAACTTGGCATGCAATGACACCGCGCCACGCATGTGCCGTCCAAACACAGGCGTTGCGACCCGGGTACTTAGAACGACACTACCCAATGTCCAACCCCGAAGCCGACCCTCGTCGCCGGTCCAGTCGCCTCGCATCCCCGTGCTGTTGACATAAAAGCTGTAATCATCGCGCGCGAATTCATCACGGCTGGCATCGCCCGATCCAAGTCCCCGATGAATGGCCTCCACAAAACCGTCCAGAATACCTCCTGAGATATACCGTACGGGAACAGCTGCCGAAACATCGATCCCCTTCCCCAGTCCCGCGCGGGCTGTCAGCCGGTACTGCATCACCTCGGCATCAATACGATACCGCCCCTCCTGATAAAGCCACAGATTGGTCCACGTCTGTTGCAGCGCCAGACCACATGACCTCGCGGGAGCCGCCCACGGCGTCTGGTGGGGCAGTCCAAAAAGAATCTGCTGCACCGGGGCCTGGCTGGGCAGTTCGATGAAACCGCCCGGCAACACGTCATCCCCCCGGTTCTCCTTCTCGGCGATGACCGCAACGTTCATCAATAACAACAATGCAAGGCAAACAGATAGTGTCTTAATGGCCGTCCCCTTTTAGCCCGGTAGTTCCTCACGCCCCTGTCATAGGCGGCGCGGATGTTCTGCGTCCTTCTGTGGAATTCGGATGTTTTCGGAGTATTCTTCAGTCGTCGGCCGTCAAACGGGCCATCAGCGGGGAGAAATTGTCTTTGTTAGTCTCACGTGGAGCGCGATATCGGGGCTATTGTCAAAATTGAACAGGTTTTCGGGCAGCCCGATCGGCAACGTGAAGGTTGGCCTCATGCGGACTTTGCAGGCATTAGTGGCTTCGGAGGAGGATCGGGCGCCCGTGGTAGAACACGGCGCCCGACCGTCGTGGCTCGTTTAGCTGACCACGAACGTAATCAAAGATACTGCCGCCCCGGTGGGGTCGGTGATAGTGCAGAACCTGCCAACGGTGGGAATATCCATGGGCGGGACGATGATTCTGGCACCCAGTTCGGTTGCCTTTTTGGCCGACTCATCAACGTTTTCAACCGTGATGTAGGCCATCCAGTGCGGCGGAACATCGCCCCACTCCTCAGCAATGGCCATCATCCCGCCAATGTCTTTACCGTCCTTTTTGAAGACAGTATAGTGACCGGCATCGCCCATCGGCATGTCGGTGCCGACCCAGCCCAGCAGGCCGGAGTAAAACGTTTTCGCCGCATCAACATCACGCGTCATCAATTCATTCCAGCAAAAATGCCCGGTTTTCGGTTTTTCATCCGCCATGAGTATCTCCTCGAAGTTTGGGGTGTGAGTTACATATATTACGCGGGTAATTCGGAATTGTATATCACATAGAGTCATTCAGTCGTATTTTCCGGGAGAAAGTGAGACGATGATTGTCGAGCCTTGCCCTTGACTTTCCACCGCCGGCTCACGATCCTGTCATATCTGCAGTTGATAGCAAGGAGAGAAGGAAGTGCGCAGATCAGTACCAGTTCTTTTGTTCATCCTCGTGGCACTCGCCGCCTGTCAGGGCGGACGGGCCTATCGTTTCCGGGCCGGCGACGTCGTGTTTCAGTCGATCAGCAACCAGCAATCCGAGGCCATCGTCCTGGCCACCGGTCACGAGTTCTCGCATTGCGGCATTGTGTTTGAGCAAGGGGGGGACTTTGTTGTGTACGAGGCGGTCAACCCGGTCAAAATCACGCCGCTCCAGGAATGGCTGGATCGCGGAACCGACGGTAAGTTTGCGGTGAGACGCATCAAAAACGACGATCTCATGCTCTCCCCCGATGTTATGGATCGCATGACCCGGGCGGCCGGACAGCATCTCGGCAAAAGCTACGACTTCAATTTTATGTGGTCCGATGACGCCATGTACTGCTCCGAGTTTGTTTGGAAAGTCTACCGGGAAGCGGTGGGCATATCACTGGCGGAACTCCGCCCGCTCAAGTCCTACAATCTGGATCACCCCACCGTGGCCGCAAAACTGCAGGAGCGGTACGGCGACGCAATCCCCTACGAGGAGTTGATGGTCTCCCCGGCCGACTTGTTTACATCGGACAAACTGGTCACCATTTACGAAAACTAGTCTTC
>Ga0180007_10003301_pt1 | contig 18104 bp, 19 predicted proteins | sample MM_PC_MetaG_FD_121122 | JGI IMG/M metagenome (GOLD analysis project Ga0180007, IMG submission 121122) | Groundwater microbial communities from the Aspo Hard Rock Laboratory (HRL) deep subsurface site, Sweden - MM_PC_MetaG | ecosystem: Environmental > Aquatic > Deep subsurface > Groundwater... | reverse complement strand
TGGGAAGCTATGTATATGGAAAGTGTACTAGAACAGGAAAGGGGAATCGGGTAATGTTGACTTGTTTGGAAGTTGCACAAAACGGCGATAGATACAATATTGCCATTGAAAGAGGCGGAAATTATGACCTCACCCGCCTGTATAGAGAAGTTTCTATTTATTCTCTATTTAGAATCTATGTTAAGGCGCATGAGGCAGGTATTGAGCCTCACCATGTCGATCCTAACAAACCGCAATGGGATCAAGGCTACTACAAGATGTAATACTCCCACTATTGCCTCTTATCATTAAAAGGATAGGGGGCAGTGGCGGTGGGATTAAACATTAAAAGGAAAGGGAGGGCAGGATAGTGGATCAAATATGGAAGCTTAAAGGTAGGATAGACCGGTGTAAGGCGCAACTCAAGAAAAGCCCAGTGGTTGAAAATTTTGGGCAAAAGCATGTTAGGAAGTTAAAAAACGAATTTCCGATTTATGCGGGAGAGGACTATCAAGAACGCCAAACGATTTTAGTCATGATTAACGAATTCGACAATTGGTGTATGAACTACACCGGGGAGGTAGGGCAATGATAGAATTGATCGAGGGCTACACACCAGAAGATTACAGGGTAATAAAGCACATGAGACGTGAGGCGTTTGCCTATTGTGACAGACTGACCGGGAAAGTTGCCAAATTCCGTTTGGCGAAAGATACCACAGGCGACTTAGAGTTGTGGGGTTGCGGGAATAACCCAATTATTCCTGAATGGGTATATGAACTTGCCTACGAAGTCGGGGCAGAGTATGAGGAAAAGGAGAAGGGACAATGACACAGATAACAAAGACACAGATACCGGGGATAATACAAAGTCTCAAAAACGAATTGGAAAAGAACTCAGATGAGTACCAACAAGCGAAAGAGATTCTAACTTGGCTAGAGGTCAGAGAAGGGATTACTGAAAATAGATTCAACGCTACGATAGAAACAGAACTTGATGGGACTCGTTCATATAGTGGAATCTCGTTGTATTCTGTTTCTCGACTTTTTGCCCTAGCTTCACAGAGCAAACTGGTCAGAGTTAAAAATAATGTTATTTTCCAGTTTTGCCAACCTAGCATGTTGTTATAATGAAAAGGAGACAGGATAATGAACACAGGGGAGGCAGGACAATGAATGTAGGTCAGATATACCAAGAAACAAGCGAATTAGCTATTAAAGTCGCGCATGGTCGGGGAACACAGGCAGGCGCCCTCGGAGTTTGCATCGCAGTGTGGGCCGGTTATCGAGGCGATATGATAATGCATACCTTTGTCGCTGCCCTCGAAGAAGCCAACTACCATACCGAAGTTACCAAGATTCAAGAAATGTTTCCGGGGTTTGGTTTGAAGGGAGAGGAGATAGGATAATGCCTAACTTATTCTATGTGAAAAACTTTGTTGACGCCTACCAGAAGGTGCAGAACGCTGCCAGAGAGAAGCTAACAGAAATTGAGGATCAACTTGACAAGCACGGTGCTGCTATGCTGGCAGAGGGTACTATCAATTATGGCTATGTCGGGGATATTGACAGTGTTGACAATTTGTTGGCCGATGTTTTGGTCTGTCTGACTGGAGAGGAGAATTGATAATGCTATACTGTATGTTAAATGACAGAGAGAAAGTACTGACCAGGGACTATATTTCAGTACCCCGTAGCCGAGCAGACGAAAGGGCGCATATAAGACAGACTATAAACGATTTGCGCCAAGCAGTTAGTATGTCGTGGTCAAATAACTTTTGGATACTGCGAAATGAAGATGCGGCTTTGATCCGAAGCGGAATGGATTGGGAACTATATCAGATTGCAAAAGTCCTTGGTCTGCGGGTTTTGTGTTATCACAGACGAGGAGGGTTGTAGAATGCAAGATGTTATTGCACTGGATAGGTTAATGCCAGGATATACAAAAATTACTAACCCGGAACTAGTTGCACTGGTCATGGGTAGTAATATACCCTTAACGGTAATGACTGCAACTGAGATATTACAAACCGACTTGCCAGAACTGGTGTGGGTAATTCCCGATGTATTGCCCATCGGCTTGTCAGTGTTTGCCGGTAAAAGCAAAGTGGGCAAGTCCTGGCTATGCTTGCAAATGCTACACGCCGTTGTGACTGGCGGGGAATTCTTTGGCCGACAAGTCGAAAAAGGGCCGGTCTTGTATCTGAGCCTCGAAGATACAACCAGAAGACTGAAAAGTAGAATGATAAAACAAGGATGGGCAGAAGATATAAATGATGCTCATTTTATGACCGCAACAACTTTCGAGGATGAAATAGGTGACTTGGCCGGTGGCGGAAGTGAACGACTGGCAGCACAGATTAAGAGAGAGGGGTATAAGTTAGTGATGATCGACACTTTAAGCCGGGCGATAGACGGGGATCAAAGTGCGGCGGAGATTATGACTGCGGCGTTAGCGCCCTTGTCTGAAATTGCGAATGAGCAAGCAATGGGAATTGGTTTAGTCGATCACCTTAGAAAAGGTGCAGATGCTAGTAGCCCATTCGATGCACTGGACGAGGTGCGGGGCAGTACCGCTAAAGTCGCCTCGGCGGATACTATACTCGGTCTGTATCGTCAGAAGGGACAGACCGGCGCTAAACTCTTTGTAGTAGGCCGGGATGTGAACGAAGCTACCTTTAATCTGCATTTCGATATACTGACTGGTAGCTGGCAGTGCGATAGTGACGCCGACAAGGAATCACTAACACCAGCACAAATGGCTATACTGGCAGTAATAGGTGAACTGCAACAAATAACTCTTAGCGATCTAGTGAAAGCTACCGGAAAGGATAAGGGGTATCTGTATAAGATGTTACAAGACCTTGTGAATGTTAATGCCCTAGTGATAACAGGAATAGGTAAAGGAGCCTATTACTCAATAAGTCAGTCAACCTAGTCAACCTTGTCAACTATGTAAAATTGAAAGGAAAGGTGAGAAATGTCTAAGAGTGGGAGGGACCTAGAATAATGCACTACAATGATCGGGAAATGCCCAAAGTAGATCTTAACATGCTGGCACTGAATGATCGTGAAGCTTATCGTTATGCTAAGTTTATTGTCAAGAAGGACAATAGCATCAGAGCCAGCAAACCACCAATTGACAGAGAAAAGCCAGAGACTGGCGAACGTGCTTATGTCTGGCGAATGCTGGTATTCTATGCCTCCCCTCGATCCCAACATCAGTGTATGCCGGTTATGGCAGATTGCTACCTACCACAAGATGATCACCAGGAAAGAACGAATCGAGCGAAGGAATTGGATGCCATAGTTGACAAGATTCTGGATGCTATTCCTACCCATCAGCATTATGGTGTAAAGCGGTGGGGAGAGGCATTTGGTATGATAGGGACGCCCAGACTTGCGCCGGACGGTAGTATAGTGTATCGAGATTCATGAGGTAACTGAGGGACTAGAAAAGGAGACAGACAGGTGAAACCGTTTAAGTATGATTATATGGGTAAGCCGTGCTTTGACAGAAAAGAAGTCGGGTTAAGGTTGCGTTGTCTAGGTGTGTATAATCGATTCTCACTGAGAACAGAACCGAGCAGCAGCGGGCGGGGGGACTACTGTCAGTATCTCATGATCAAAGAGGGTAGCGGCAACTCCCCGTTTGTTTCAGACCGACAGGCCGTGATAGACGCTTTTTCTTCTTATGGCCTCAGTGTAGGTTTTGCAACAGACGACTAACTATAATAGGATTTGCCAAGGAGAACGTTCTATGGTATAATATAGTCAACAAATGAATAATCACCACCAGGGCGGGCGGCCTGCACCTGGTGGGCAGATTGGTCGCAATCAATACGGGTTGCGGCCTTTTCTTATTGGTAGAACGGCGGTAATGGATCAAGACAGGAATCAACGAGGTATATGTCGGCTTACAGGAGATGGCGTCTAAGGTGATTTTTCAGGTACAGAAATTACACTTTTTGCGCTTATGCAGACTTAACAGGCAAATATCAGGGCCGGGGTCAGGAGAATGGCAGAGAATAGCCAGACTGATCCGCCAAGGAAAAGCCAAAGTTGACAAATTTGGTCTGATTACTAACTTGGTCTACTTTCTCAAATTGACATAAGAGAAGAGCCGCCGGGCAGCCAGAAAATGTGCCCAAAATGTGCCCAAAGAAAATTTGAGCGCAACCAAATTCTTTGCTTGCTGCACTAAAGTAAAGAATTTTTTTATGGAAAACATTTTGAATCCTTTTTTCTTCACTCACATGAACAAAAAACGCTTTTCGTCTCAAAATCAATACCCCCCTTCCTGAATATTCTATTTCTGACCGATACCCCCATTTTTGCGTGTGTTAATTCTTCCGGAATCTCGTCAATTTATTCTCACTTTTCAGCAGAAATACTGCCAGAATTAGAGGTATAAATTTAACTAAAACTCAATTGAGTATTGATACAAGTTAATATACATTTTTGGCAAATTACCGCAATAGTTTTGTCAGAGTTGTTAACGATTTTCTGAGCAAAACACCAACATTTCTTGCACAAATTACAGCAAATTCCTGTTGAGGGGGCAGATAACTTTACAGAGAATGTTAGAAGAATTCAGGGGAGAATTACGAGGCAAATTGCTCAATAATACTAAAGAAGTATTTACAAACTTGCAGGAAAGTCTTATAAGAAAGGGGTCTCCCTGTAGGATTACCCCCTTTTCAGAATTTCAACTTTTTCTAGGATCAGGAAAATATAAAAAAGGTGCAGTTGGCAGATTCAACGAATAAACCTTTTCTTCCGGTTCCACCGGCTACCCCCAGGTTTTGTAGCCAAGAACCATCGACTCCCACCAGCATTTTTAAGTTCATGTACTGGATTGTCCCCACTATCCCACATAGTTAAAGAAGGAAAACCGAAGGTGACAGCTAAAGAGTCGCCGCTATCAGGAGAACGGCCCAGTCTCTTCTTAGTATTCTCTTTTTCTTCTATTCTTATACGCCCCAATTCATCAAATCCATACTTGGGGGCAGTCAAATCGCCTTCTAGCATATCATCATTCGGTAACGATAATTCTCCCTTCTGTAACTTTTCTTTCAGCCTCCACCAGCACTCATCTCGCAGAGAGTGATACTTCTTGGGATTAAATGCCTTCTTAGAATAACTTACCCCCCGAACATTTAGTCCCATTTGTCTACAGGCGTCCAGAGTACCGGCTCCAACGCCAATCTCATCTATCATTATCCAATAGCTCTTCAATTCTTTTACTTCTGATTGTATCCAACTAGCCCATTCAAATGAGGGGTTTTTTGTTATCGGTCTTCTTCGTTTTATCCACAATACCCTACCACCAATACGAAGTGTCATAGCGGCTTGGTCGCCGCCGTATCGAGCAGGGTCAAATCCAATGATAGTTTCCCCACTTGTTATATTCTCCCAGTTTCGAGCGTGCTCTACCCAAGCCAAGGAGATAAGTTGGTCTGAACCTTCTTGTGGAGGTCTACCGAGAACTTTAGACTCAAAAACAGCATTGGGGAGATAAGTAATACCTTTCCAAATAAAAGTGCCGGGAGCACCTGCGACACTGACATCGCTGGTAATTGCTAACGCCTCTTGTTCACTTTCAGCTTCGCCTAATCTTCTTTCTAACTCGCCTTCCTCCACACTTGCTGCAACACAGTGGTCACGTATCATTTCCTCTACCCACTGCCTACTTACTGCTCCTGGTATCACTTCCTTGTCAGTAACTACATTGGGATGATCCAGACAACTCATTCTTATCTTGTGCCAATTGGGGCTATTGGCAGCGTCCCAAAAAGGCCCAGCTTGTTCTATTGGGTTGCCTATGGCTAATACTATATTATTGTCACTAGTTGCTAGTGACATTACAGACTCCCACATAGACCTCGGAAGTCCGGGGGCTTCGTCCATAATTACTAAGAGATTGGGGCTATGATAACCCTGAAGAGTAATAGCATCTTCTTTTGTTCCTTTTTTGGGGCTTAATCCAACAGCATATCGGAGAGGACTAATGTTCCATCGAGGAGTCTCAAATATTTCAGGAGGTAACTTATACTTTCTACCCAAGTGTCTGATATATCTCCACAGAATATTTTGCACCTGAGCAAAAGTATTTCCGCTCCATAAATACTTACCATTACGTCTTACTAAAACTATCCCGCTAGGAACTTCTACACAACGTACAAATCCTTTATATTGTTCTTTGTACCAACCACTCTTTTTGTATACTGTTGGGTAATTGCCTCTTTTGTGCCATACTGACACAGCATAATAGTAGGAGCTATTACTATGAAAGCTATCTTCCTTATTACTCGGTAGACGTTTTGATATATTGGCTATGTATCCAGCTTTTAGGCAAAGCTCTTGCAAATCATCTGCCAACTGTTTGCTTGCAGTGTAAAGCCTTTCTGACCCATTTTTATCTATACACCCGTCCCCTTTTCGATACCCGTCCAAAAAAGCTCGGATTATTTCAGGACGGGCGCTTTTTATTTTGTTGGGGACTCTCTTTGTTGTAGACTTTCCATATTGCACCAATTCTTTAGCCAAAGGTTTATTATAGATAGTAAAATCAAATACGTGCTTATAGTGATTTGGCATGCCCTTTCTGCTTTTTTCTTGAACACAATAGTCATAACCAATCATATTGATAACATCTTGAGTATATTCTATATCAGAATTGGTTAAAACAGTTCTATATTTTCTATCTTTGGGGTTAAACTCACTCCATCCTTCTGCAAACCAAAAACCCAAGAATTCGGCATATGCCTTTGATACTCCTGTATCTTCTCCATTCCAATTTGCTATACGACGAAATCTGCCGTTCCTTCCATATATTTCTTCAGCACTCAAAATTTTGCCCTTAAATCCTACTCTTCTGCCCACAAATGTGTCAAATAAACAGCGGTGGTTGGGCGTTACCAAGAAATCTATTAGCTGACTTTGACAGCCTAACATTTCTCCTTCATACCAAAACTCAGCGTAGCTAGTAGGTTTAACAAATGTCATTTCTTCATTTTCTTCCAACTGAGCTACTTTTTCTGTTCTGTCCAAATCCTTAAAGAGTTTCCAGCCTTGATCAGTTAGAATCTCGGTTTTATCGTCATAACAAGGGGCTAGTGTTACTACTACTGCATCTTCGTAAGAAGATAACCACCAGCATGTCAGCATGGCGCTACAAAACGATTTACCCGTCGAATGTCCTGACTCTACAATAACTCGTCTATGTGTTTTTACTGCTTCTACCATTTCTTTTTGCTTTTCCCACAAATTGAGATGTAATTCATCTTTTATAAAATTAGCAGGAAAGGAAACATAATCAGTATAATCAGTTCTGGTCAGTAGGACATTAGTAAGCCTTTCAAGCGCTAATTGGTCAACAGTCTTTTCTGTCATTTGTTCTCGGTAAACTCTGCCTCCACTGCAACCTTTTCTACTTTCACTACTTCAGCCTCAATTATCTCACCCTGAGTAAGTAGATCCCTCATACCATAAGCAATAGCATTTTTCTTTTCTGGTTTACCAAACCTGTCTAAATTATAAGTTTGGACGGCTACCTTTTCAGCCCTATTTTCACGTTTCGTCGCAGATTGCTCCGAAGAGTCTGATGCCTGCTCCACGTGCATTTTCCTTGTCTGTGAACCCACTCCAGCCAAGATTCTTAAAGCTTCTGTTTCAATGTTACATGCTGCATTCAAATCTCTATCATGCATAACACCACAATCACAAATCCATGTTCGATCAGATAGCTTTAGCTCTGAATTGATACAACCACACTCTGGACATAGACGGCTAGATGGAAAGAACTGGCCCACCAACGCTACTATGCCTCTGTACCATTCAGCCTTGTATATCATCTGTCTTTTGATTTCACCGAATCCCGCATCTGCGATGGACAATGCCAGGCAGTGATTCTTCAACATTCCAGCTACATTCAGGTCTTCCATGCCAATGATACGGTATGTCTTGGCAATCTCGGTGGTCATCTTGTGCTGACAATCCAACCGCTGATTCGATATATGGCGATGGAATCTTTCCAGCTTCTGCTTAGTACGTTGCCAACGACCACTGCCTTCTTGTCGCCTAGCTAGTTCACGATTGAGTCTCTTTAGCTTATGTAATTCTGATCGCAACAGCCCTTTATTTTCGAACCGCACATTGTTAGAAAGCACAGCTAAAGTTTTAACGCCTAAGTCAACACCAACTGACTCTCGAAGATGCTTATGTTCTGGCGGTTCGTCTTTTACTCCAATAGCAGCATGCCAATGTCCAGCATCCTCTGAAATCGTGACCGACCTAATCTTGGCATTGAAACGCAATACCTCGGCCATATTGATCATGGTATTCAGTCGTGGGATTTTGAGCCACTGTCCATTAATTTTAATCTGTTCCCCATCTATCCTGAATGCCTGCTTTGACCGTTTCTTACTCTTAAAATTAGGGTAACCCCGTTTCTTGTCACCTTTTTTGCAACGTCGAAAAAATCCTTCAAACGCTGCGCCTAAGTTAATAAAGCCCGTTTCTGCTGCACACTTGGTTACATTATAAACCCAAGGAAATTGTTTCTGTTTGATAGCATTAAACTGCTTTTTTAGGGCGTTGGTAGAAGGTCTACCGCCCTCTTCATACTGACGTTGCCACTCGGCCAATCCCCAATTGAAACAAAATCTTGCCACTCCACAAGCTTGACGTAGGTGTTGTTCCTGCTCAGGTGTTGGATTCAGCCTAATTTTATGTGCTCTATACATCTGCACTTTCTTTCCTTCTGTCAAATGGTGCGAATAGATTTGTAGTGATGTGGTCAATTATTCTAAAACAGTCTTACTCCCCACAGGAAGTTTTTCTACTTTTACTACCTCGGCCTCAATTATTTCTCCTTGGGTGAGTAGATCCTTCAGGCCGTAAGCAATAGCCATTCGCTTCTCTCTTTCCTCTACATGAATGTCAATAACATTGGCAACCTTTTCCATTAACCCCAATACCCGCTCCACACTTATCATTTGATGCATTTCTATCATTCTTCGACGCTCAGATTCTACCAGTTTTCTTCTTTGTTCTGTTAATCTTTCTATCTCTGCCCAAGCGGAATGATGAACGTTGCCCTTTTCTACTAGCTCAAAGATTTTGTTTAGCTCAAGTTCAATAACACCGTGTTCTTGTCTAGCTACCGCTCGTTGATAGTTATTCACTGCTGTTTGCAACGATTTCCAGACAAATCCGCACTCAGGCGTTTGTGCTATTTCTAGTAATTCTGCCATTCTGGCTTCAGCTTGAGCCAAATCTCGTCTTAGTATTAAAAGATGACGATCCTCCATAGCATCATCATAAGCTCCCCACATTCTTTGAGGTAGCATACTCCTTCTTACACTGCCGTCCATAGGAGGTCTACCGCCAGGTCGTCCTTTCTTCGGGGAACCTCCTCCGTGCATCTGGCAAACAGTCATACCTGTTACTCTGTATCTTCCACAGCGCCTATCTTTTCCACACTGAGGGCAATTATTTGTCTTATCTCCTTTGACGTAACGATAACCACACGCCCAACAGTTTTTCGTTCTTGCTGTACATTGATTTTCGTCAGTTAGGACATTTGGCATATTTCCTTTCCTTAATGTTAAATGCTAATTAACCGTAGAGGTTGAATCCGGCGGATTCAACCAATTTAGTTGATTTTTAAGAAAACTTGATTGTCTCAGCCGTACTTGTCATTTCTCCTACTGAACGATGAGCTGCCCATGCATTACATATATCACAGCCATTTTTCCACCACGCCCATGCTGCACCACATTGAGGACAAATCCAACCCGGTTTCTTTGCTGTTATCTGAACTTCTTGCCACTGACAATTACATATTGCTGCGGTACTATCACACCGTCGCCCACACTTGTCACAATAAGCTCCATAGAAACCGTATCTAATTGTCATTATTTCTCCTTTGTGTAACCTTATGATAACCTATTTCACCTAATTTGTCAAGCACTAGCAACTCGTGGTTAGCCTAATTTGGATTTCCTTATTTGGGATTTGAGGCGAAACTACAAATATCTATTTGACAGCGGAATAAAAGTGTGCTATAATGTAAAACGTAGAAAAGATGGGGTAGAATTGACATTTGAGGTATATCTGGTAAAATGGGTCAGTAGTCAATAGGGCGACAGCAGCCTCCAAAACTGTAACATGTAGGTTCGAATCCTATCTGACCCGCCTAGACCCCGTATAGTTTATCGGAAAGAATGCCGGTCTGTCGAATCGGAGGGCTGAGTTCAATTCTCAGTACGGGGGCCTTGTGGAAGCGTGGCAGAATGGCTAATGCAGCGGCTTTGAATACCGCCTGTCCGCAAGGGCTTGGGAGTTCGAATCTCTCCGCTTCCGCCTTAACATTAAAAGGGTTTGATGCCTAACTGGATAGGCGCTGGGCTGTAGACCCAGTATGTAGAAATACATGTGTAGGTTCGAGTCCTATCAAACCCACCTTTGGCTCCATCGTCTAGCGGTTAGGACATCGGCCCTTCAAGCCGACAGCGCCGGTTCGACCCCGGCTGGAGTCACCTGATTATGGTGGTTGAGGTCGAATTGGTAAAGACGCAGGGTTGTGGCCCCTGAAAAGTGGGTTCGATCCCCACCGACCACCCCTTAGCTGGTGTAGCTCATACTGGTAGAGCACTCGCCTTGTAAGCGAAAGAATGGGGGTTCGATTCCTCTCACCAGCTCTACGCCTGTCGTCTAACAGTAGGACATGACGCTCTGACCGTCAGGGCACTGGTGCAAATCCAGTCAGGCGTGCTAAGGGGCTGTAGTTTAACGGGAAAACACTACTCTTGCAAAGTAGAGACGAGGGTTCGACCCCCTCTCGCTCCATATTGAGTGGCCGTTTAGCCAAGTGGTAAGGCGGGGGTCTGCAAAACCCTTATTCGCTGGTTCAAATCCAGTAACGGCCTCTAAGATGCCCTTGTAGCCTAATGGACAGGCGGTGGACTTCGGATCCACTAACATGCTGGTTCAAATCCAGTCAAGGGCTTTGCGCTTGTGGTCTAACGGCAGGACACTTGGCTTTGACCCAAGGGGAGTCGGTTCAACTCCGACCTAGCGTGCCTATGACAAAGTTAAAAAAGTGTTGTACATGCAAACAAAAACTGCCAAGCAATAAGTTTTATCCAAGGAATAAAAAGAAGCTGGGTGTTTTACAGTCGCAATGTAAGGGATGCATGATTATCGCTGTTACTGCCCGACGACGAAAGAGTAAGGAAATATTAGTAGACATATTTGGCGGAGAGTGCGTTATTTGTGGTTATAACAAATGTATTCAGGCGTTGCAGTTTCACCACAAGGACGCTTCTAAGAAAGAGTTTGGTCTGTTTGAGGATGGAAGCACTAGAAGTATTAAGAGATTGGCAGCAGAAGCAGAGAAATGTATTTTGGTGTGTGCGAACTGTCACGCTGAAATACACGCAGATTTGCTTAGTATTAACACTTCCGGGTAGTTTAACTGGCAAAATAGCGGTCTGTTAAATCGAAGATGGTGGTTCGACCCCACCCCTGGGAGCCTAAGCGGGTGTAGTCCAATTTGGTAAGACAACTGGCTTCCACCCAGTTGATCCGAGTTCGAGTCTCGGCATCCGCTCCTAGTATTATACGGGTGCGGGGCTGAAGGTAGCCCGCTGGCCCTGGGAGCCAGAGTTAGTGAGTTCGATCCTCACCACCCGTACTAAGGAAGTGTAGCTCAACAGTAGAGCACCAATCTCATAAATTGGCTGGTCTTGGTGCAATTCCAAGCACTTCCACCTAAGCGTTTGTAGCTCAGAGGTAGAGCTCAGGAGTGAAGTCCCTGGCGCATTGGTTCGAATCCAATCAAACGCACTTGGCTAATGTCTATAGTTTAATAGGGACTTGATCCCCCTTTGGCAAAATCCAGGCATGTGATGTTGGTTCGAATCCAGCTAGATATTAGCCAATTTATGCCCATAGCTCAATGGTAGAGCATCTGTTTTACATGCAGGGTGTTGGTGGTTCGAATCCACTTGGGCATACTGTTATAAACCTCCGTGGCGTAATCTGGTAAACGCGGTGGCCTCAAAACCCACTGTCCATGAGGGCGTACTGGTTCGATCCCAGTCGGAGGTATGAACGCTGGTGGCTTAATGGTAAAGCAGCTCTCTGATAAGGAGCAGATTCCTGGTTCAACCCCAGGCCAGCGTACCTTATGCCCGTGTGATGGAGTTGGGATACATGACGGACTTAGAATCCGTTGCCGAAAGGCGTGCAGGTTCGACCCCTGCCACGGGTACTGATATGCATTCGTAGCTCCAACGGTAGAGCAGGCGATTCTTAATCGTCAGGTTGCTGGTTCAAATCCAGCCGAATGCACCTTCGTTGCGGGGTGGAGAAGTAGTATCTCGGCTGGCCCATAACCAGCAGATCACGGGTGCAAATCCCGTCCCCGCTATCTTATGCCTCCGTCGCCAAATGGATAGGCCGCAGTGTTCTAAGCTGCTTAAATGTGGGTTCGAATCCCACCGGGGGCTTATGCGTCTATAGCTTAGGGGCAAAGCTGCGGGCTTTTAACTCGTAGACCTTGGTTCGATTCCAAGTGGACGCACTAAATGCTAGTGTGGCGTAATTGGTAGGCGCATCTGATTTAAGATCAGACAGCTTCGGCTATGTGGGTTCGAATCCCTCCACTAGCACCTTGACATCTAAATCAAGGCATGATATAATAGTAATGCGTCTGGAATAAGTCACTAAACGTCTTATCGCAGGGCCTTTGGCCCAAGCAACAGTTGCACGATAACATTAACTATGTTACAATACAGTTTGAATGTTACATCTACCTTAGCTGACTAATGGTGCTTGATGCAAAGAGGCATCGATGTAAAGGGGCATCATTGAGTTGGCAAGTCTCATCTGCCATGTGTAGAAGGAGATCTCGCCACCTTCTGGGTGGCGTTGCAGCCCGAAAGGTTTTGCTGGTTGAACCGCAATCAACCAGTTTTCTTATTCTCGTACTAACTCACACCGACAGTTGGACACACACTCTACCTCACCAGGATACCATCTTATTGTCCATAGTGGTCTAGCTCCTGCTGTAATTTCTCTCAGACAGTCGTGACAAGACCTCTCATCAGCTGGCCCATCCCATCTCCACAAAGACTCAAGTTCTTCTCCCCAAACCTTCGCTTCATTGTACAAAGCCCACGCACCACCTGCATACATCATCGCTCTGAAGAATCTGGCGTCTACTATTCTTAATTGTTCTTCCAATTCCTCCTCAAAGTCCAATTCACCTTCTACCTGATGGGCAAACTGTAAGAAGTAATCTATCGCCTGTTGCGCTGCTTTGGTTGCTACAACTGCTTCTCCAGGTAACATTGCCCCTGACCTGACCTCCGCCCAAAGAACCTTGTAAGTTTGATTGACAGTTTTCTCGAAGCGAGTAGTCAAAAGGAGAGTAGCTGCTGCTATTGCTTCCCTTTCATTAGGCGATCCACTTGCAGCTTCAACATCTTTGCGAAAGTTCTCCCAAGCTTCTTCTATTTCCCTTTCCATCTTTGCAACTGCATCTAACCCAGGATGATCTTGTTTGGCTATTAACAAGGATTGCCTAAACTCATCTACCAACGGACGAAGCATCTCATAAGTTTCAGCCTCATCTACTACACCCAAGCCTATCAATGGATCAAGTGCCATCCCCATTCGTCTCAATAGAAGTGCCAGTCGCTCAGGGTCTTTCTTCTGCAACTCTAACTCATCGGGCACTCCTTCTTCTCCCTCAACTTTAATCGGTATCTGAGGTAGGTTAGCAAGCTGTCTGAGATGCCGTTCCAGTTCAGGATCAGGAGTAAGAACTTCTTTGTCAACTAGACGATTGACGTACATAGATATAGTTTCCAAGTCAGGAATTCCTAATGCACTAGGAACCAATTGAGGATAACCAGTTATATTAGGAAACACATTTAGTCTAATCAGCTTTGGTATAGCGTGTCGATTGATAACATCTGTTATACCATCCAGCCAAGCCTTTGCCGCCAGCACAAAAAGGTCGCTCTGGTTCTTGCTTAATGCGTAAGAACCCTGCCTGTCCATTCCCAAAAGAATGAACTGTGCTAAGAGTGAAACTGCTTTTCTCTTGTCATAACGTTCAATAATCTTAGTGGTGTCAAATTCTTTAGAACCGCCAGTTGAAAGAAGTTCAACCAACATTCCCTGGCCTTCTGGCGCACCGTCTCCCATTTTAGGGTGAGGAACAACAATACCGGTCTGTTCGTCATTTCTCAAATTGACCACTAAATCTTTTGCCAATGCGTAATCAGAATTATCGCCAGAAAGAGTACAATCTCCACCTAAATAAACTATCGGAATGCCAGCCAAGTCTCTCTCAACACCAATGCCCTCAATTTCCATAATGTTATTTGAATACCAGTAAGGCAAAAATGAAGGCCGATGTATTGGCGTACCTTCAGGTGAGTTTGCGGGGTAAACCGTAGTTCTAAACAGTAAGCATTTTTCAATGGGGAGAAAAACTGTAGTACCGTCATTCTTTTCTTGATTCGCTCCTTTTATACCTCCTGCTGCATCGAATACCCACTCATTCCCATCTACCAAACTCTCTGCTGGTCGTGGTGCCCATTTGCGCCAACCTACCATATTGTCATCATAGAGCGATGGGGCAGTTCCTCTTTCTCCTTGTCTTTTCTTGAATACAACTTCGAGATAAGAATGGCCCTGTTCGAGGAGCGGAGCAACGATGAATGTTAATTGGTCATTCCACCCCCAACTCATATCTTTCATACAAGTTTCCACAAACATAGCTGCTTCTTTGTCTGCATCTATATCTGATGCTGGGCTTACTCGCCAGTCAGCTTGCCGCAAAGCATTCTCTAAAGCAAAGAAGATGGCGGCAATTACAGGGTCATTGAGACGCATCTCTCTGTACATAATACGCCCTGGTCGCCCTCTAAGTTCTTTTAGCTTCTCCTCATATACTGAACCGCCCCAACGAGTTAAGCCGGAGTCACCGAATTCAGTATAATCCCCCTTATTCTTGGCTTTGACAGCATTATGTTTAGCAAGAATACGAGGCAATTTGTCTCTCTGATACCGTCTGTGCCCACCTGTTGTCTTGACCACTATTCCTTCGAGCTGTCCAGACTTCTCTAAAGTCTTGAGGTCACTTCTGGACACGTCAAATTCTTCCACGACCTCTGCCGGTGTGAGTAGGTCTATCATATTTACCCCCTAAAACAAAAGAACAGGAAATTGAATTCCTGTTCAATTTGATGCGATTCGCTTTGATTTGACTCTATTTTAGCACAAAACAAATCAAAAGTCAAGTAGTTTGTTGATATTCTTTTTTACTCGTCATAGTCATCGCAATACAGCATTGTTGCCAACCTCAGCATGGCGTCATGGTCAAGCAACACTTCACCAGTCTTATTAAGAATAATATCTTTGCCATAGGCTGTACCAAACTCATGATTACTCCACACCCGATATAAAGCTTCGTCTAAGTTTTCAAACCCCTCTTCGTAATCTGTATAGTGTCGAGCATAATGATAGGTAATTTTATTCATTATATCAACCTCTTTCCTTTCTTTATCCTTTCTTGATTGGGCTTCTCCACACTTTTCCTGTACCGCAAGAGCAAGAAATTCTACTAAACCCCTTAATTCTGTGCCCTTCTTTTGTATGTAGTTCTCCTTCCCATCCATATCCTACCAAGCATTTCCCGCTGGAACAAAAGATAGGCGTAGCTTTCTCATCAGGCGCATCCCAAATACTTCCGTCCCACGCTACTACCGGTACTCCTTGCATTAACTTAAACCAAGCCCGTCGTTCTCGATAATTGTAACTGATAGTCGGCCCTGTCTTTTCTACCTGTTTAATGTTAAGCCGTGCTACATCTGGATTATTGTCAATGTAACGGTTTATCTCAGATAAGGGAGCTAACATCCCTACTTCTTTAGCAACCCTTCTAACCAACTCCAAATCTTCAGGCCAGTCTACTTCCAGCCGATAGGTTCGGAAGTAAACACTGTCTGGCGGGTCGTGATAAGCTATCTTAAACCTGTTCCTATTCCTGCTAAACCACATATCTACATGTTCTCGTTCCTCACCTTTGGCATTTCTATTTATCTTATGCCATCCAGCTATACTGTAAGGAAATTCTCTGGCTCCGTAGACAGGTAAGACTTCGGGAGGTAACATCCAAAGAAAGGCATCAGACTTAGTAGCTTCCAATGTCTTGATCGCTTCGTCAAGAATCTCGGTAGCAATAAAAGGGCTGTCTCCCAATGCTCTGAAAATGTACTTAGCTCCCTCGCCATAAAGTTCTAAAGCCGCTGTCATTCTACCTACCACATCGTCTGGGTCAGGATGCCGATATATTGGCATATACTTTGCTTCAGCAATCTCGACAAGAGGATCATCATCAGGACTTGTTGTAGTTGCTATGACAACCTGTGCGTTCTCTGTATCTTTAAGTCTTGTTCCTATCCAATAGATAAGTGGTAGCCCCTCAACTTCAGCCAGAACTTTGTTCGGGAATCTGTCCGAGCCACACCGAGCGGTCAGAATTATTAACAAATCTTTCATTTAGGACTCCTAATGCTTGAATTCTTGCCTCCTCCCTTGTCTTTCCGATTCCTAAAAAGAACTTGCCTCTTTCCGTCATGTTCTTCGCTTTGCTGGGCATTTCATAGACGCCGTGGGTAAACCTTTTCTCTCTAATTATCGCAAGATCAGGAGATTCGCCACAGGCTATGGAAAAGGCTCCTGCCAAAAAATCTACACCATAGCTGAGGGGGATATAATGACTACACATATACCCACCTGACATCCTGCCGATAGCACACTCTATCAAGGTGGGTTCGTAGTCTTTTTCCTCATTAAGTACAATATCGCATTTTATTGTACCGTTTTTTATACCCAAATTGTCAACTACCCGCTGAATTAAGCTCCTGATCTCTTTTGCGCTATTTGTTTCTTCATAAATGCTCGGCCCTTGGCCTCCCGTTTCGATAACGTAGGGAGCCAAAGTTGTTAAAAGTGAGTATGTCCTATCAGTCATTCCAGTAAAGCCGCAAAGGTAATTCCATATTAGGGTTTCTGTGGAAACTTGTGGGCCTTCAACCCATTGCTCAATCAATATCTTATTTCTTGGTGAGTACTTTCTGGACGCGACGCACCAAGAATCAAAGTTTGGGTCAGTATCTAGTATTCTGTATACACCTCTAGCTCCTCGACCAGCAATAGGCTTGATAACAATGTATTTGCCTTTTTCTTTACACGGACGGGGAGCAACAGGAACATTCATTCCATTCTTCTTAGTCAACAGCGATTTCAGCTCATCTTTATACCAACCATAATCCGATGCTGCACAAGGGGTGTGAGGAAGTCTTAGTACATTTGCTACATTACTAACGACAGGGCCGACATCACAGCCCACTGCTATTACACCATCAATAGGCCAATCTTTGGCTATCTCTAGTGTGTCTGTGGAACTGTAAGTATCTGCAATTCCCCAACCCGCTCCGTGTTTCTTAGCCCACTTAACACCAGGAGATTCTGAATTTCTGTCTGTTACATATACATCGTAGCCAAGACTCTTAGCGTGTCCAAGAGCACAGACTGTTTCTACCCCACCGCCAATAAACAAAAGCGATTTTACCAATACAGCCCCCCATTCACATGTAGTGTAGCGCCTGTGATGTAGGAGGCTTTGTCGCTTGCAAGAAAGGCAACCGCTTCAGCCACTTCTTCTGGTCTTCCTTGTCGCCCCAAAGGTATTCGGTCAATGACTTTCCTCACTGCTACTCCTTTAGCTCCTCTGTCTGTCATATCACTCTGAATATAGCCTGGAACTACAAGGTTACACCGTATACCCCTATCTGCCGTGAACAGGGCAATACTTTCAGTCATAGCTTTTAGTGCGCCCTTACTAGCAGCATAGTGCGTGGAGACAGGGCCTCCGATAAAGGAAGAAACGCTGCCAATGTTGACTATTGCACCCCAATGTCGCATGTCTTTCAGAGCTTCTTTTATAAGTCGATAAGCGCCAAAGACATTTATTTCAAATATATCTTCCCAATCTTCAGAAGTAGCTTTGTCGAAGGGGTTGGGCTTGTTTATTCCTAT
>Ga0180007_10003300_pt1 | contig 18105 bp, 19 predicted proteins | sample MM_PC_MetaG_FD_121122 | JGI IMG/M metagenome (GOLD analysis project Ga0180007, IMG submission 121122) | Groundwater microbial communities from the Aspo Hard Rock Laboratory (HRL) deep subsurface site, Sweden - MM_PC_MetaG | ecosystem: Environmental > Aquatic > Deep subsurface > Groundwater... | reverse complement strand
AATTGTAACAAAATTAAAATTGAATGCAAAGTTTGTGCAGGTTTGTGCGCGAATAATTTTACACAATCACAAACGATTGAGTTATTTTAATCTGATTGAGAATTAGTTTATACGCAAAGCCTACTGGGCCAGATTAGAACCAATCGGGATATGTTGATAGATAAATAGAAAATTAGCTTTAATTGTAGCCACTTCTCGCAGTCACGTATGGCATTTAATCATAGCACAATACTCCACACGCAACATGCTCGCCCCCAAAGATTAATAATAAAATCAATCAAGATGTGCTGGTTGGACTTGCGGATAATTATTTGGGTTAGTTGGAGTCGTGTGTTAGTAACTTGATGGGGGAATTCGTAATTAATCTTAAGAGCTTAAACTTAAAAACTTTGAACAAGACGTAGGTTTGCCCACATGGCACAATCGGACGAAAGTCCTCAAGCACCATCTGAAACAAAGAAGCCCAGATGGCACACAGAACTAACGTTCTTGCACCATCTGAAACAAAGAAGCCCAGATGGCACAATGGAACTGCGCCTGCCTCGAGAGTACGACTTTCTTTAGAAAGCGAAAACTTCGTTTTCTCATTCGTTCGCCAAGAGGACAAACGAAAGAAAGTTGTACGCATCAAAGAAACTATGATAGGTCCTTAGGACTTGTTAGCGAGCGAGCAGGTTTCCTTCGGGATTTCCAGGTTCGATTCCTGGTCTGGGCGTTTGTTGTTTTCCTCAACAGGAATTTATTTAAATCCATTTTTCTTATCTAACTCTCAAGAAGAGAACTATGGGATTTACTAAAAGACATATTGAGAAATTTAGCCAAAAGAGGTTAAGGAGGTTTTTTTTCAGTAGTTTTTTCTTTTTTGTTTTAGTTGTTTTTTTTTGGGACTTGGGTTTCAGCTTTGTTTAATCAGTCGTCGATTCATTATGTTTCTTTTGAAGAAAGTTTTTTGTCAGAATATCTTGAGAATGCGACTTTGGTTCTAACTGATATCTCTTCTGCAAGCGTGACTCGGAAAAATCAAACGTGGATGGATTTCGACGGAGTGTCTAATTCTGTAAATGTGAGTCATGATGCTAGTCTTAATTTTGTTGATTCATTCACAATTTCCACGTGGCTGAACGGGACGTACGCAGCAGCTGATTACAACATGTACGCAAGAAAAGGAACTGCTACCTTTTATGCAGCAGTTTATTACCTTTGTGCATACGGGCGGTTTTACACAGCAGACGCAGAATGGATACAAACAAGGGGGTCGACAAAGTTGGACGATAGTCTTTGGCATCATCTTGTTTACACTTACGATTCAGGCGCTGAAAATTCAAGAGCAGGCTTAAATGATTATACGATATTAAAACCATTTAACCAAACAATTGCTGCTTCAACAATAGTCCCTGGAGGAGCAGCAGACGAATGGGACGATTCAATCAGAGAAATAGGAAACATGCTTGTGTATGACGACACAGATGAAGTTTATCTTGATATAAACAGAAGTTATGTTGACCTTGGAGACGTTGCAGATTTTAGTTTTGGAAATGGGACCGCTGATTTTAATTTTACATTTTCTTTATGGTTGAATTATAGCAATGACAGCAGTTATCAAGCTGTTTTTGGTAAATACACAAACCCTTATGAGTATTATGTTAAAATTGACCCTTCAACAAATATTCTTTTTGTTATCCTAAGGGATAATAGTGCTGCTCAAAATATCGAAAGAATAGGCAGCGTTAGAATTCCTGAAGAAAGGTGGGTCCACTTGGCAGTAACTTATAATGCCAGCGGTTCTGGAAATGGGATAAGGATTTATTTTGATGGAGTAGATGTCTCTGGAACAGTAACAGATGGAGGAGGATATATCGCTATGGAAAATACAGCTTCCCCTTTCACTTTGGGAAGAAGATCTGGAGGTTCATATCCTTACAACGGTTCAATCGATGAATTCAGAATTTATAATAAAACTTTAAGTCTTAGTGAAATTTTAGAAATCAATGCTTCTGGGCGGACAAGAAACGAATCTTTGGTTAATGATAGCAGTTTAGTTGCTTGGTACGATTTGGACGAGGGGACAGGAAAGTCTGAGATATTTGACCATAACGGTGTGCATAATGGAACTCTTCAGACAGCTGCATTTTGGTCTACGGATAATAAACGATTTAAATTATTCTACACAGGATTCAACGGAACATACGTTGGAACTAACACATACATTGGTTGTGCATATTCGGGAGATGGAGTAACATGGACAAAATATGGAAAAATCATCGAAGACAGAGCACTGGAAGACCCTTATGTTGTTAAACACAACGGTTATTACTTCCTCTATGCGGAGGACAAAGAAGACGTTCCATTCAGGAATATCAGAGGATATAATGCCACAGACTTCACAAATTGGACAGATATGGGTGACGTTCTTGACATTGGAACTGGATGGGAAAGTCAAGATATAAGTTCCCCTGCGGTTTTAATTGAAGACGGGGTTCTTTACATGATGTATGAAGGGAGAGATTCAGATTCAACTAATCCGTTTAGGGGAGGACAAATTGGTCTTGCTAATTCTACAGACGGGGTGGTATGGAGCAAGAACGCTAATAATCCTGTAATGTCTGGAACTGGAAACCAAAGCAACTGGGATGCTAATAGCACTGTTCCTGACGATATTATCAGTAACGGAAGTGGGTATTTTATGCTTTACCACGGAGTTAGTGATACTTATGGTTTTTGGGCGGGCATGGTTAATTCGACTAATTTGATAAATTGGTCAAGGCATGGAACCAGCCCGATTTCTTTTAGAGATACTGCGATGTTTGTCTACAACAATTCTGATTATTTATTTACTTATGAATCTGGAAACAATATTATTTTAGCTTATCCTTGGAGAATTGACAGCCCAAAACTTTACGTCGATGGTTCAGAAGAATTATTTTATTTAACTTATGAGGATTCGAGAGGGAGGAGTATTGCAACTGACAGCGGGATGTTTTCTATTGGTAAGGCATCCACTGGAACTCCCTACGCTTATAACGGCTCGTTGGACGAAATGAGACTATACAATGTGTCTCTTTCAGCCTCTGAAATTCTGGAAATTTACAACAACGGAAGAAAACAGAATACCAGCGTTCTAACAACCGGAAACAATTCCAACCAGGTTTTGTACATGCCTCTTAACGAGAATCAGGGAGCTACAACTTATGAGCAAAGCGGTCAGTCAAATAACGGAACAGTTTCTGGAGCTACGTGGAAAGATGATGGTTTAAATGTTAGTTTTCTTCAAGATACAGATTATACACTTTACGGTGTGCTTGGGAAAATTGAGTTGTTAGTTGAAAATTATGACCGAAGTTTTCTTACAGCGAATTATAATTCTACGACGGAGATTTTGAACAATACAAAATCAACAGATTCGACTTTTAAGATTTACAATTTGACAGGAGCTTTGGTTTACAACAAGAACGGTTCAATCTACGGGGAGCAAAATCTTTCTAAGAATACTGGGAATTTAAATGTTACCTTGCCGCCGGGAAATCTGACTTATGTTTTGAATAATTTTAATCTTAGCGAGGGAGCTAATCGGTCAAATAGTCCGCTGGCAGTTTTGTCTAAGACAACGGTTACAGCTGCAGACGGGACTAGCACAGTGACTTATTTGTTGAATTCTACGCTTTTGGATACGATAAATCAGACAGATTTTTTTGCGGTGGCTACTTGTTTGGCATCGGGCGATACGGCAGTTTTTACACATTCAGGAGTTCAGACAACTCCAAATGATCGTTGTGTTTCTACAGGTAATGTTTTATTCACGCTTGATAATTTTGGAAACGGGACAAATACCCTGACTATAAATTACAATACTGCGACTTACAGTGAGTCCATAGTCACTACTCCAAGAGGAGGAAGTACGTTGATGGACATCAACATTGGCAGTGTTCAAGGAGGAGATAGTCGTTCGGGAAATTTGAAATATGGGTCTCGGCTTAAATTTGAGATAAATGGTACTTTGCATCAGATAAGGATTAAGACGACTTCTCTTTCAGAGAGGAAAGTTGTTTTTGAAGTGTCTTCGACTAAGCAGGAAATAATTTTGTTTGAGGGAGAATCAAAAGAAGTGGATTTGGATTTTGATGGGGTGTTTGACGTCAGATTAACTTTGGAAGAAATTATTTCTGGGAGTGAAAGCAGGATTGTTGTTACCTTGTTGGGAGAAGTTGTTGAAGAAGAAATAAAAATTGTTGAAGAAGAAGTGGGAGAGGTTGATGATGAAATAATTGAGGAAGGGATGTCTTTGACTGATAAGATAATTTCTTCTGTGCTTGGCGTTGTTCTTGTTGGGATAGTTTTATTAATTTTGAAAAGGGAGAAGCTTTTGATTTTTAGGAAGAGGAAACATCTCCGAAGGGCGAAGGGTTTTAAGCGCCACAGAAAACGATAAATTATTTAAAGAACAAAGTATTTGTTAGTTCATGGTTGGAGTTTTTCCTGGTGCAGAACTTAGAGACGAGTTGAGGAGCGTTTATGTTGCAGTTAAGCCAAATGGTTTTCAAATGTCGCCAGATGTTTTTTTAGGGAGAGTGGAATATTCTTTTTGTGTCGAGAAAACTTCAGGAGCTCCAAGACCTCCAGAAATTGCTGGAAGGATTTTTCAGAATCTTGTTACAGCAGGAATTGCAGGATATGTCGGAGAGAATGTTGGTGTTGACTTTTCTAAAGCGCGGGAATTGGTTGTGCAAGATTTTGTAAGGCAAGCTATTGATTTTTTCCAGGATGGGAACGGCGATGTTTTTCATGTTCCAGGTAAGGGTTTGATGGATAGGGTTTTGCAACAGCAGGCATGGTAAAGACATCTACGATTTCTATCAAGACGAAAGGAAATTGTGATATTGTTGATTTGACTGGAAAGATTCAGAGCGAGATTAATAAGTTTGGTTTTGACGAGGGCAGTGTTTTGGTTTTTGTTTCTGGTTCGACTGCTGGTCTTACTACGATTGAGTTTGAGCCGGGTTTGGAAAAAGATTTGAAAGAGTTTTTTGAGCGCATTGTGCCGAGTGGGGAGGAATATCATCACAACGCGAGGTGGGGTGATGGAAATGGACACAGCCATGTCAGAGCTTCGTTGTTAAAGCCAGATTTGAATGTGCCTTTCAAAGACGGGAAATTACTGCTTGGGACTTGGCAGCAGATTGTTCTTGTTGATTTTGATAATCGGGAAAGGACGAGGGAAGTTGTTGTGCAGATTTCTGGTTAATCTTATTTTCCACCACCGCCCAGAGCCTTAAGTTATCACATAAACCAGAGCTGATTGGGGCGCGTGTTGATAATGGTTGTCTTTTGATTTTAGAAGCTCCGCAGTTTTGCTGTGATTGGGAGCTTCACTCAGAATAAATATTCCTAAATTAATAAAATCAATCAAGATGTGTGATGTAACTATAAATCCTAATTCCTGATTTTATGATTAAATATACAAACATCAATAATAAACAATCCGATCACGATAGTTGTCTGTTTATGAGATAATTATTTGTAGGTGTCTATTTAATTGGAAAGAAATCCCCACAGCTTGCTACTGGGTAAATGCCGCCTAACTCCCCGAGCCAGTTCTTATTTGTCATTCTTTTACTAAACTGACTCAGCTCGCCCACCCAGAGATTATCATACAAACCAGAGTCGATTGGGATAGGTGTTATTGATAATGATTGCTTTTTGATTTTTGAAGCCCCGGAGCTTGCTGTGTTTGGGTATTTCATTCATAATTTTCTACTTTTTGTAAAGCCATTCTTTGAATTTCAGAATAACTATTTTCTTTTCGTCAGGAGGAAATGGAAAATCGCATAAATGAAAATCAGCGCGTATGCGATGCTCACTATCAAGAAAATAAATAGCAAAAGTTGGTTTTCTTTTATTATGTCTGCTCCGAGATATGTTTGGATAAAAATAAGGGGTACAAGGCCGAGAGCTGTGCCGGTTAAGAAATGCGAGAATTTCATTTTGCTTAATCCCGCGAGGTAGCTGAAGATATCTGAAGAGGTGACTGGGTTGATTCTTAGGAAGAAGATAGCGAATGCCCCGTATTTTTCAGACAGTTTGTCAAATTTCCCCCTGTGTTTTTGATTGGTATTTCTTTCAATGTAATCTCTTCCAATTGTCCTGGCAATCAGAAATGCAAGCGCTGCTCCGATTAAATTTCCGATTAGAACAAGGATGCCTCCGAGAAATGTTCCGAAAATTATTCCGGAAGCGACGTATAGCAACAGCGGCGGTATTGGCGCAACAATCACTTCAATTATAACTATCAGGATTAAAATAATTGCCGACAGGCCTCCGAATGAGCGGATATAATTTACAAGAGAGTCTATATCTTCTGCCATAATTGAGTATACAACTCCTTCAGAAGAATAGGAATAGTATGAACCTGCGACAATCCCGATTAAAAACAGCAAAAATAAAATTGCGAGGGTTTTCGTCTTTTTTTTCATTACAGTTACGAGCAAGTAATTTTGATTTTATTGTTTTTCAGTTGAGAAGACATTTCTCTCCAAGTCAGAAGGCCGTTTTTTGCTCCGGGTTTTTGGATTACTGATTCTGCGTTTAAAGAACCGATTTCAATTGCTTTTGTCAGGTTGTTGAATTTAACAAGCCCTGCGACAAAACCGGAGGCAAAAGCGTCGCCTGCGCCAGTTCGTTCTTTGACTTTCACTTTTCTTGGAAATGCAGAAAAAATATTCTCTCCATCGGAAACTTTATTTCCTTTTTCCCCATGAGTTATGCAGACGATTTCTGGACCGAGCTTATGCAGGTTAGAGAAGATGTTGTTTTTGTTGGCAAGATGTGATGCTTCTTCGTTGTTTAGAATCAGGACATTTGTGAATTTTAGGAGCTGTTTTAGCAACGGCGGGTTGGTTTTTGTTAAATAGCTTGACGGATTGTAGGCGACTTTTATTTTGTTTTTCACGGCGAATTTTGCAAGTTTGACTTGTGTTTCCAAAGTTTTGCCAGGCATTGAAGAAAAGTAAAACCATTTTGTTTTGAGTTTTTTTAGTTGAAGTTCTGAAAATTTCAGAGTTTCGTTCGCGCCCTTGAACGTCAGGATTGTGCGGTTTTGTTTTTCACTGTTAAGGATTACAGAATAGCCGGTTGGTTCTTGCCCAAATGTTCCAAGGAAATCTATTTTTTCTTTTTTTAATTCTTCGAGGATTAATTTTGCGTTTGCGTCTTTGCCTAATTTTCCGATAAATCCTGTTTTCAGACCAAGCCGAGAAAATGCCGTCGCTGTGTTTGTTCCGCCGCCGCCAGTTGCAAACCAGATATTTTTCACAAGCAGTTTGTAGCCTAGGGGAACGCAAAGTTCTTTGTTTTTTTCAGGCATGCCGGTTTCTAAGAATGCGTCAACAACTGCTCCGCCGAAGGTTATTATTTCGAACATGTTATTTTTTCTTATGAGATTTCTCTTTTTTATTTTCTATTCTAACTTTTGTATAAACTGCAGATTCTAAATCCTCAAAATAGCCGTTGATTAATGTATCAAATGAATCTTTCCACGCTTTTGTATCTTTCATCTTCAAGCACGTCTTGAATAATGGAAGTTTCTTAACCAACTTATGTTTTTCTAACAAATTTCCTTTCAACCATTCTTTCCAGAATTTTATTTCATATTCTTCCCCTTTCATGAACATTTGAGGGTAATTTGGTTAATAAGGGTTTTGTTTTTTGTTGTGTAAAATATGGTTTATAGGTGTTAAGAATTTTTAGGATACGTTTTTGTATCTTTTGATACATTTATGTTGCTTATTGTTTTCATTAAAAAAATAGCTTCAATGGTATGAACGGCGCGAAGCGCCGGTTGCGCTCGGTAAATATGTCACCAGCCACCCCGGGCCGACTTGGGGGGGTTTTCTGGTAAAGGAAATCTTTAAGAATTCTCGGTTTTATCGAATTCTATGGATGTAAAAGGTACAGCAGGAATAGCTTATGTTGTTTCTCCTAGTAGCAAGGTTGCCTTTCCGGACAAGAGGTTGGTAGTTAATTTTGTTCCGAGAGGAGAATGTACGAATAGGTGCGTATTCTGTGCACCAAATATTGATGCTATTCAGCAGTTCGCTCAGGGGAGAGCAATTCTTGAAAGAGAACCTTCTGTGGGGGAGATGGTGGGTGCGGTTTCTGAGGCTTATGAAGAGCATCCTGACTGCTCGGAGATTATTGTTACTGGGACAATCGGTGAACCTTTGATCTATTTAGATAAATTGCTTCAATTTATGCCTGAAGTTAAGACCAGAACTTCTCTTCCAGTCAGACTAAATACTAATGGGCATGCAACCATTATCCGTCCGGAATACTCTGCACAGGAGGTTTGTCAAATGTTGGAAAGCGCTGGTTTAGATTCTGTTGCGGTTTCTCTCAATGCAATAACAGAAAGAAACTATGATTTTTTGTGTCGTCCAAAGCAACCAAGTTCATTTGTTAGTGCCTTAGATTTTATTAGGGAATCTTCTCAGGTAGGAATTGAGACATTTGTGAGTTTTGTTGACTACTTTGATGCACATCCAGATCTTCCCCGCCTGGACAGAGGGAGAATTGCAGTTTTTTGTGGAACTCTCGGTCTTTCTGAAAATCAAATTGTTTATCGGCCCTTGATAGAGTAGTCATCTGTTTTATTCATTTCTTCAAAACCTCCACTCCCGGCAGCTTCTTCCCAGCAACATATTCTGCAAGAGCACCACCGCTTAAACTGATGTAATTGAATTTCTTTTTATTAATTTTTAGTTTTGCTATGGCTGATGTGGTGTGGCCGCCGCCGAGAATACTGAATGCTTTGCTTTTAGCAATCGCCTCCAAAATACTTTTTGTGCCTTGGCAGAATTGTTTTTCCTCGCAATAACCTGCTGTTCCTTTCATGAAAATGCTTTTTGCTTGTTTGATTTTTTTGATATAGAGTTCTTGGGTTTTCTTTCCGATGTCGAAGATTTCATATTTCGAAGGGAAACTTTGTATTGGGATTTCTTTTCTTTTGCCATTGATTTTTACTGCGAAGTCGATTGGGGTTTGGATGTTTTTTACTAAAGGTTTTAGCAAGGGCACGAATTCTTTGATCTCTTTCTTTAGGAATTTGTTTTGGGCTCCGAGGTTGTGGCCTTTGGCGATTGTACAGAGTTGGCCAAAGATTCCTGCTGTTAGGACGTTTTTGTTTTTCCTTAATATGTCGATGTTTTCTTTTGGTTTTGCTCCGCCTAAAATGTATAATGTGTTTTTAAGGTTGATTTTTTTTAGACTTTCGATTTCTTTTTCCATTACTCTGCCTATTCCGTGAGGAAGAACTTGTGGGAATCCTGTGACAGAAGTTTGTTTCCTATGGCTTATAGAGAAGGCGTCGTTTAGGTAAATATCAAATAATAGGGCGAGGATGTTGATTAGGTCGTTATCTTTTATTGAGGTGTTGAACTCGTCTTTGATTGAGCGGATGTTTTCTAACAAAAGAACTTCGCCGGGCTTTAATTTTGTTATTGCAGTGATTGCTTTTTTACCGAGAATGTCGGGAACGAATTTTACTTTTAGGAGTTTGGCGTGCTGTTCGAGCGAGGTGAAATCTTTTTTCCCTTGGCGCGATTGATGGGCGAGGATTACTGTGATGGCTTTTTTACGGCGGAGTTCGTTTAGCGTTTGGAGGTGGGATTTCATCCTCGGAGAGAAGACGGGTTTGTTGTTTATGATTTCTGTGTTGAGATCTAATCTAAGTAAAACTCTTTTGTTCTTGACGTTTAGGGTTGAGAGAGTTTGGATGGTCATTTTATCTCCTCGAACTATTTCATTAAACAAAGAACGGGTTTTAATTCTTGTGTTTACTCCTCAATATAACCTCCTTTCTGAAGATTCCAGAGTTCTTTGTAGACTCCGTGTTCATCGATGAGATCGCGGTGCTTGCCGAGCTGGACGACTTTGCCCTTTTCCATGACTACGATTTTGTCGGCGTGCATTATTGTCGATAGGCGGTGGGCGATTATTATGCTTGTGCGGCCTTGCATCAGTTTTTTCAAAGTGCTTTGGATTTCCCATTCTGTTTTGCTGTCTAGGGAAGAGGTTGCTTCGTCCAACAAAAGAATTTTTTTGTCTGCGAGGATTGCTCTTGCTATGGAAACTCTTTGTTTTTCTCCGCCTGAGAGTTTTACACCGCGTTCACCGACGATTGTTTTTTCTTTCTTTGGAAGGCCTCTGATGAACTTGTCTAACTGAGAGAACTTTATTGCTTTGAAGACTTCCTCTCGAGTGGCTGAGGGTTTAGAGAAAAGGATGTTGTTGTAAATTGTGTCGTCAAACAAAATGCATTCTTGCGGAACAATGCTTAGTTCTCCTCGAAGGGATTCTTGTTTGAATTCTTTGATGTTTTTTCCATCTATGAAAATTTTTCCCTTGTCCACATCATACAGTCTGTAGAGCAATTTTACTAACGTTGTTTTTCCACTGCCAGAGTAGCCGACTAAAGCAACGCGTTCTCCTGGTTTTATTTCTATGTTCAAGTTGTGGACTGTTTTGTTTTTGCTTTTTCCATAGTAGTCAAAGCTAACGTTTTTGAAATCTATCTTCCCATGTTTTACTTTTAGTTTGACGGCGTTTGGCTTGTCTTCTATGTCGTTTTTTATTTCATTGTATTTGAATAACGCATCAAAGTCTCCTAAAGAGATGTAGAATCCTCTGATTGAGTGTACAAAACCCCAGAGCGGGCCGATTATCCCAATGTAGACTGAGTAGATGAATGCAAGAGATCCGATTGTTAATTTACCATCTAAGAAGCTTAGGAGTGGAAAGTAGAAGATGAAGAAAGTCCCGATACCGACAATTAAGCTAATGCCGACTGAAAATAGTCTATCGTAGTTCCAGAAGTTTAATCTTTTGGCTCTTGAATCGTCTGCTAGTTTTGCGTATTTTTTCTCTATTAGTTTTTCTTTGCCGTAGTATTTTATTGAGTCGATGTTTGTGAAGACGTCTGAGATGTTGCCTTTTTCAAAGTCTTCTGCTCTGTTGACTTCAACGTGTGCTTTTTTCTGCACTTGCGCGATGAAGAATCCATATGTTATAAATGCCGCAGAGGTAATTAATAAGAGGACAGCGGCAGTCCATTCTAAAGCGAATAGGGAGATAGATACGATTATTATTTGTAAGAACACAGGGGCTAGGTTGAATATAAAAAAATCGCTTAGCCTTTCTATTGCATTTGATCCCCGGTTTAGCTTTGAGATTAGGGAACCGGTTTTGTGGGTCGTGTGGAAGTTGTGCGAGAGGCCCACTATATGGTTGAAGAATTTCTTCTTTAGATCAAAGATCATCCTCGAGTCTAGGATGTTTACTAGCGTGATTCTAAACCAGTGGTTTAGGACCTTGAGTAAGAGTATGCCTAGAAAGACGCCTGCTATGATTATGAGGGTGTTTACGTATGCAGGGCGGGCAATTGTGCCGGCTATGAACTCGGCGCCATCATCGAGGATTATCTTGAATAGGTATTTTTCTGCTAGGTGGACTACTTCATAGATTGTTGCAATGAGGATTATCACTAGGAAAAACCACTTGTACGGGCCTGCTATTTCAAGGTACTTGGTTAGGTTTTCCTTGAAGTCTACTTTTTTGTATAGTTCTCTGTCAGTCATTTTAATGTCACTCTTCTGCATAACACAAATTTATATATCTCGGAAGGTTTAAAAAACCATGGAACGAGACAGGTCCATGGAATGGCCGCACGAAGGTTTGATGAAGGTTGAGATTGAAAATGAAGAAGAAAACGCTCCAGAGTTGGAGCGTCGCAAAATTCTTCCTGATGAATCCGAGTGATTATTTTCTTGTTATTTCTAAAATAAACTAATTGGGTTTTTAGAGGTTTCGAAAAATTATTAAACCTCCTAATCTTGACTAAAGCATGAAAAAGAGATTTGTAAAAATATTAGGGATACTTCTTATTGTTATCGGAATAGTTGTTTTGTTAGATACTTTTACAGGTATTACTGGATTAGTTGTTCTCGAAGATATTGGAAGAACAGCGGGTTCTGTTATTGGGATTGTTTTTGTTTTGGTGGGAGTTTTGGTTTTTATGAGTGGGGCTGCTCCCCGGGGAATAAGTGAGCTTGAAACTGTTCTTGGGCAAGTAGTGCCTTCTGCAACACCAAAAAATTCAGTAATCTTGCTTGATGCTGATTTTGTCAAATGGATGAATGAGCGTTACGAAAGGGGCGGCAGAATGGAATTAAATGATAATTATTTTGGGGATTTCGATACAGAACTAAACGACGCAGTGGCTAAAGAGCTAAGTAGCAGAAGGAACTTTAAGAGACAACCGTTGGTTCCGGATAATGTTGTGAGGTATCTTGAAAGTCATCAGCATGTGAAACTCGAACCATATGAATTAGTAAGCGAAACTGAAGAACATATTTTTTCGCTTTGGAAAGCGCACACCAATCAGGGCAGAAAAGCGGATGCTCAAGCTGAGGAAAAATTTAGAGAATCAGGAGATATGCAGCTATTAGGCCAGGCATACGAGAATGGAGAAGAACATACAATTATTTTGTCTAATAATTACTCAGAGATTGGGAAAATTGCAGAGCAAATGCGTAAGGATAACATAAATGTTTATGTTGTTGGTAAGAATAACTTTCGTTAAAAAGGACTTGCTGCCTGAATTATTAATTCTTGAATTCTATCTCTTTCACCACGACCAAAATTCGATTCTATTTCCCCAAGAGTAATGTGTTGATATGTCGGGCTATACACTCCTAGTTGGGATTCTCCGCTCAATTCTTGAGGATTTATTTCAAACAGTGCAAGTTCTCTTCTCTTTGGTAAACCAATCAATGACCTCTGTGCACCACTCTCAACAAAATTAACCGCAGTTCTTTGAAATGCGTCTGCTATGGACCCTGCTTCTGAGACCGGAATTTTATAAAATGGTTCCTCTAAATTCAAATCACTCCTATTTTCATAAAGAGCAATATCGTATTTCTCATTAGGACATTGTTTAAAACTGAAACCTCTAAATACTATCACACTTCTGCCAGCATAACTTCTGAAATCTATCTGATCTTCGATTACTGCCAGTTTATTTGTAGCTAGCAGAATCCTTTTCTTGCAGGTATTTGTTTTTCCCATGTTTTTACAACTAGTTCAAACTATATTTATTTTTCTATTAATGCAATAAAGAAACAATCCTAATTTTTCCTTAGGTCTGCTTTACTTTTGTTCCACTGCATAGTAAAACCGCTGATTTGCTGAGGCGAGTCCATTCTGTACTTTGCCTTTATGCCTTCGTTAGTCATGCCTCTATCTCTCGCTTTCCTAAACCTGTACCTTGTCAACCTTGGTCTTCTGTCAACGTTTGGTTCATACGAAGTCTCAGCTGTTTCTTCTAACTTACCAGTTGTAGGTCTGCTTAACAAAGTAATCACTTGCTCAAGCTGTTTTCAATCTGTTCGAGGTTTCTGCTGTCGTAGGCTTCGTCAAGAGCTCTACTCATGCTGTTCATCAGCTTAGCAGTTGACTCTCCCATTCTGTCTTGGAATGAAGTCAAGCTTTGTTCCATCAGGCCCAAGTAGTGCTCTTTTCTGCCAGCGATAACTTCTGAAAGTGGTTTTTCTGCAGTTTTTGTGTATTTTCTTTTAGCCATTTTATTTAGTTCCCCACCTCATTTTATTCCAAGCCTTTTCAAAGCACGGAATTTGAACATCTCTTCTTTTTGTAGTATTGCACTTATTGTCTCTGTTCTGTCTCCAACAAGTCTTCCCTGCATTTCTAACATTTGAACTTCGTAGTTTGCTGATTCATTTGCGATTAAATCAACAAGATATCTCACGAAAACAGTTTTGTCTTTAGCATCCACTCTAATTTGATAATCTTCGTGAGTTTCGTTCAATAACATTCTTGGACTTCCCCCTAAATCAACTATTTTTTTTCTTAAATGGCCTTCTCCAGTGCGATTAAAATCTACAGGCTGAGGATATCCGATAGGAGCTCCGCCTCTTGGAACAACTCTTTGTTGATATCCGCTCGGGTCATGTCTAAATGTTCCAGGCCCAGGTGGTCTTCCTGTTGGAGTGCCTCTTGGTTCTCTCGGTTCTCCAGGAGTTTGTCTTTTCTTAGTTGGTTCTGCTCCATCAACAGGCAGCAATTCACCGCCATCTCCTCGAGCAAATTGTTCTCCTAAATCTGGCCGTGCAAATTCTTTCCAAATATCAGCGAAAGCATCAAAAGCAGTTTTTATCTGGCCTTCTTCTTTAAGTCTTCTTCCATGTTTTTTCTTGGATTCTACAATTGGTCTGATTTCTTCTTCTATTTCTTTTATTGCGTTATACCATGCTTTGAAAGCATTGCTGGTTCTGTCTATTCCAGCTCTTCCTAAAACCAATCTGTTAAAATTATCATTTATGTGTCCAGAAACTTTTCCAGATGTCCAGACAGGACTTTTGCCGAATTCCGCAAGTTCTGTTAAAGATTCATAAACAAGAACATCTTTTGAATGAACAGCTACTTTGTCGTAAGCTGCTTCTGGGTCTACAAATAGCAAGAGCTCTAAAACACTTGGCTCTCCTTCACTTTTTATTGCAACTTTATAATCAGGTTCATCTAACAATAAGACGGAAGAATCTCTTTCGTAATTTATTGGTTCTAAGGATTCTGCTTTAAGTCCTCTGCTTCTTTTGTCCAATCTTCCAAGGTTAATATTTGCGATTCCTTTTCTCAAAGCAGGAGTATATAATTTTCTTAACCATTCTTTAAGAGCAGCTTGAGTCAAAACATTTTCCATTGTGTGAGGGTCTACTAAGTCAATAATCATTCTGGTTCCGTGAGGAAAGTTACCATAAAAATCTCTTTCAACTTCTCTTCTTGTTAACTCAACTGGTTCGGTCGTTGGTATTTGACCTTTGGATTCATTTAGCTCCCACATTTGGTAAAAATATGCAGAGTTTCCCTTTCCATCAAAAGGTCTTGTGATGATGTGCAGTCTTTTTCCGATAGAACCGAAAGATAACAATCCAAGAGCTTTTTCTCCTCTCTTGTCCCATTTATTTCTTTTATCACCATAACCAATACAACTATCTAAGCTATCTAATTTTGCAAAAGTCATGCCGTTTCCGTTATCAGAAATTATCATTCTTTTGTCAAGAGGATTTGCCATAACTGCAATGTCTATTGGGATTCCAGGAATAGCTTCGTCTAAGCTGTTTGTTACGTATTCCCTAACAGCGTGCATCGGCGGATATTGTCTTGCCAACTCAATCAACGCTAATCCTTCTCCTTTTTCGTGAAATCTTGCGCGCCTTGCCATTTTATTTATCTCTCCTTAAGTTTCTTAATCGCGAAGGTGGTTGCGCCATAAGCATCCAAGTATCTAAACTTTTTCCGCTATAGATTATACCCAACATTTGGGTAGCATAACCAAAACTTTCTGGATTTTCTTGTAGTCTTTTTACTAAAACATCCTTTTCTACTTTGGGAGCTGTTCTGAAGTAATCAACTTCTTCACTCAACACATCTAAAAGTTCCATAATTGCACCAGCTCTTTGTTCTGGCGTTGGCCTATATCTTTGAGCTTTCAATAATCCTGCTTCTAACTTTTGCCCCCCAGTCATCTGTTCAGTAAATTGTTCCATCAAGTTATCTATTCCTGATTTTCCTTCATTCATTATATTTGACAGGATTTTTCCAGTCATTGTCTCGAAATCTTCAGGTGATTGAGGCGTTCTTTCAGGCATTTCAATTTTAGTTCTTTCGTACTTAAAGCATTCGTCATTAGTTAATTCATAAAGAGCATCCAATCTTTCTGGAGAAATTCTATTCAAGTCTGTGATTTTTCCATGCACATAATCCCCAAGGGTTGACCTAGGAATTCCTGTTTCTCTTGCTAGTTGGCCAATAGACTTACCACTATTTATTTGCAATCGTCTTAATCGTTCATTCCAACTTTCAGAACCTTCATTCATAAAAAATTCCACTAATCAGAATATATAAACTTTTCCTTTTTGTAGTAACTCCAAAGAAACAACTATTTCCCTAACATTCTAATCAAATCAAAAAGTGCCTTCTTCCTTTCTTTTGGCGTCTTTTTTTCTTTCAATAATTCTCTAAGTTTAATAGCATAAACCCAGTTCTTGTGTTCCATCGGATAGGTTTCTTTATCTCTAAACTTTTCTAATTTTGACAGGGTGCCATCAAGATAACAGCCCAGGTATTCGTTTATTCCTTCGTCATAAGGCCAATATTTTTTATTTATTTCTTGGAACTGAACTTTATTTTTATCAAGGAGAATATGAATCCATTCATGTCTTAAACAATGCGTCATCATCCATTTTTTCCATTTGATTATTTTTGTTTTTGTCAGAAGAGCAAGGTGTTCTGTTTTGTCTAATTTCTTTTTAATCTGATAATGCAATTTTAATAATTCATTTCTTAAGGAAATATCTTCTATTTTTTTAAACCATTTTAGTTCTTTCTTCCATTCTTTACGAGATGTAACTTGTCCGCCGACTCTTTTCAAACACGATTTGAAATCTTTCGAATTAACAAATTTATCAATGTTCTTTATTCTTTCGTTTGGAGTTTTACCATATTTCATGTAAATTGGGTCGGGGCAATCCCCGATGTATTCTGTAAGGATTTCTTGTCTTGTTGTTATCCACATAAAATTAAACCATTCGGGATTGTATTTCAAATCAAATTCTTTCGCGAGTTTCTTTATTTGGGCTTTGATTTGAGAGGGTTTCATTTTAACCTCTTAATCAAATCAAAAAGCACTTTCTTCCTCGCCTTTGAATTTGGTTTATCTTTTAGTAGTTCTCTAAACTTGATCGCATAAACGAAATATTTCTTTAAGTAAGCATATTTTGTTTTCTTTTTTTCAGACTCTAATTTAGACAGTTTCCCATCAATGTAAAATTCTAAATAAGTTACTAAACCTTCATCATATTTCCAATAAGATTCAGAGATTGACTTATAGTAAATTTTATTTTTAATTAAAAAAAGGTGAAGCCATTCGTGTCTTAAATATGATTTTAGCAAGGTTTCTTTTTCTCGGATATTTTTTGTTTCTGTTAACAAGGCCAAATTTCCCTCTGACAAACTAGAGAGAATCTTTTTGTGTAAATCTAGAAATTCTTTTCTCAGATTTTTATTTTTTATCTTTTTACAGGCTTTTATCCCTTTGATAACTTCACTTTTTGTAATTGCCTGACCGCTATATTCGTTTTTTATTTTCTTAAACTCTTTTGAGTTTTCAAACTTATCAATGTTATCAATCCTTCTTTCTATGGTCTTTCCAAATCTTGTATAAATTGGATCAGTGCACATGCCAACATATTCTAAGTATCTTGCATGCCGCTTAGAAATCCACACCTGTTTGAACCAGGCTGGATTATATTTTAAACCGAATTCTTCTGTAAGCTTCTTTATTTGAGATTTTATTTGCCTGGGTTTCATCTCAGCATCCCAATAACATCAACAACTCTGCAGCTGTAGCCGTATTCGTTGTCATACCAGGCGAGGACTTTTACTAAATCTTTGTTTACCTTGGTTTCGGCGGGGATGAAGATTGCGGAATAGGTTGTGCCGATGACGTCGGAGGAGACGAGCGGCTCTTCGGTGTAGGAGAGGATTGTTTTCATTTTTCCTTCCGAGTATTTTTTGAATAATGCGTTGACTTCTTTGGCTGTGGTTTTTTTATTTAGTTTTGCGGTTAAGTCGATTATAGAGCCGCAGGCAACTGGGACGCGGATTGCTGTTCCTTGGATTTTTCCTTTTAGTTCGGGCATGACTTCGATGACTGCTTCGCTCGCGCCGGTTGTTGTTGGGATGATGTTTAATGCTGCAGCGCGGCCTCTTACTGGTTTTCTCGCGCTGCTGTCGACTAAGTTTTGGCTTGAAGTATAGGCGTGGACAGTTGTCATGAAAGCAGATTCAATTCCGAAATTGTCTTCGAGAATTTTGACAATTGGGGCGAGGCAGTTTGTTGTGCAGGATGCGATTGAGATTATTTTGTGGGATTTTTTTAGCTGGTCGTGGTTGACGCCTGGGACAATTGTGATGTCTGGTTTGTGTTCTTTGGCGGGAGCTGTCAGCAAGACGTATTTTGCTCCGGCTTTAATGTGTTTT
>Ga0180007_10003299_pt1 | contig 18111 bp, 16 predicted proteins | sample MM_PC_MetaG_FD_121122 | JGI IMG/M metagenome (GOLD analysis project Ga0180007, IMG submission 121122) | Groundwater microbial communities from the Aspo Hard Rock Laboratory (HRL) deep subsurface site, Sweden - MM_PC_MetaG | ecosystem: Environmental > Aquatic > Deep subsurface > Groundwater... | reverse complement strand
TCGAAAACATCTTCTATGGAAAGCATCGGTTTTTCATGAAAAACTTTCCTAAACTCTTTTAGTGCTTCTCCTCCAACCCTCTGCGTCGGCGAATCAGACGTGATAAATTCCGGGTATTCTTGCTCCAATTTATATAATTCGTGTTTCAGTGAATCAAGCGCGGCATCAGAAATTTCGCTTCGATCCAGAACATGATAAAGATAGCGATGGTGTTCAACTTCCGCTTTTAATTTTTCTATTCTTTTTTTTGCTTCTTCTTTTGTCATAAAATTTTATGGACAAACGGCGTCATCTCCTTTTACGAGTGAACATTCACTAAACAAAACGTAGTCGTAAAGCCCGGACATTGGAGATTTTCTGGGCATTGTTACCTTGATCGCCTGGCGCGCTACTCCATATTCACCAGCGGAATTTAAAACAATTCTCGCGGGAATTTTTACTTGCGGCGGAACGGCATTATCAGCCCCCCACACGGTAATTATAACATTGTTAATATCACAATAAAGCGCTTTGATTCTAAGCCGATATGATTTGGTACCCGAAAAACCATTATTAATAACCGGACTTTCGAGCGCAGTGTATTTAAATTTTTTCTCTGTCGCCTCTGACCACCCGGCTATTGGATCCCAATTAACATAGCCTACTTCAATCGTAGAAACTGCCGGAGCGACGCAGTCCGGCACCCATTCAATTTTAACAGATTCAACGCCCGCGGCAACGGCATTCTCCGGATCAAAAAGATCTATCTGCATTGAATTATCTTTTTCTATTTTTCCATAAATTTGCGGCTCCCGATCAACAATTGTTCTCTCCCAAGAGGCATCATTACTTAAATCTCCCGCTGCCGTAATACAAGATTCTCCCTCTCCTCCAGAACAAAAACCATTCGCTCCGCAAACACCCACCGGACAATTTATGACTGCGTCTTCTTTTCTTAATTTATAAATTGCCTGCTCAACTCCCGACTCGGCCGCAAAATAAGCTACGGTAGAAAAATCAATATTTCGCGCTTGTTTAATTTCGTTCAAAATAATTGTCCCAATACCAAGCCCGGCCGTCATAATTCCGGCCATAACCAGTAATGCCAGTAAAAGTACATTTCCTGATTGTTTATTCCAAAACATAAATCAAAATATTTTATCTTCTGTAAATTCTACCGGACACCGTTGTTTCTAAATAAATCGTCTGCTGTTCTTCCGGCCGGCCGCCGATTCCTTTTGTTGTAAGTACTATTGTCACGCGCGGCTGATTGTCTGAATCATAAAGATTCAATGCGTTTAATTTAAAAGGATCAACTATTGGATCAATATAAAATTTTAAATCTTCCACGTTGTTTCCCTTTGAAGTAATGCTCGCAAAAGTCAATCCCCCATCAAGACTAACCGTAAGACACGCGGCTGTTTCCGGAGGACAATCATCCGCACTTTTTCTAAAAATTATTGAATTATTGTCCGCGTCGCGGAGCGCGAGTTCTTCTTCGGGAAAATTTATTCCGCCGACATAGCCGTTCCAATCATAATCAATCATATCCATTTTTATTTCTTTGGAAATTGCTTCCAGGGAATACCGCGCATCTGATTGAACTTTTTCTATTGCTAATGTTCGGCGAGAAGCTTTTGACGCCATCATAAAAATATCAACAATCACAACCGTGGCCACGGAAAAAATCGCGAGCACAACCATCATTTCTACGAGCGTGAATCCTCTTTTGTTCATACCATCACCTTATCTCCAGTTATAAATTCTATCTTCTAGGATCACCTTGCGCGAACGGCTAGACAAAGTCCAGACCACTTCTGACTTGACTCTTATTCCGATTTTTTCTTCTCCGCCACCACAAGGATTGCCAGTAATATTTTCTGTTTTGGCGGCCACATTAAAACAAATCGGGTCGAGGGTAATAAGCCGAGAATATTGAGTTTCTACTCCGCCTGGCGGCGCCACATCTTGCAAATACAAATTCTCCGGACTGCGATATAATTTTGCCGCCGCGTCAGTAATGGCGCTTGGAGTAAAATCAAGATGCCACTTATTTGCCACAGAATTAAAAACAGCAATTGCCGTAAAGTCGTTTCCCAAAAAAAGCCCAGAATCCCAGTCTAAATTCTGAAGCCAGCTTGTATCGCGAAAATTTCTTACAACTTCGACTCCTTCTTTCGCAAGATTTGAAGCCACAACTCTTGTCCCGGCTTCGTCAACTCCGGTTAGATTGGAAATAGTAAGGGAAAGCGCGCCAACCAGGCCAGTCAAAATTATTGCGATGGCGACAATCATTTCCACGAGACTTTGCCCGGATTGTGATTTTAAATTTTTAATTTTAGATTTCATTGAAAATTAAAATTTTTATTTCTACTCCACATCAATGCGGCCCGAAATTCTGTTCAAAACTATTTTTTTACTTTTGCCGCTCAAATTATGTTTGACGGTCACGGCAGAAATATCATTAACCGTTCCGCCATTAATGTAAACCGTTGGCTTGGGCGGTTTAAAAACTACGGCTGAACTCGCCGCGGGCAAAACTCCGACGATTACCATGTTCGGAGGCAAGGTTATTAATCCATCAGGCAGAACTTCTCCTGCGTCATAAGCGAGATTACCATTTTTGTCAGCAAAAATTATATATTTATCAGGATTTCCTAAATTAAAATAAATACCATAACCTCCGGCTGGCGTTATCCCTTCAAACTGTTCTCCGGCCAAAGCCATGTTTTGCGCCCGGCGCAAATTTGAAGCAACCGTTTCCGCCGCGATTTTCAATTCATCACTCCGGCTGCCGCCACGAAAATTTGTCACAACCATAGTTGTCACAATAATAAAAATTCCCAAAGAAACAAGAAGTTCAATTATTGTAAACCCCCCCTTGCTTCGCAAGGTTACACCAAAATTCTTTGGTGTGGGGGTAAAACCTTTTTTCATTATAAAAATTTAAATACCAATTTAAAATTTTCTCACCAAAAAATATCGCGAAAACTGTTCCGGCAGCTAAAAAAGTTCCAAACGGCACCTGGCTTTTCATTTTTTTAATTTTCCCAGCCACTAAAATCAGCCCGACAATAGCGCCAACCACATAAGCAAAGAATAATGCCACACCAAGTCCACCCAAACCCAAAATCAAACCCATAAGCGCTCCCATTTTTATATCCCCTCCTCCGATCCACTTTCCTTTTGAAATTAAATATTGTAAAAGAAAAAATCCTCCTCCCAAAATTGCCGCGACAATTGGACCAAAAATTCCCCACCAAGAAATTCCCCCGCCATAAATTAAGGGCAAAGTCACAAAAACAAGAGCCGCCGCGGGATAAATAATTTTATCCAAAATCAAATAATATTTTAAATCATAAACAAAAACTATAATCATCACGGAAATCATAAACCACTCTCTCGCCAGCAAGAAAAAATTATAAGTTGTAAGCCGCAAATCATACGGCAAATACGCAAACAAAAATAAAATCGCCGCAGAAAACTCCACGAGCGGGTACTGCCAGGAAATTGACTTTCCGCAATGACGGCATTTTCCTTTTTGAATTAAAAAACTCAAAACTGGAATAAGTTCAATGGGTCCCAAAACATGACGACATTTTGGACAATGAGACCGGCCGGTAAGAACCGACTCCTCGGAATGAAGCCGCCAAATCACGACATTCAAAAAACTGCCGATAATTAGGCCGAAAATAAAAACTATTGCAATCATCATACCCCGTTAGAAGTCTATTAATTTTTTAACATTTATTCGACTCTTCTAAAAAAAGCGTTTTTATATAATCCCCGTTCTGCCGTGAAGAAAAATTTTTAGTCAAAAAATTTTTCGCCAAGGACTTCTAACGGGGCATATTTTAAAATTATACCACGAAAATCAGCAAAAACCAAACAAAAAACTCCCGCGCGGGAGTTTTTTGATCTCTCAAAATTTTGAGACTAAATTTACTGCATACCAGCCGGGGTCAATGTATGAGCACCAGCGGGTAAGTCTCCGGTCACGCCTTCAAGCCAGAAATTAATTTTATAACTTCCTGCTGCTGCCGCGCCGAAAGAGTAATTGCATTTCGCCGCCGCCGGATCGCCACAAGCTCCTGCCACACCACCCGGATCTTTCAAATTAGCAACTCCCGGTAAATACTCAGGCGCTAAGGCAACACAAGTAGAAACTAAGCCGGCACAAACAGGATAACCGTTGGTCGCGCTAAAATACAATTCCATAGCTGTCTGAACCTGTTTCATATCGGCGACTCTCTTTGAATCTCTGGCTTTAGTTCTAGCCGAAGTTAAAGCAACGACCGCCAAAGTTGAAAGCAAACCGATGATGGCAATAACCACCAACAACTCAATCAAAGTAAAACCTTTTTTATTTTTAAACATTCTTCCACCCCCTTTCGTCCATCACAACTTTAAGCTTTTAAGTTGTGACTTTAAGGATTAATTTAATAAATTATAACATAAAACTTAAAACTTGTAACTTGGAACTTAAAATTTACCGATAGCTTTCAATCTCAAAGTTTTATGCTTCATGCTTTATGTTTCATGTTTTAAAATTAGAACTGCGTTGCCAAACTGTACATCGGCAAAATAACCGCCGCAACCATAATGCCGACCCCAACGCCCATCAAAAGCATAATAAGCGGCTCCATAATTGTCGTTAAATTTCTCACCATATTTTCCGTTTCCCGCGTATAAAAATCAGTAATTCTCTCCAAAATAACATCAATTTTTCCGGTTTGCTCGCCAATACCCAACATCTGAGTCACCATTACCGGGATATCTTTGCTTCTGGCAAAGACTGTTGTGATCGGATTGCCGTCTTCCACCTCCCGCATTGTTTTCAAAATCAGATCTTTGTAAACCGCGTTGCCGGTAATTTCTGCCGCGATTTTTAAACTTCCAACAATTTCCACTCCGCCGGTAAGAAGGGTAGAAAGTCCACGCGTAAAACGAACAATATAAATTCTTTTAAATAATTGGCCAAAAATGGGCAATCTCAATTTTAAAGTATCCCAAGATTTTCTGCCGAGGGGAAAACTAATCAAATATCTTATTCCCAAAACAAAACCCACTACAGCAATTGCGAGTGCCCACCAATAATTCTTCATCACATCAGAAGTTGCAATTAAAATTCTCGTGGAAAGAGGCAATGTCCCACCAGTTTCTCTCAAAATATCCGTTAATTTTGGAATGACAAAAATCATCATTACAATACCAACCGCAACCAAGCCAAACAAAATAAATGCCGGATAAATCATCGCGCCTTTTATTTTGCTTTGTAAATCATAATCTTTTTCTCGTTGCGTCGCGAGATAATCTAAAACTTCATCCAATTTTCCCGTTGTTTCTCCCGAACGGATAATGTTAACAAAAAAGTCATCAAAAATATGAGGGTATCTCCCAAGGGCAATGGATAGCTTCGATCCCCCCTCCACATCGGCGGCAAGATTTGCCACAATAGTCCGCAAACTTTTATTAGCCGTCTGCCGGATTAAAACTTTTAATGATTGAACGACCGGCACGTCGGCGGAAATCATAACCGAAAGTTGGCGGGCAAAAATAACCAAGTCCTTGGTTGGGACTCGGTTTAAAAATGGTATCTTAGCAATATACTTATCCAGGTTAATATCCGTCGCCATAAACAAACTGGTTATTTTTTTATTCTTGCGTCGCGCGTAAAACTTCTTCCACAGTTGTCAGACCTTCAAGTACTTTCAAAAATCCATCTTGCTTCATGCTGGCCATCCCCTGATTTTTTCTTTCTTCATTAAAACTCTTGATATTAAAACCTTCGGCAATAATTCTTCTTAAATTTTCAGTTCCTTCTAAAATTTCAGAAATTACCACGCGGCCGATATATCCTTCATTATTACACCGCGCGCAACCGACCCCGTGCCAAAGTTTTAATTGAGAATTCAAATCAACTCCGGGCGGCAAAAATTTCTTTGGCATATCGGTAAGTTCTCTTTTAATATTTTCGATGACCTCGGTGGGCGGCGCAATTTCTTCTTTACAAAAAGTACAAATTTTTCTTACCAACCGCTGGGCAACAACTGCGTTCAAAGTTGACGACAGCAAAAACGGCTCCACTTTCATATCAATCAACCGCGGAACGGCTCCGGCCGCATCATTTGTGTGCAGGGTGGAAAAAATTAAGTGGCCAGTCAGAGCCGCGTGAATCGCTAACTCCGCGGTTTCATTATCGCGGATTTCTCCAACCATAATAATATTCGGATCTTGCCGCAAAAGCGAGCGAAGTCCGGCGGCAAAACTAAAACCAATTTCCGGCCGAATTTGCGACTGGTTAACTCCTTCAATATAATATTCTATCGGATCTTCCAGCGTCACAATATTTATTCCTTCTCGATTTACCATGGAAAGCGCGGTATAAAGAGTTGTAGATTTACCAGAACCAGTAGGGCCAGTGACCAAAAATAGACCATGCGGCCTTTTAATTTCCCTGCTAATAATTTCCACTGCCTGCCCGCGAAATCCCAAATCTTCAAGCGTTGCCGCTTTTGTCGCGGTCTCCAAAACTCTCATCACAACTTTTTCTTGATCCAGCAGGGGCAGAGTGGAAATACGAAAATCAACATTTCTTCCGTTGATAACCTGTCTGATTCTGCCATCTTGAGGAATTCTTGTTTCATCCAATTTTAAATTGGCCAAAACTTTAATTCTTGCAATCACAGCCGCATGAATATAAGCCGGAAGAGCAAGCCGCGGACGAAGAACGCCGTCAATACGATAACGAACTCGCGATTCTTTAAACTCCGGTTCAATATGAATATCTGACGCTTTATTATCAACGGCGTATTTCATAATCATCGCAACCATTTTAGATACCGGAGCTTTTTTAATCACTTCCGCCACCTCGCCTGTTGGAATTTCCTCAATCTCTTTTTCTTCTTCTTTGAATCTCTCTTCAGCTATTTCTAAAACCTTTTCCACTTCTTTTTTCAAAATCTCATATTTTTTTACCGCATCCCGAAAGCTCGCCGAAGAAATTATAAAATATTTAACGGAAAAATCTTTTTCTTTGGCTAAAAAATTTATTGCCTCCACAGCCGCGATGTTGCCGGGATTCAAAATTCCGACATTTATCACACCATCAAGTTTTTCAAAAGAAACAACATGATTATTCTCCGCGACATCTTTTGAAATAACATTCAAAACTTCATACTTTATTTCGCGTCCAACCAAATTTACATAAGGCAAATTAAAAACCTTGCCCTTTGCTTCGGCCAATTTTTCTTCTTCAACTTGACCGGATTCATCAATAAGAGCTTCGATACTTTTTCCCGTCTTTTGACTCTCCGCGAGAAGTACGCCCGCTTTTTCTCCGTCAATCAATTTTTCTTGGAGCAAAATGCTCAGCAAGGGACTGTCCATATTAAAACTTCATAAAGGGATTAATTTTCCCTTTCTGGCCGACCTCGATCGGCAAGGCAACAAACTGTTTTAATCCACCGAACTTTTCATCAGAAAAAATCTTCGTATCAAAATTAGTCTCAATTGTTTTAGCAGTACCAAGCAAATTCTCTGTTTCACCACTCATTAATTTATAATATAAAAAATATCCGCCCGCCGCGACGAGTACGACTATAATTATTAGAATGATTGCTCGCTTTTTCATACTAAGGATTAATCTGCCCCGCAGAATTTTGCATTGCTGCCATGCGGTAAGTTTTTAAATTTAAGGTGTAGGTAGCTGTTTCCGGAGTATAATTGATTGACGTAATATCAATCAATCTTAAATTTGTCTCCAGGTCGAATAAAAATTTTTTTAAATCCCCGTAAGAATCTTCTGAATCCGGACCAGTCGTAAGATTAAGAGAAGCCTGAACTTCAGAAATTCCTAAATTTTTTATATTTTCCGTAGATTCTTTTTCGCTAATATCAACCGCTAAAACAATGATCTTATTTTTCTGCGCTAAATTTTCAAATAAAGTAAAAAGTCCGGCTTCGAGAACTTCGCTCGGCAACATCTCTTCTATTTTTTCTTTTTCTACGGAAGAAATATCTGCGTAATTTTCCAATAATTTACTGACGTCACGGAAAGTTTTAGACTCACCTTCCAGCGCTTGTTTTTGCAAAATTATTTTTTCCTCTGTATCGGCCAGGCGGCCATATTCCGGCCAGATCAAAAGATAAGCTACAACTGCGAAAATCGTAATCAACAAAAATATCAACAAAGTAGATGATGTCTTTGCTTTCGGCTCCTCTTTTATTTTTTTCTCTTCTTTTTTCTCCATAGTTACTTCAAAAAAATCTCCGGATTAAGTTGCAATCTTGCGTCAAAATTAATTTCTGCCACATTTCCCTCTGGATCAACGCTCGCCGAGGCGGAAAGAACAGAAATTTTAGAGACAAGATCGTTGGATTTGAAAGCAACAATTTGTCTTGACATCGCCGCATAACTTTTTGCCACACCTGACATTACCACCTGCCCGTCATTTCCTCCAACCAAATTAACAAAATAAACATCCGCCACGGTATTTTTTTCCAAAAAAGAAAAAAAGTTTGTCCAATAAATATGATTTTCCAAAAGCCTTCCTGCGGCCTTCAATTGTTTTTGAAAAAGTTGCGCCTGATTTTTTTCCGAAGCCAATCCTTGATTTTTTTTCTCCATCCCTCCCAGATCAGTCTCAACTTTTTGTAAATCATTTTCCGCCTGCCCCCCATACCATTTTATTGTCCAATATAATCCCCCACCGATTAACGCTAAAAGAATTGCCGCGACAATTAAAAGAATTATTTTCTTTGATGTTTTCTTTTTTTCTTTTTCTACTGACTCTTCTTCCGGAATTAAAGTAATACCAAGTTTTTGTCCGAGCGACCGTTTTTCTCCCTGTGGTTTTGAAAAAGTTTTTTTCGGGGCGCCGTTTTGCGGATGTTGTTTCTGTTCTACTTTCTGTTCGGGCAAGGGTGCAGGTCTTTGCACTGGTTGCGGTTTTGGCGGGAGCGGCGCAGGTCTTTGCGGAGCTTGCTCTATCGGCCGGGGAGAAAACGACGGAGCGGCCGGAACGGGCCCGGAAACTTCTTTTTGCATTTTAAAAACCGAGAGTTCAGATTCTACGGTTGGTTTAGGAGGAGCTGTGGCTGACCCTGGAGGAATCGATGCTGCCCCCCGCCCCTGTCTTGAACTAAAAAATTTCCCCATAAATTTTGACTTTGGGGATTTCTCCTCTGTTTCGGGAACAAATAATTTCACTTCTGGCCTTTCTTCCTTTTTCTTTTTTTCTTCCGGTCTCCGAAGTTCCAGGGGCAAAAGTTCTATGTCATCATTCCCGCTGTTTTTGTCGCCGTTCGGCATTTATTATCTTATTATTTTGTTGTCTTGTTTTATTTTTATTTACTCCAACTCTCTCATGGCGAGTCCGATTGCTACAGAAAATTTTGGCCCAACTTGATCCAAAATCGGCCGTAGTTCTTCGGGATAAATTATTCTCGCCCAGGGGTTACCAGCATAAACCCTCATATTCAACGCGCCTGAAAGATATTCAACAAAATTTGGCAAGAGCGCTCCGCCGCCGGTTAAAATTATTTTTTCAATTTTCTTTCCCGTCCCGCCCTCCTGATTTTGATAGAGATTGGTGCAATATTTTATTTCATTCAAAAGCATTGTAAGAGCTCTTTCCACAATTTTAGAAACTCCTCCGCCCGCACTCGGCGACATTCCGGCGTCGTATTTCATTTGTTCAGCCTGATTAAAATCGATTCCAAGGCTTGTGGAAATCTCTTTTGTAATGTTTATCCCGCCGACATTTAGAGAACGGTTTAAAAAGGGCACGCCATTTTCAATAATGGAAATCGCCGTGCTCGCCGCGCCCATATCCACAACAATCACTGTAGATTTATCAACACCGACCAGGGCGCGCACCAAGGCAAATGTTTCCGTTTCCAAACTTACTAAATTCAAACCAGCGCCTTTAAAAATATCCAAATATTTTTTAACCAATTTTTTTGCCGCGGCGGTAAGAAGAACTCTCGTCGTCTTCTGCGGCACGGCAGGCACCGCTGCGCCGACAGCGGCTTCGGGAGTTAAAACCTTCCAATCCAAAATCATCTCTTCTAGGGGCAGTGGAATAATTTTTTTTGCCTCCCACCGCACTGCTTCAGCCAAATCCTTCCCTGGCGCGGCCGGAATATTTATCACCGAACTGAAAACCGAAGCGCTGGGTAAGGCGGCTACAGCTTGTTTGGAAACAGTTTTTGATTTAACGCAAATTTTTTTAATCAAATCAATCGCCCGTTCCGGAATTTCCGTAAATTCTTTTTCCGGATAACCAACACTCTGCTCGGTATAGCCGTAAGTTAAAAGCCGCGGCCTCCCCGCTTCTTCTTTTAATTCAACAATTTTAATACTTGTCGCGCCCAAATCAACGCCCAAAAAACTTTTGGTCATATATTAACAATTCACAATTTCCGCCGAAGGCGGATCAGCCTTTGGCTGAAACAATTAACTTTGATTTATTATATCACAAAAATATCCAAACAACCAATAAATTATCTACAACTATATTTTTACGGCGCCGCCTCTCTCCAGACAGGCAAAGCCCTCATCAAATCAGCCATTCCTGGTGGAGTATTGGCCAGCACCCGGCCGTCATAAATCACTTGTTCTGAACCACGTTCTGCCGACTGCCAAAGCCGCTCGAAATTAAATTTATGCGCAAGCATTAATCCGCGAACCGTAAGAGATTGATCAGTCCGCCGGTTATTAGTTGTCCCTGTGCTGATTTCATCTTCTGCATAAAACGCCCCGACCATTTTTTCCACAGACGGATTAATAATCACTTTTCCTTTTGTTCCAGAACCATCATCAAGTACAAGCCATCCGACTGAAGCTAAATTTTTTAAATTTGTAACTGCACCAGCCTGATAAGCAATATCGCCAGTAATTGTTAAATTTCCCCTGACAACAATCAAACCAGAACCATCCTGCCGCCCTGAACCATTATTAAAAGTTTTGGCGCCAATTGTTAAGTCGCCATTTTTATAATAAATTTTTCCGGCGAGCAAATCCGGGATGTCCGCCCCGCCCGCGATATTTTTTACCAAACCATATTTCCCCGCCAAAATTCCCGCCAAATCAATTTTTCCAAAAACATTGGTGTAAAGATTACCTGATTTTGGAAAATCAAAACTTTCAAACGGCGTTCTGACACACCCCTCGCCGCTCCTAAAATTTAATATCGCGCCCGTAGATGAAATACAATATGTCGCATTATATTTATTAATCAATTCTACAAAAGCGCTTGGAGACTCAACTGAAAGCTTTCCATAAATTTCTCCATATTTCGTTTCAAGCCAAGGTGAAGCCAGGCCAAGTCCGCCCGGAGTAGGAGAAAAATTAATCCATCCCACGCCGACCGCCGGATCATTATTTCCATTCCACGCCCAACCAACAATCCTGCCGTTTTGCCGATCAACTGATACACCATATTTATCGCAAAAAGTGCAAGAGTTACAAGTATCCTCCGCGGCTCCCCGAACACAATTAAAACACTGACCGCAAATATTCCCGATCCCCGTTTCCGACGGATCAGGAAATTTATCAGTAAAACAAACATTACATTGATAATCAATTGTCGGCGGATCTCCAGGAATTTCCACATCCTGACAGTCAGTACAAGCGCGATACGGTCCGCCAGGCATTCCGGCATCCGGTCCGCGAAGTTTCAGCCATCCCCCATCGCCCAATGCCAAAACTTTTGCCCAACCCGTAATTCTCCCAAAGACTGAATCATAAATTGCCCGCGCTACCGCTCCGCCCGGCGCGAGCTCTCCTTCCGGATTGCTAAAACGCACCCAGCCAACATTTTCCGACCAAAGATAGCCGCTGACTGTTCCATCATCTTCTACATTCATCCCATAATCGATTCTTCCTGCGTCCGGACATAATCCTAAATTTGAACAATTCGCCGAAAACCATCCGAAATTATCCGATGACCAAGCCCATCCGGCCACGTTGTCGGCTTCTCCTGCCCGCACCTCTCCAATTTTTTCTTTTACTAACAAAAAAGCGCCGATTAAAAAAATGAAAATAAAAATCAGCGCCAATTTAAAAATTTTGCTACCAAGTATTTTTCTTGCCCTTTTCATGCTTTAATTATAGCACTTTTTCTCACAACATGAAACATAAAACATGAAACATAAAACATAAAATCCGTAATTCAACAAAGGTTTCAAGTTCCAAGATCTATCGCCTCATTCACCAACTTATCCGCGTCTTTATTTTTCTCCCGCGGCACATGAATAAAAGTCACCTTTTTAAATCCCATACTCGCGTTCCAGACCTGAACAAAAAGCGGGGCTAAATTCTTATCCTTAACTTTATATTCGCGATTTAATTGTTTTACCACAAGCTCACTGTCCAAAAAAAATTCCAACTCAACCGGCTCTAATTTTTTTGCCTCTTCAAGCGCCAAAATAACAGCCTTATATTCTGCCTGATTATTTGTTGCCTTGCCAATATATTTTTTATGTCGTCCGACCAATTCATTTCCCGACCAAATCACAACGCCAATGCCAGCCGGGCCTGGATTGCCGCGCGCCCCACCGTCAGTGAATATTTGAAGTTTATTATATGTCATAAATTTACTCACTCATTTTTAAATCAATAATTTTCATCTGTAATTCTCTATTCCCATTCCATTCATTAACATCAACCTCAAAAACTACATCAATTTTATCCCCCACTTTTAATTTCTGGCACCAATCCCCAAAACAAAAACCAATAAATTTTTTCCTCAAACCATTTCCCTGACTCAAATTTATCCGTAAATGATTTCCATTCGTCCCGACACTTTCAAAAGTTTCCACGGACAATCCTCTGCCTAAATATTTTGGCCTTTCATTCGCTCTGCCAAATGGCGCAAATTTTTCCAAAAGTTCAAACAGCTCCCAATTTATTTTTTTCAAATCAACTTCCGCATCAACTTCCAATGTTTGTGTAAGATCCATCCCATCCAATTTCTTCTCTGCAAACTTTTTTAAAATCTTTTCAAATTTTTTCAAATCTTTTTTATTTTTCAAAGTAAAACCGCACGCTCCGGCATGGCCGCCGTAGTGCGAAAAGAGTTCTTTTGCCTCGCGCAACCCTTCCATAATATCAAATTCCGGAATACTCCTCCCCGAACCCATAATCACTCCTTCTTTCTCGGTCATAACAAAAGTCGGCCGAAAAAATTTATCAGCAATTTTTCCCGCGACCAATCCCACAATTCCCACTGGCCATCCCTCGCCAAGAGCGAATAAAACTTTTTCCTCGCCAATCTCTTCGCCAATTTGCGCTTTTGCTTCGGCCGTCACCCGTTCGCTCAAACTTTGCCTACCTTCATTAGTTTTGTTCAGGGCGTCAACAAGATTTTGAACTTCATCTACGTCGTCAGTTTTTAAAAGTTCATAAGCTTGATTCGCGTGATCAATTCTCCCGGCCGCGTTCAATCGCGGTCCAATTTGAAAAGCCACGTTTCTCGCATCAAGATCTTTATTTTTATTCAAACTCAAAGATTCAATTAATTTTTTCAAGCCCAGTCGCTGCGTTTTATTCAAAACCAGAAGTCCATATTTCACTATAGTTCTATTTTCTCCCAAAAGCGGCATGATATCAGTGATCGTCGCGATTGCCACCAAATCCAGGAGCCACTTTTCAAACGCTTCGGGATCAATTTGCCGGTCATTAGCCGTAAACTGCGGATTTCTTAAAATTGCTTGTACCATTTTAAAAGCAACTCCCGCGCCAGATAATTGGTGAAATGGATATTTTTCGCGGGCAAGGTGCGGATCAATAATCGCGAACGCCGCCTCGGGTAACTCCGGCGGTTCGGCATGATGGTCGGTAATAATTACATCAATTCCAAGTTTCGCGGCTCTTTTTATTTCCGCATGATTGCTGATTCCGCAATCAGTTGTGATAATTAAATTTACTCCGTTTTTTCCTAATTCTTCCACGGTCTGCATATTTAAACCATAACCTTCAAGCTCGCGATGAGGAATATAAACTTGAACATCCGCGCCCAAAGCAGAAAGAGTAGAAACCATTACCAGCGCGGAACAAACTCCGTCCGCGTCGTAATCGCCGTGCACTATGATTTTTTCTTTTTTTTCTATGGCTCCAAAAACTCGCTCCACTGCCTTTTTCATATCTAAAAAAATGTATGGATCATGAATATCCTGACTGTAATCCGGATATAAAAATTCATCAATCTGTTCTTGGGTTTTAATTCCGCGATTAGTTAACAATTGTAAAATTACCGGATCAATTTCCGGGAATTTATTTTTAAATTTTTCACTGATTTGCTCGGCGACTTTCCACTTCATAATAAAACTCAATTCTCATTTCTCAATTCTCTAATCTTCTACATCATCGGTGCGACAGTCCAAATAACCATAGAAAAAACAACCGCGGCAGAAATAATTATCCAAATAATCTTCTGTATATTTCTTTTTTTCATATTTTTTAATCTTAAATTTAAAATCTTAAATCTTAAATCTACTAAATATTGGACTATTATAGCACATCTTCTAAAACAAAAACACCGCCAGGAGGCGGCGTTCTTGCGTGGGATTTAAATATAGTCAAAAATGACTAAAATTTTGTTTTTATTTTGCCTTTCCGCGAAGCGGAAAAATGAAGAGTTGTTGAGCGAGCGGTAGCGAGCGAACTCTTATCAAAAGAGGATTCCAAAGGAGGATACTCCTTTGGTCGGAGGGCGGAATATTTTATCTTCGCCCGACGATACTTTTTAAAGTATTAATCCCTTTTTCTATAAACCGACACGCGGTGTCGTCCTGAGCGACCCCGCCGGGGCGGGGGTGTCGAAGGACCTCGTGGTTTTACGAAATTCTTCGCTCACGCTCATATTGGCAATCGATTTGCAGGAAAAGGACTTGGAGCAAGTCTGTCACGCCTCGACTTCTCGATTTGTGAACAGTGTCTGCATTGCACAGACTACTTGCTCCAAGATGTAGTAGGTTGGACTAGCGGCGCTTGTTCTTGCCGCCCTTGCTCTTGTCCTTGCCGCCCTTGTGGCGGTTGGAGTCGTCGCCGAAGACGTAGCGGACGCCCCGATCCATCATCGCCTGCTTGTCGCGCGCCTGTTCGGCGGCGAGCTGGGCCCGACGCGCGTTGCGTCGCGCTTCCCGTTCGGCGCGGGAGAGCTTCGGCTTCGCGGGGACGGACTTGGCCTCGACCACGATCAGCGCCGGCGGCTCGTGCTGCTTCGGAGTCTCGGCCGCATCCTTCTTGTCCCGCCGCTCGATCTCCATCACGGCGCCGCGGAAGTCGAAGAGCCGGATGCTCCGGAGCGCTTCGGCCTTGATCAGAATCGCGAACTGCTCGCGGCAGATCCCGGCGATCTCGCGCTTGCCTTCCGCGTTCTTCACGATCACGTAACGCGCGACCATCGCGCTGTCATCACGGCAGAACCGACAGCCCGACACGCCGCAGAGCACCCTGCCGTTCCCGTTCCTGCGCGCCTGAAGCGGCTCCGCGGTCCCGGCCTTGAACGCCGTCCAGTAGGTCATGGCCGCCGCCAGGATGCGAATCTCGCGATTCTCCACGCCGACCACGGAAACCAGACGACCGATCTTGTCGATCTTCTCCTCCGGGGGCAGCTTCTCGGCGCAGCCGTTGCAGATCGGCTCGATCTTGAGCAGCTTCATGCCGTCCTGCTCGACCTTGACGATCTGCCCCAACTTGATCTTGCCGACCGAGTTCCCGTCGTGGTGCCCGCACTTGCTGCAGACCCGCTTCGACTTCGGCTTCGTTTCGGCCGCGATCACCGGCTTCTCCGGCTCGACCGCGATCGTCGGCGCCACCTCCGTCAGAGACGGCATGGCGTCGAGCAGAATTTCGTAGTCGGTCTCGGTCAGGTCGCCCATCGAGATCGGCACCAAGACTTCCGTCGTTTCCGCCATGTTCATTCTCCTTCTTTCTTTCGGTTCGGTGGCAGTTACGAAAAATCAGACCGGGAACATCCGCAGTCTGACCTTAGGCTTTCCCGTTAAACGGGATGTGCCAGAGGAATTTGGAGGTGAGTTGGCCTGTTCTGATAGCACAGAACTGGCCGGTGGCATTTTGGTCAATTAACTTTTAGTAACCCGCCGAAAGCGGACACCGAAATTTAATTGAACCTCATGCCGAGTCTCGCGGTTACCAATTAATGGTCCACGAAGACCTTCCTCCCCCAAATTTCTCTGGCACGTTGTAAAGAACCAATCCCCGCACAAGCCTACAACATCTCATTTTTACCGTATTTGGTTACTTTTGCTTTTAATTGCTGGCGGGCCAGCCACGACAAGCACTTCTTTTGATCTTTAAGCCTATTTTAGCTTAACAAGTAAGTATAACATATTATTCAAATTTTGTCAAGAGTTTCTGACACTATTTCTAAAATAATCATAAAATTTGGCTTATTTTAGCCAAAATAAATTGTTATAATATAACAAAAAATCACCATTTTCAGGTGATTTTCTTTTATTTATCTACTTGCTGTCTATTTCTTCAAAACTGCTAAAAATGCCTCTGGGGGGATATCAACCTTGCCCATGGCCTTCATTTTTTTCTTCCCCTTTTTCTGTTTTTCTAAAAGTTTATTTTTCCGCGTAACATCGCCACCATAAAGTTTGGCCGTCACGTCTTTTTTCATTGCCGGCAAGTGTTCTGAAGCCACAATTTTTCCGCCGAGCGCCGCCTGAATTTTTACCTCAAACATCTGCCGCGGCAAAACTTTTTTTAATGACTGAACAATTCTCCGGCCGACGTCCTGTGCGGTATCGCGATAAACAATTGTACCCAGCGCTTCAACCGGTTCACTCGCAACTAAAATATCCATCTTCACAACATCAGCTTTTTTATATCCAAAAAATTCATAATTCAATGAAGCATAACCGGAACTCACACTTTTTAATTTATCATAAAAATCTACAAGAATTGCTGAGAGCGGAATTTCATAATGTAAAATTACCCGATCGGCATCAAGATATTCCGTATTCGAATATACTCCCCTTTTCTCCTGGACCATTTGCATAATTCCGCCGATGTAAGTGCTGGGGGAAACAACGTCAATTTTAATCCACGGTTCTTCAATAAATTTTAGATGCGAGGGATCGGGCAATTCTGATGGACTTTTTACAATTGTAACTTCGTTCTTCGCTGTGGTGACGCGATAAGCTACGGACGGAACCGTCACAATCACATCCAGATTGTGTTCACGCCGCAGGCGCTCTTCCACAATTTCAAGATGCAAAAGTCCCAGAAGACCACAACGAAAACCAAACCCGAGCGCTTTTGATTGTTCTGTTTCAAAAGTTAAAGATGCGTCATTCAATTTTAATTTTAAAATTGCCTCGCGAAGTTTTGGAAAATCATCTCCTTCTTTACAAAAAATTCCGGCGAAAACCATTGGCTTAACTTCTTTGTATCCGGGCAAACTTTGTGCTTCTGATTCTGAACCAAAAATTGTTATTGTATCACCCACGCGACATTTTTCGATTTCTTTCAAACCCGTGACAATATAACCAATATCTCCGGTCACAAGTTTTTCCGCCGGAAAAAATTTTGGTTTAAAATATCCTACTTCTAAAACCTCGCTTTCGGTACGGGTCGCCATCAAAAACATTTTATCGCCGCGGCGCACTTCGCCATCAACAATTCTTACATAAGCCACCACACCTTTATAATCATCGTATTTCGAATCAAAAATAAGAGCTCGAAGCGCTCCGCTCGCCTTGCCATTCGGCGGCGGAACTTTATTTACTACAGCCTCCAAAATTTCCTGAACGCCAACACCCGTTTTCCCCGAAGCAAGAATTACTTCTTCTCTTTTGCAACCGATAAGAGATAGTATTTCCTGAACTGTTTTTTCCACTTCCGCATTTTTTAAATCAACTTTATTAACAACCGGAATAATCGCAAGATTTTGCTCAAGGGCAAGATATAAATTTCCCAAAGTCTGCGCCTGAACGCCCTGAGTCGCGTCGACCAAAAGCAGCGCTCCTTCCACCGCCGCGAGCGACCGCGAAACTTCATAATTAAAATCAACGTGGCCAGGAGTGTCAATCAAATTTAAAATGTGCTCTTTGTAATCCATCCTAACCGGCTGCAATTTTATTGTAATCCCCCGC